>Ga0189289_10018_pt1 | contig 291718 bp, 284 predicted proteins | sample UW106minimetaG_FD_130313 | JGI IMG/M metagenome (GOLD analysis project Ga0189289, IMG submission 130313) | Marine microbial communities from the Costa Rica Dome - UW106 mini metaG | ecosystem: Environmental > Aquatic > Marine > Oceanic > Photic zone | place: Costa Rica: the Eastern Pacific... | reverse complement strand
GATGACGTGAGCGTGCAGGATGTCTTCAAAGGCGTCACCCCTTTCTTCATCGCAGACGCCATCACCATCGCCCTCCTCGTCGCCTTCCCATGGATTGTCCTGTGGCTGCCGTCACAGGTGTGATTGGGGAGAGGTGACGAAGCTAAGCGACAATGACGCTTAACGCATAAACTCTTAGAACGCCCCGCATCGCTGCGGGGCGTTTTTCTTTGCCGGGCCAGAGCGGGCTTGACTGAAATCCTGATAGCGCTATCAGGGGCGCAACAGCGCCTTGGGAGGGCCAGAGATGAAACGTTCCAGAATCAATGAAATCATGGCCGCAGCGGATGAGATGATCCGCTCCTACGGTTTTGTCCTGCCGCCCTTTGCCTATTGGACACCGGAAGAGTTCAAGGCCAATGCCAGCAGGGCAAAAGCCGTGATTGAGGCGCGTTGCGGTTGGGACATCACCGATTATGGCGATGGTCGCTTTGACGAAATGGGGCTGTTCCTGTTCACCCTGCGCAACGGTCGTTTGACCGATCTGCAACGCGGCGGCGGCATGTGCTACGCTGAGAAGCTGTTGATTTCACGGCAGGATCAGCTATCGCCGATGCACACCCATGTCATCAAAGCCGAAGATATCATCAACCGGGGCGGTGCCACCATGGTGGTTGAGCTTTACGGGTCTGATGACGATGGCAACTTTGCCGAAGACCGTGGCGGCATGGTGATGTGTGATGGCATCCCGCGCGAATTTGCACCGGGCGAGAAATTGAAATTTGCGCCCGGCGAAAGTCTGACCCTGATGCCAGGCGATTGGCACGCCTTCTGGGGTGAGGGGGGGGATGTTCTGATCGGTGAGGTTTCCACCGTCAACGACGATGAAACCGACAATATCTTCCGTGAACCGATCGGCCGTTTTGCTGAGATTGAGGAAGATGAAGCGCCGACACATCTGTTGGTGAGCGACTATCGCAGCTGGCTGAGCTGACCTGCTCACCCCTTAGAAACACTCGAATCACCCTTCGCCCTGCGGAGGGTGTTTTTGCACCTGCTGTCATTGGCTTAGCAGGGGGAGGGACAGTTTGTTCCATGCCCCGATCCGGCGGGTGGACATTCTGACCCTTCGGCCAATGACGTGGCCAATCTGCCGAAATAAACGTCAGCGCCTGACTGCTCCTGCGTCGCATGTCCTGCGGGTGCGCGGTAAAATCCAGCCGAGGAAAGGGCGCAGTGTGCAGCAAGACGCACCTGTGATTGAGGCGGATGACAGAAATCTGGGACGGGCTGCGGCAGGCGGCCCTGTTGATTGTGACCTTGGATCCGGATCTGTTGCAGATCTCGGCCAGATCGCTGCATGTCACGCTGACCGCCACGGTGATTGCCTCTGCCATCGGGTTGCCATTGGGCGGATGGCTGGCGGTTTACAGGTTTCGGGCCCGCCGTTCTGTGATTGCGCTGCTGAACGCGCTGATGGGGCTGCCGCCCGTGGTGGTGGGGTTGATTGTTTATCTGATGTTGTCGCGCTCGGGGCCCTTTGGGGTCTTCGGGCTGCTGTTCACCCCCACGGCGATGATCATCGCGCAGGTGGTTATTCTGACGCCGCTGATTGCCTCCATCGCGCATCAGGCCCTGCGGGAGCTCTGGGCCGAATACCATGACCTGCTGATTTCGCTGAACACCAGCCGTCGCCAGCGGATCCGGACGCTGCTGTGGGATGCACGCCGGGCGCTGCTGACAGCTTCGCTGGCCGGGTTTGGCAGGGGGATCGGTGAGGTCGGCGCGATCATGATCGTGGGCGGCAATATCGATCAGGCGACCCGGGTGCTGACCACGGCGATCGCTTTGGAAACCGGCAAAGGCAACTTCGCTTTGGCGCTGGGACTGGGGTTTGTGCTGATCGCCATCGCCATCGGGGTGAACCTGTCGATCCACTATGCCTCCAAGACGGAGGTCAGTAGCCGATGGTAGAGCAGATCCTTCCGCTGCGCCTTGCCGGTGCCAAACTGACGCGCCGGGGCCGGACCCTGGTGGGGCCGATTGACCTGACGCTGGGCCCGCAAGGGTTTACCATCGTGATGGGGCCAAACGGGGCCGGTAAAACCTCACTCCTGCGGATGATGCATGGGTTGGAGCGGCCCAGTTCAGGCCGGGTGGATTGGGCGGTGCCAGAGGTGCAAGCGCGCCCCAGTCAAGCCTATGTCTTCCAGCACCCAACCCTGATGCGGCGCACAGCGCTGGACAATGTGGCCTATCCGTTGACCGTGCACGGCATGCCCCGCAAAGAGGCGCGCGCCCGCGCAGCAGAGGCGCTGAAAACCGTCGGGCTTGGCGATAGTGCGTTGAAAATGGCCCACTACCTGTCAGGCGGTGAACGGCAGAAACTGGCGCTGGCCCGCGCCCTGATCCGCAAGCCTGAGATTCTGTTTCTGGATGAACCCTGCGCCAGTCTGGACGGCAGGGCCATTCGCGACATCGAACATATCCTGCTGACGGCCCATGCTGCCGGCACCCGTATCGTGATGATCACCCATGATCACGGTCAGGCCCGCCGTCTGGCGGAGGATGTGCTGTTTATCCATCATGGCCAGCTGCACGCCGCAGATCAGGCCGATGCGTTTTTCTCGGATCCGCAAAGCCCCGAGGCGCATGCTTTCTTAAAAGGAGATATCGTCATATGACCTTGATGTTCGGTTCGGTTAAGGGCGCTGTTTTGGCAGGGGGCATTGCCGCCTTTTCGGCCGGTGCGGCCCTGGCGGACAGTGTGAAACTGGCGGTCACAACCTCGTTCCACAACTCGGGCCTGTCGGATGTGCTGCTGCCGGAAATCGCCGCAGATCTGGGGCTTGAGGTTCAGCTGTTGGTCGTTGGCACCGGTCAGGCGATCCGGCTGGGGGAAGCGGGCGATGTGGATGCCATTCTGGTGCATTCCAAAAAGGCCGAAGAGGCGTTTCTGGCAGGGGGCTACGGCACCCACCGGACCGAGGTCATGTATAACGATTTTGTCCTGATCGGCCCTGACACGGACCCGGCCGGCATCAAAGGCGCGGCGGATGCGGCCGCGGCCCTTGGCGCGATTGAGGCGGCGAAGGCCGATTTCGCCAGCCGGGGCGATGACAGCGGCACCCATAAGAAAGAGCTTTCGCTCTGGCAGGCCGCAGGTATCGATGCTGAGGCGCTGGATCCCAGCTGGTACAAGGCGGCAGGCGCCGGCATGGGGGCCACGCTGAACACCGCATCGGGCATGAATGCCTATGTGATGTCAGATCGCGCCAGCTGGCTGAAATTTGCCAACAAGGGCGATCTGGATCTGCTGTTTGCGGGCGATCCTGTGCTGTTCAACCAATATGCCTTCCTGCCGGTGAACCCAGAAAAACACCCCCATGTGAAGGCTGATCTGGTCAATAAGCTGGAGGGGTGGCTGGTGTCTGAGCGCGCCCAGACCCTGATTGATGGCTACCGCCTGAACGGTGAGGCGCTGTTTACCTTCAACGCGAAATAACGCTTAGGTTTCCCAACGTGCCCCTCCTCTTGGGGCACGCAAAAGCCCCCGCAGAGTGTCATCTGCGGGGGCTTTTTGCTGTCCGGCGATGGCTTACAGTTTTGGGACGTCATCCTCAGGCACCGCGTGCACCGCCACCTGATCCAGCTGCGCCGCATCGGGCTTGATCGAGCGGAAGCGTTCGCGCACCCCCGCCTCGGTCAGTTCCCGTTCAACGGTCAGCAGGGTGTTGGGATCATGATCCGCGCAGAGGTCGATCATATGCGCGATCTCTTCCTGCGCGACGCCCATCGCAGCCTCAACAGTGGGGGCGCCGTAAAGATCCACGAAATGTTGCGCCAGTCCGCGCGCGATATCTTGCAGTTCGCTGTCTTCAACCTGTGTCACGGCCACAAAGGTCACGCGACCAAAGGTTTCCACCCCCAGCCAGCCATTTGCAAAGGCCTGCCGGGCCTTGCCGGTCAGATCGGCCTCACCCCAATTGGAAAACTCAAACCCGCCGCTGATCGCCCATTCGCCGGTACGGGCAGGGCTGAAGAAGACGTTCATGTCGCTTTCATCCAGATGGATGGCGCGTGCCAGTTTGGTGCCGCTCATCGCTCACCCCCTTGTTCCAACAGCAGTGACAGGGGCAGCAGTTGGGTGTCATCCCCCTGCCGCAGCAACATGCCAAAGCTTTCGTCAATTCCCATGAAGGTGCCGCTGTAGCTTTGCCCAGCCAGCGTCATCTCAACCGGCTCCCCCATCTTGTCCACGAGGCCACGCCATTCGGTCGAAAGCGGGCGCAGACCTTCGTCAGACCAGCGGTTGATCCAGACCAGCGTGTGGCGGGTCCAGGCCTCCAGCAGCAGACCGGGATCCAGATCGGCGCAGCCCTCTTCAAACAGGCAGGTCTGATCTGGTGTCAGCCCCGGCGTTTCGGGATCCGGCGGCAACAGCGGCAGTTCCAGCCCGATCACCACCCAGTCCAGATCCGCATCTTTGGCAACCTCAGCGGCGGCCATGCGCATCCGGCCACAGCGGGCATTGTTCACCAGAATCTCACCATCCCAGCGGAAGTGCACGGAAACCTCTGGCGGCGCCAGCGCCCCCAGTGCGTTTTGGAAGCCGACCTCACAGGCGATCAGCACCGGCAGCGCTTCTTCCATTGGCCCTTCGGGCGCAAAGATGATCGCCGCTTTCAGCGCGTCAGGGGTGATGTTGTAGATCACCGTCCCCGCGTCACAGCCCAACAGCGCCTGCGTGCAGGCCTTGGCAAAGGGGTCTGCAGCGCCGGTCAGCGCTTCGCCCTGAAACAGCGGGGGGAAGGTTAGTTCTGGTGTCATCTCATCCTTAGGCATGGCCATTGTCGATCAAGGTCTTGGCCAGCTTACGGAAAGCCTGCGCCTGAGGCGAGGCTGGTTTTGAGGCAACAAGCGGCGCGCCCCCATCGGCGGCCATGCGGATGTCGATATCAAGCGGGATTTCCCCGAGGAGCGGCACGCCCAGCTTCTCCGCCTCAGCGGCGACACCGCCATGACCAAAGACATGCTCTTCATGGCCACATTTGCTGCAGATGTGGGTCGACATGTTTTCGACCATGCCCACAATCGGGGTGCCCAGTTTGTTGAACATGTCGATGCCTTTGCGGGCATCCAGCAGCGCGATGTCCTGCGGGGTGGAGACGACAACAGCACCGGTCAGTTCGGCTTTTTGCGCCAGGGTCATCTGCACGTCACCCGTGCCCGGTGGCAGGTCAACAATCAGCACATCAAGCGCGCCCCATTGCACCTGATTGAGCATCTGCTGCAACGCGCCCATCAGCATCGGGCCACGCCAGACCACAGCCTCTTCCTCGCGGGTCATCAGGCCGATGGACATCATGGTCACCCCGTGATTGCGCATCGGCAGGATGGTCTTGCCATCCGGTGACGCCGGGCGGCCGGAAACCCCCAACATTCGCGGCTGAGACGGGCCGTAAACATCGGCATCCAACAGACCGACCTTGCGCCCCTCAGCGGCCAAAGCCACCGCCAGGTTGGCTGAGAGGGTAGATTTGCCCACCCCGCCTTTGCCCGAGGCAATGGCGAGTATGCGGTCCACGCCGGGGATTTTCTGCGGGCCCTGCTGCTGCGCCGGGCGGCGCGCCTGCAGATCCGGCGGCGGGGCTTTCACCTCATGGGCGGTCATCACGATCGCCACCCGATCTACGCCGGCCAGCGCGTTCAGCTTTTCCTCGGCTTCTGCCTTCACGGCCTGCATGGCATTGGACTGGCTGGGGTCGATTTCCATCACAAAACGCACATCGCCGCCTTCGACGTTCAGCGCGCGCACCAGCCCGCTGGCCACGATATCGCTGCCGCTGGCTGGGTCTTTCAGGGTCTTCAGTTCGGCCAGAACGGCCTCGCGCGTTAGGCTCATTGGTCGCGTCCTTTGATCTCACCCGTCACCACATGCTCCATCTCCAGCCCGTCGATGGTCAGCACCATTTTGGCCTGATAGCCTTTGCCTGCAGTGTCACCTGCGGATCGCATCGCGTCCTCAATTGCCTGCTGGCTGGTCACGCCGACCTGTTTCAAAAATTTGCGCATCGACATGTTGAAGTCATCACTCATGGCTGGGGCCTTTCGTTCGCTGTGGGTGGTGGGGCGCGGCAGCGGACCGGGTTCTTGACCCGCACAAAGCGGCAGCCCTAGACTTGTGTGTAAGTGTTGCAGGCCAGCCGGGAAGGAGCCAGCCATGTCCAAAGTCACAGGGTCCAAAATCACGAGCGTATTGCTGCGAGTGACCTTGGCCTGTGGGATGACGCTGAGCGGCGGCGCGGCACTGGCGCAGGACCGAACCGTCAGCCTGGCCGCGCCGGAAGCCTTGGTGGAGACCGGCTTGCTGAAACATCTGTTGCCGCGCTTTACGTTGAAACACCGGGTGCGGGTCAGCGTAGTTGGTGCGGATGGCGCCGCCCCTTTGTCGCTGAACACCGAGGGACAGGGCCGGGCGCTGTTCGAAGGGGCGGGCAGCCTCTGGCATCTGGATCAAAGCGGTGGTGGAGAATACGCCGACCGGTTTGTGGATTGGCTGACCTCGGACATCGGCCTGAACACGATCGAAGCCTTCAAGGCCCCCGACGGGCTGCGCTTCACCCGCGCCACCGCGGTGGTGGAGGTTGAAGAAGCGTTGGAGCTGACGGGAGACGCGGCGAACGGGCTGGCGGTGTCGAACCTGCATTGCAAACGCTGCCACGTTGTTGGCACGGCCGATCGGATGAGCGGTATCGGCTCCACACCGTCGTTCTTCGTGCTGCGGGCCTTCCCCGATTGGGATGAGAGGTTCTATGCCTTCTATGCGCTTAACCCGCATCCCAGTTTCACCCGCATCAGTGACTTGGAGACCGAGCTGGATCCCCAGCACAAGGCCGCCATCGTGCCGCTCGACATGTCGCTGGAGGAGCTGGACGATATCGTGACCTATGTGGCGGGGTTGCCCCCCGCGGATCTGGGTGCGCCGATCCAACTTCAGTGATCCCGGCGTTTTGACAGATAGTCATCGGTGGTGCGCACGCGTGGGCGCGCAGCCCCGGCCATCGGATTGTTTTGCATGTGATATTGGGCATTTACCCGGCAGTCATCGCACATCTTGATCAGGTTCGCCGCGCCACCTGTCTGGAACATCGAATGTTTGCCTTCCAACTTTGCAATGATCTTGTCGATGGTGGATTTCACCCCAAAGGGTTTGCCACAATCGATGCATTCAAACGGTTCCTCTTCATGGATCACACGCTGGCTCAGCGCCGCGTCGCTCAGATCCATCTGCGGCTGCAGGGTGATCGCATTTTCCGGGCAGACATTGGTACACAGACCACATTGCAGGCAGGCATCCTCCTGAAAGCGCAGCTGCGGCGCGTCGGGGTTGTCGCCCAAAGCCCCCGCCGGACAGAGGGAGGCACAGGAGAGGCACAGGGTGCAGGCCTCTTTATCGACCACAACCGCCCCATAAGGCGCCGCAGCCGGCAAGGGCAGGGGCGCCTCTGCATCGGTGTTGAGCGCCTTGGCCGCCAGTCGTGCCACCTGGCGGCGGCTGCCCAGCGGCAGGATCGGCTCGGCCAGCGCGGGGCCTTTGGTGGCCCCGTAGAGTGCGTCGCACAGCGCCTCCGGCGTGGCAGGATCCAGCACCCGGATCTGCGCCCCAGTGCCGGCCATGGCCTGCGCCAGCGCGACCTCGGGATCCAGCGCATCGCGTTCGGTTTTCGGGCTTACCAGAATGTCGACAGCGGCAAAGCCAACCGCCAGTGCGCCCAGCACTTCGGCGTGACCAAAGCCCGAGACTTTCTCTAGCTCCATCGGGATCACATCGGCGGGCAATCCGCGGTCAAAACGGGCGGAAAGGGAAATCATTTCAGACCCATGGCTGGCATCATGTACCAGCAGCCGCGGGGTGTTACCGCCAGCCGTTTTATAGGTCTCTGCCAGCCGGTTCATCCGGGTGAACAGGGCCCCCGGTGCGGGATTGTCAAAGGTGATCGCCCCAGACGGGCACAGCGCGGCGCAGGATCCGCAGCCGGCGCAGATCGTTGGGTCAATGTCCACATGATCGCCCTCAGACCGGATCGCGCTGGTGGGGCAGGCATCCAGACATTTGGAACAGCCCGACTGCCCGGCGCGCGAATGGGCGCAGATCAAGGGGTCGAGGCCAAGGTAAAACGGTTTCTCGAACGTTCCTACCAGATGGGAGGCTTCCATCACCGCGGCCCCGACAGCCGGGAGCGAACCGGGATCGGCGCGAAGGTAGCCCTCGCGTTTTTCGGGGGCAGGGAACAAAGGCGTGCCGCCACGCAGGTCCAGAATGATGTCACATTCCGCCATGCCACCGTTGCGGGCCTCGCCAAACTGCATCTCGCCACGACCGCCCGGTTGCAACTGCTGCAGTTGATCGATCCGAACCTCAAACTGGCCAAGCGCCCCGGTTGCACCTTTCAGTTGTCCGGCCACCAGATCAAAGCTGCGGTCCATCGGCAGGTCCGCGATTTCCGACGTGTTTTCAACAAGTAGGGTGACGCTAAGGAAGGGCGCCAGCTGACGCGCGGCATCAACGGCGGCATCGACCGGACCAAGGATCAGGCACAGCCCTTCCGAGGTCACATCGAAGGTTTTCAAAGGCGCCATCGGGTGGGCCGCATCGGCTGCCAAAGCGGCCATTTTTGGCCCCGCTTTTTTGCCCTCATCCGACCATCCGGCGCGGTCGCGCAGATCCACGAAATCCGGGGTCAGATCCTGTGGGCTTGCGCCGGTCTCAGCCGCGATTTCGCCGGCGATTTCACTGGCGAGTTCCTCGAAAAACGCATGCTCCTGCTGGCAGGCGATGGTGGCATTTCCGGCCGCGATCAGCTTGGCAGCCGCACCGCTTTCCGATCCGCAGAGATTGCTGTGCACCTTTGAGCAGGTGACGCCCTCCAAATGGGACAAACTGTCAGTGTCGATCTTTTGGCTTGCCAAACAATCACACAAAATCAGCTGCTTAGTCATTCTATTTCCCCCGCGGTGGTCGCGCTGCTGTTGTTTTGGACCCGTCCGATGTGCGTTAGCTATTCATGAAATAGAGCGCCCGTAAAGCCCCGGTAAAGCCCAAGACCGGCGCAGAAACCGCCAAGTGATTCGTTTTGAAAAACCGATGATTTTTGTTGGTTTTTGGCAAAAGTGGACATTCCGTCCCGCTGGATTTTGTGCCCAGGGTCATCAGGGACATTGTGTCCCGATTGGGCCGGGGAAATCCCGAAAACGGCGATTTTTTTTGCCTTTCAAACAGGTGGGGATGATCATTGCAGCGATCCGAAAAAAATTTGTGACAGGGACCCATCAGGGCACGCGGATCGTTGAGGAAGGGACAAAATCACCATGCGGCACGCGACAGCTTCGTTGCCATTGGGAATCATCATCCGCCGCACCCCATCGGTCAGCCGTTGGGTGCCTTTCGCGTGGAAAGTGGTTGCCGTGATCCCCGGCGCCGGTCCTGCCGATTGGCAACCTTTACGCGAGGAAGGGGAGGCGGTTGAGTTTCACGCCGCCACCGTGCCGCTGGAACTGTGGCGCACCGATACGGAGGCGTATCTGCATGGCCTCTCAGCCCGGGTGCCTACCATTGGGGTGATCCTGCGCGAAACCACCGATCCAGACGCGGAGCAACCGCTCGAGGTTCTGCTGGCCACAGCCTCCCCCTATGAGACGCAGGATTACACCGACAGCGGCGAAGAACTGGTCGAACTGGTGCCGATGCCAGAGGGGCTGGTCGCCTTCATCCGCGACTTCGTCAATGAACATCACGAACATGAAGAATTCGTTAAGCGCCGCCGGGACCGCAAGCGGGTGGACCTGCATGAAGACGGGATCGGCGATCCGCGCATCTCGCAGCTGGCTGACGTCTACGCCGTGCCGCACCGCAAGAAGGTGAGGCTGCAATGAGCGATTTCTGGTCCCGCCGCCGCGCCGCCGTTGCCGCCGAAGCTGAGGCTGAGGTGCAGGCCGCCGTTGCGGCGGAGCACGCCGAAGAACAGGCCAAGCTGGATGAGCTGTCAGATGAGGAACTGCTGGTCAAGCTGGAGCTGCCCAATCCTGATGAGATGCAACAAGGCGACGATTTCGCGGCTTTCATGAAGCAGGCCGTTCCCGAACGCCTGCGCCGCCGCGCCCTACGCCGTCTTTGGACATCCAATCCGGTCTTGGCCAACGTCGATATGCTGGTTGATTACGGCGAGGACTTCACCGACAGCGCCATGGTCGTGGAGAACCTGCAGACCGCCTATCAGGTCGGCAAAGGCATGAAAGCCCATGTCGAGGAGCTGGCCCGCCAAGCCCGTGCGCTGGAAGACGCGGCAGAAGAGGCGCCGGCCGATCTGCCCGAAGATGACCCCGACCAAACCCCAGAGGACGCAACAGAAGACGCGCCAGTTTTGCTGGCCGCGGCCCCTGATGAAGCCAATGACATGGCCCTTGCCCAAAATCAGAACGCGCCAATCCCCCCGGTGGCGCAGCCCCCTAACGAAACCCTCCAGGACGAAGCGCCGGAGCCGCAGCCCATGCGGCGGCGGATGCGCTTCCAGTTTGAAACCTGAGCGATGAGAGACGAGATGACCATGACCGCAACGGACACCCAGATGGCTGCGATCCCCGAAGAGGATCGCCTGCGCGCGGATCTCTATGACTTCCTCGCAGCGCTTCTGTCGCATCCACCGTCGAAGGAGATGCTGGCACAAGCCGCTGCATTGCAGGGCGATGACAGCGAATTGGGGCAGGCGATCAACACACTGGCCCGCGTTGCCAAAGCCACCAACGCCAAAGCGGTCGAGAGCGAGTTCAACGCGCTGTTCATCGGTCTGGGCCGGGGGGAGTTGCTGCCCTACGCCAGCTACTATCTGACTGGTTTCTTGAACGAAAAACCGCTGGCACAGCTGCGCGGCGACATGGCGGCGCAGCGTATGGAACGCGCCCCGAACGTTTTTGAGCCCGAGGATAACATCGCCAGCCTGTGTGACATGATGGCGGGCATGATCCGGGGCCGCTTTGGTGACCCTGTGTCGCTGGAAAAACAGCAAGCGTTCTTCGGTCGCCACATCGCGCCTTGGGCACAGCATTTCTTCAGCGATCTGGAAGGGGCCAAGAACTCCGTCCTCTACGCGCCGGTGGGCAGCGTGGGCAAAGCCTTCATCGAGATTGAGACGCAGGCGTTCCGTATGGGCGCCTGAGGCTTGACCTCATCAACCGCAACCGCGGGCCGTCAGGGAGCGGACCCGCCCCAACCAAGGAGGAGAGCATGAGCAAGAGCGACGCAAGCCAGACCACCCGCCGCGACTTTCTGAAAGTTGCAGCCACGTCTGTGCCTGCTGCGGCTGCGGCCGTGGCCGTCTCGGGTGATGCTGCCGAAGCGGCGCCGGTCGATCCGACCAGCGAACGCATGCAGGACACCGCGCATGTGCGCACCTACTACGATCTCGCCCGGTTTTAACCGGACCTGATCGCCCCGCCTCCGACGACTGGTTGCGTGACGCCCGACTGTCGGAATTTTGAACAATACCTAGCAGTTCCCGAAAGGGACGCGAGGGAGGATAGAAATGCTTAGGAAAAAGACCAACGGGGTTGCGCGACGCCCCCAGCGGACAAGTATCCTGTCAGCGGCAGCCGAAGCTTCCGTTGACCGCCGCACATTTTTGCGCGGCTCTGGTCTGGCCATCGGTGGCCTGGCCGCGATTGGCGCTTCAGGCGGCATGGTCACTCAGGCGAGTGCAGCCACTGCCGTGGATGGTGCCGTCAAGACCGTGAAGTCGGTCTGCACCCACTGTTCGGTGGGCTGCACGGTTCTCGCCGAAGTGCAAAACGGCATCTGGACGGGTCAGGAACCCGGCTTTGACAGCCCGTTTAACCTGGGCGCACATTGCGCCAAAGGGGCCTCGGTACGTGAACACGCCCATGGCGAACGCCGTCTCAAGTACCCGATGAAAAAAGAGGGTGGTGAGTGGAAGCGGATCTCCTGGGAACAGGCGATCGATGAGATCGGTGATGAGATGCTGAAGATCCGCGACGAAAGCGGCCCTGACAGCGTCTATTGGTTGGGCTCGGCCAAGCATAACAACGAACAGGCCTATCTGTTCCGTAAGTTTGCGGCCTATTGGGGCACCAACAACGTCGACCATCAGGCGCGTATCTGTCACTCGACCACGGTTGCCGGTGTGGCCAACACATGGGGCTACGGCGCCATGACCAACAGCTACAACGACATCCACAACTCCAAGGCCATTTTCATCATCGGTGGTAACCCCGCCGAGGCGCACCCTGTGTCGCTGCAGCACGTGCTGAAAGCGAAAGAGCAGAACAACGCGCCGGTTATCGTCTGCGATCCGCGTTTCACTCGCACCGCAGCCCATGCCGATGAATATGTCCGGTTCCGTCCCGGCACCGATGTGGCGCTGGTTTGGGGCATCCTGTGGCACATCTTCGAAAACGGCTGGGAGGACAAAGAGTTCATCCGGACCCGCGTTTGGGGCATGGATCAGATCCGCACCGAAGTGGCCAAATGGAACCCCGAAGAGGTGGAGCGTGTGACCGGTACCCCCGGTTCGCAGCTGAAGCGCGTGGCGCGGACGCTGGCCAACAACCGCCCCGGCACCGTGATCTGGTGTATGGGTGGCACACAGCACACCAACGGCAACAACAACACCCGCGCCTACTGCATCCTGCAGCTGGCCCTTGGCAACATGGGCACCGAAGGCGGCGGCACCAACATCTTCCGTGGCCACGACAACGTTCAGGGTGCAACCGACCTTGGCGTTCTCAGCCACACCCTGCCGGGCTATTATGGCCTGTCCAAAGGCGCATGGGCCCATTGGGCGCGTGTCTGGGGTGAAGATGGTGACTGGCTGGCCGGTCAGTTCAACACGCTGACCTCTGCCGACGGCAAGGAGAAATCGCTGCAGAACCTCACCGGTATTCCGGTGTCGCGCTGGATCGATGGTATCCTCGAGGACAAGGACAACATGGATCAGCCGGACAACGTCCGTGCCATGGTGCTCTGGGGCCACGCGCCCAACTCGCAGACCCGTATGACGGAAATGAAAACAGCAATGGAAAAGCTGGATATGCTGGTCGTGGTTGACCCCTATCCGACAGTTTCCGCTGTTCTGCATGACCGCACCGATGGTGTCTATCTGCTGCCGGCGGCAACGCAGTTCGAAACCCGTGGTTCTGTGACCGCGTCGAACCGTTCGATCCAGTGGCGTGATGAGGTTGTGGCCCCGCTCTTTGAGTGTAAGCCTGACCACACCATCATGGGGATGTTTGCCAAGAAGTTTGGCTGGTCCGATCGTTTCTTCCGTAACATCGAAATGGAAGATGAGGTCACCCCGAACATCGAAAGCGTCACGCGTGAGTTCAACGCAGGTATGTGGACGATCGGCTATACGGGTCAAAGCCCGGAGCGGATCAAGCTGCATATGGCCAATCAGCACACCTTTGATCGCACCACTTTGCAGGCCATTGGTGGCCCCGCAGATGGCGATTACTACGGGATGCCGTGGCCGTGCTGGGGCACCGCTGACATGAAACACCCGGGCACGCCCAACCTCTATGACATGTCCAAACGTGTCTCTGAGGGCGGTCTGACCTTCCGGGCCCGTTTCGGTGTGGAACGTGATGGCGACAACCTGTTGGCCGAAGGCGTCTACTCGAAGGATTCAGAGATCCAGGATGGATACCCTGAGTTCACGATGCAGATGCTGATGGATCTGGGTTGGGACGGTGATCTCACCGAGGAAGAGCGTGCCGCGATTGATGCGGTGGCTGGTCCCAAAACCAACTGGAAAACTGACCTGTCGGGCGGCATCCAGCGGGTGGCGATCAAGCACGAATGTGCACCCTTCGGCAACGCCAAGGCACGGGCCGTGGTCTGGACGTTCCCAGATCCCATCCCGCTGCACCGCGAACCGCTTTACACCCCACGGCGTGATCTGGTGGCGGATTATCCGACCTATGAGGATCGGAAATTCTACCGTCTGCCCACCATGTATGCCTCGATCCAGAAAAACGATTTCAGCAAGGATTATCCAATCGTGCTGACCTCGGGCCGTCTGGTGGAATATGAGGGTGGCGGGGATGAAACCCGGTCGAACCCCTGGCTTGCTGAACTGCAGCAGGACATGTTCGTCGAGATCAACCCGCGCGATGCCAACAACCTGGGCGTCCGTGACGGATCGCAGGTCTGGGTCGAAGGCCCAGAGGGTGGCAAGGTTAAGGTTATGGCAATGGTGACCCCGCGGGTGGGCGAAGGCGTGGCCTTCATGCCCTTCCACTTCGGTGGCCATTTCCAGGGTGAGGATCAACGCAGCAAATATCCGGATGGGGCTGACCCATACGTGCTGGGTGAATCCACCAACACCGCCCAGACCTACGGCTATGACAGCGTAACCCAGATGCAGGAGACCAAGTGTACTCTCTGCAAAATCTCTGCAGCATAAGGAGAAACGGATATGGCAAGAGCTAAGTTCCTCTGTGACGCCGAACGCTGCATTGAATGCAACGCCTGTGTCACCGCTTGTAAGAACGAGCATGAGGTGCCCTGGGGGATCAACCGCCGCCGCGTGGTGACCATCAATGATGGTAGCCCCGGGGAACGGTCGATCTCGGTCGCCTGTATGCATTGTTCGGACGCGCCCTGTATGGCCGTCTGTCCTGTGGATTGCTTCTACCAGAACGAAGAAGGTGTCGTTCTGCATTCCAAGGACCTGTGCATCGGCTGTGGTTACTGCTTCTACGCATGCCCCTTTGGTGCGCCGCAGTACCCGCAGGCCGGCAACTTCGGCTCCCGTGGCAAGATGGACAAATGTACCTTCTGCGCCGGCGGTCCTGAAGAAACCCACTCCACCGCCGAGTTCGCCAAATACGGCCGCAACCGGATTGCAGAAGGCAAACTGCCGATCTGCGCCGAGATGTGTTCGACCAAGGCGCTGCTTGCGGGTGACGGTGACATCGTCTCGGCCATCTACCGCGAACGCGTGGTGGCCCGTGGCTTTGGCTCCGGCGCTTGGGGCTGGGGTACGGCCTACGAACAGAAAGGCGGCTGATCCGCTATCGCAGGGGGGCGCCACGCGCGCCCTCCCGCATCTCCGCCCGTTCTTCGGCTCCGTCGACCGGATCGAAAACGGTTCCCAAGAATTTCACGACAGATTGAGGACCCCATGCGCGCCCTTCTCTGGATTTTCCTATGCCTTTCGCTGGCACTGCCCCTGACCACCCCGGTCGCGGCGCAGGATGCCACGCAGGACACTACCCCGACAGCTGCCGCTGAACGTTCCGCAACCGGTGGCGCTCAGACCCTCGAAGATATCCTTGCCCGCCAGCGCGGTGAAAAGATCCAGGATGATTTCCGCCGCAACGCCACTGGCGACCCCGACAGTGCCGCGGCAATCTCAGCGCAGCTGGGCACGCTTGGCGGCGTTTCCGATGCCGAAGTGTTCCGCGCCCTGCGCTACGGCACCGCAGATATTAACGCCTCGGCCCGTGGGCCGGTCAGCCACCTGATCATTCAGGACAGCGGCATGGCCTGGCTGCAATTCCGCGAAGGTCCGATGACCACCTATGGCGGCTATCTGATGCTGGCGATGTTTGGCCTGCTGGTGCTGTTCTATCTAATCCGCGGTAAGATCCGCATCGATGGCACTAAAACCGGCCGCACGGTGGAACGGTTCAACGGCATTGAACGTTTTGCCCATTGGTTGCTGGCGGTTTCCTTCATCCTTCTGGGCATCACCGGGCTGATCACACTGCTGGGGCGCAAGTTCCTGATCCCGCTGATCGGCAAAGATGCCTTTGCCCCGATCGCCATTGCCGGGAAATGGGTGCACAACAACATTTCCTGGGCCTTCATGCTGGCGCTGGCGATGGTCATTGTTCTGTGGATCAAACACAACATTCCCAACCGCACGGACATCAAATGGGTCATGCAGGCGGGTGGTCTGTTTTCCAAAGGCCTGCACCCGCCCGCCAAGAAGTTCAACGCTGGCCAAAAGGTGATCTACTGGATCGTCGCGGTCTTCGGCATTTCGATCTCCATGTCCGGTCTGGCGCTCTTGTTCCCGTTCGAACTCTCCTTCTTTGCCAAGACGTTCCAGATTGCCAACATGACAGGCCTGCCGGAAATCATCGGTTATGGCCGCCTGCCCGAAGAGCTGACCCCCTATCAGGAAATGCAGCTTTCCCAGCTGTGGCATGGCATCGTCGCCTTTGGCTTCATGACCGTGATCATCGCGCATATCTACCTCGGCTCCGTCGGGATGGAGGGCGCCTTTGACGCCATGGGCTCTGGCCAGGTGGAGGCGCAATGGGCCAAGGAACACCACAGCCTCTGGTATGATGAGGTGAAGGACAAAGAGACCGGCGCGGACAAATCCGGCGGTCAGGTTCCTGCTGAATAAGTTGCCCCCCTGATGCTGCGCGCCTCTCTTCTGTCGTCTTTACTGCTTATGGCCTCGCCCCTTCTGGGGGGCGAGTTCTTCACGCTGTCGGGCCACGGCGGCCCGATCAAAGGCATTGCGGTAGGACCAGAGGGGCGGATTGCCACGGCCAGTTTCGACAATTCGGTTGGCCTGTGGCAGGGCGATCAACCACACTGGCTGGAGGCGCATGAGGCCGCGGTGAACACAGTGGCCTTTGTTGATGCGGATACCCTGATTTCTGCCGGGGATGACTTCGCCGTTTATCGCTGGGATCTGACAACGGGGCAGGGCCAGCGTTTGGGCCAGCATCAGGGCAAGGTGATGTCATTGGCTGTTGCGCCAGACGGCTTGAGCGTTGCCTCGGCCAGTTGGGATGGCAGCATCGGTATCTGGTCCCTGTCGGGTGCTGCGCCGCAGTTTCTGACCGGCCATGCCGGGGCGGTCAATGATGTGGCGTTTTCTGAGGATGGCACGCAGCTTTATTCAGCCTCCGCCGACGGGTCGGTCCGGCTATGGGATCTCAGCACCGCCAGCCTGAAGGCACAGCTGGTTGCTGGTGGATTTGGCATCAACACCCTGGCTTTGAATGAGGCGGAGGGCTGGCTGGCCTATGGTGCCGTGGATGGCGTCACCCGTGTGATCGACCCTGAGAGCCGCGCTTTGGTCAAAGACTTCACGCTCGAACGCCGCCCGATCCTTGCCATGGCCACCGATCCAGAGGGCCGCTATCTGGCGGTGGGGGATGGCCATGGCTACATCTCACTGCTCGACAGCCGTGACTGGTCCCTTCTGGTTGATTTCCGCGCCACCACCCGCGGCCCGATCTGGGCGCTGGCCTTCAGCCGGGATGGGCAAAACATCCATGCTGGTGGCTTGGATGAGCAGCTGTTCTCCTGGCCGATTGATGGGCCGAAGGGTGACAAAATGACAGTTGGTGACAAACCGTTCCTGCAAGGCATCCAAAGTGCCTCAGCCGGGGAGCATCAATTCAACCGCAAGTGTTCCATCTGCCACAGCCTGACCGATGACAGTCAGCGCCGTGCCGGGCCAACGCTTAAAAATCTGTTCGGCCGTCCCGCTGGGGCCGTGCCGGGCTATATCTATTCCGAGACCCTGCGCAATTCCGCCATCATTTGGGGGGCTGAAACCGTCGATGCGCTTTTTGATCTGGGGCCAGAGGTGTATATAAAGGGGACGAAAATGCCCATGCAACGTATCACCAATCCCCAGGATCGAGCGGCACTCATCGCGTTTCTGCGCAGCCATTCGGAGCCCAAGGAGTAACGGACATGAAATCTTTTTTCTTTGCATGTGCAGCGATCATCGGCATCGCGGTGGCATCCAATGTTGTGCTGAACGGGTCGGGCTTTTCGACCCAAGAGCGCACCACCAGTGCCTCCGCCCGAGTGGAATAAAGGACGTTTGCACAGGTGAATACACCGACGAATTTAACTGTCCCCGAACAGTCTGAGTTCGGGATTGGCCTCGCGCAGGCTTCGGTTCTGGTGGTCGATGACGAACCGGGGATCCGTAACTTCATCGTTAAAATTCTGGGCCCGATGGTGGGGCGCGTGGAACAGGCGGACAGCGCCGCCAATGCCTCCAAGCTGTTGGATGCAAACCACTTTGATATTGTCATCCTCGACAACATCATGCCCGGCACCACCGGTCTGGAATGGCTGCGTGAACAGCGCAAGCTGGGCTTTTTTGCTGATGTGATCCTGATCACCGCTTTTGCGGATATGGACACGGCCATCGAGGCGATGCGCGCGGGCGTGGTGGATTTTGTGCTGAAACCCTTCCGCTCCAACCAGATCATCAACGCAGTTGCGCGATGTGTGGACCGGGTGAACCTGCGTCGTGAAAACTACTTACTGAAATTCGAACTGGCGTCGGGCAACACCGCCGCGCGTGAACGGATGCTGGGCAGCTCTTCGGCGTTGCAGGACATTCGCAACACGCTGGAACGCGCTGCCCCATTGATGACGCCGGTGATGTTCACTGGTGAAACCGGCACCGGCAAGGAAATCGCCGCCCGTGCGCTGCACGCGATGTCGGAACGGGCTGGCAAACCCTTTGTGCCGATCAACTGTGCAACGATCTCCCCCGATGTGATTGAAAATGAACTGTTCGGCTTTGTGCATGACAGTGGTCCCAATCAGCGGGCGCGGCAGGACGGGCTGTTTTTGAACGCCAATGGCGGCACGCTTTATTTGGATGAAATCGCTGAATTGCCGCTTTCCATTCAGGCGGCACTGTTGCGGGTGATCGAACATCGCAAGATCCGCCCGGTTGGCTCCCTGCGTGAGGTCCCACTGGATCTGCGGTTCATTTTCGCCACTAACGCCGATCTGGAAAAAGCCGTGGCCGAGGGGCGGTTCCGCGAAGATCTGTATCACCGCATCAAGGTCCTGAAGATTGAGATGCCAGCACTGCGCAAACGGGCGATGGACATCAAGGAACTGACGCTGATGTTCATCCAACAAATCTCCCGCGCGTTGGGGATTGAGCCGCTGCCGCTCAATGAAGGGGTGTTGTTGAACCTGTCGCGCTATGACTGGCCGGGCAATGTGCGTGAGCTGCGCAATGTGGTCGAACAGTCCTTGATCCAGGGCGAGTGGCCCGCTGAATTTGCCAGTTCTGAGCCCGGCAAAGAGGTGGAAGCGGTGGACAGCCTGCAAGAGGTGGAGCGCCGTCATATCCTGACCGTGCTGGAGGCCTGCAATGGCAACCGGGCCGAGGCGGCGCGGCGGCTGGGTGTCTCGCGCAAGACCATCGACCGCAAATGTGCGATGTGGAATGGCTGATGCGGTGTCAGATCACCCGGCCGTAGCACAGCAGGGGCCACGTAACCGCCGCCGGCGGGTTTCGGTGCGGGTGCGGTTGTTGGCGATTGCGCTGCTGCCGACCGTGTTCATCATGCCGATCTTTTTTATCATCACCGCGATAAACTGGTCGGCGCGTTTTGATAACCTATTGATTGCCAAGGTGAACGGGGAACTGACCATTGCGCAGCAATATCTGTCGCGCATCGTCGAAAGCCGTCAGTTGCAGGTGCAAAGCCTTGGCGACAGTCGGCAGTTTTCCATCGCGGTGGAGCGTGGGGGGGCTGAGGCACTTCAGGCCTTGCTGGATGCCCAGCGTGACGCGCTTGGCTTGGATTTCCTCTATGTGCTGAACCCGCGTGGTGTGGTGATTTCCTCGCCGGATTTTGTCCAGACCGACACGTTGGAACATTGGCCGGTGGTGGGCAGTGCCCTGCAGGGCAAATCCGCAGCGGCGATTGATCTGTTTTCCGGTGAAGAGCTGAAGCAGATGTCGCCGATTTTGGCATCGCGGGCGCGGATCCGGCTGGTGCCGACACAGGCGGCTGTGCCCACAGACCGCACCGAAGAAACCCGCGGGATGTTTGTGCACACCGCCGCCCCGATCAGCCTGCCAAACGGGCAGGGGGCGCTGGTCGGGGGGGTCTTGCTGAACCGCAACCTCAACTTCATCGATACGATCAACGATCTGGTTTACCCGACCGCCTCCTTGATTGAGGGCACAGTGGGCACCGCGACGCTGTTTCTAGATGATGTGCGTGTGTCGACAAATGTGCGGCTGTTTCAGGATCAGCGGGCGCTGGGCACGCGGGTCTCGGCCGCAGTGCGCGAGGCCGTTCTGGACGAAGGGCGCACCTGGCTCGACCGGGCCTTTGTGGTGAATGACTGGTACATCTCGGCCTATCAGCCGATCACCGACAGCATGGGGGAACGGGTTGGCATGCTCTATGTCGGGTTCCTTGAAACGCCTTTCCGCACCGCCAAATTCAAGACCCTGCTGACCTTCGCCGCCGCATTTGTGGTGATCGTGTTGCTGTCGGTTCCACTGTTTCTGCGTTGGGCGCGCCAGATTTTCCGCCCGATTGAGCGGATGCAAGGCACCATCAACCGCGTGGAGGAGGGTGACCTGGGCGCACGTACCGGCGTTGAAAACCGTGGCGATGAACTGGGGCGCGTGGCGGAACAGATGGACAGCCTGCTGGATCAGATCCAGGACCGCGACCGCGAATTGAACAACCGCGTCGCTGAACGCACCCGCGAGTTGCGCGAAGCCAACAACCGGCTGGAGGCGACCACCAAACAGCTGTTGGTCTCGGAAAAACTGGCGGCGGTTGGCGAAATCGCAGCCGGGATTGCCCATGAGATCAACAACCCGATGACCGTAATTCAGGGCAATTTGGACCTGATCCGGTCTGAAATCGGCCCGCAGGCGGAGGGTCTGAAGACCGAGTTCCGACTGATCGACGAACAGGTGCATTCAGTCTTTCTGATCGTCAACAAGCTGTTGCAGTTCACCCGGCCTGACGAATACGCCGGTGAGGTTGAAAGCCACCACCCCGATGAGGTGATTGAGGATTCCATCCCACTGGTCCAGCACCTGCTGAACAAGGTTGATATTGATCTCTACCTGCGCCTCAACGCGACGCGTTATCTGGGGATCAACCGGACTGAGCTGCAGCAGGTGCTGATCAACCTGATCGTCAACGCCATCCACGCCATGCCTGATGGCGGTGATCTGCTGCTCAGGGCAGATGACATGGACCGCGAAGGCAACCCCGGTGTGCAGATCGTGGTGCAGGACAGCGGTGATGGGATGGAGGCCGATGTGCTGGCGCGGGTGTTTGATCCGTTCTTCACCACAAAACAGGGCGAAGGCACTGGCCTGGGCCTGTCGATCAGCCGCAAGATCGTATTGCGCTACGGCGGCCACATGCATGCCGACAGCTCGCCCGGCACCGGCACGCGGTTCACCATCTGGTTGCCGCAGGAGGGCACCTGAATGCAGGCCTGCTCAAACGGTGATCAGCGCGTAGCGATGCGGGGCCTTGCCCTCGCCGCCGCCGTCCAGCGCCTCGGCGCCCTGAAAGCTGTGGCCGCTTTCGTTACAGAAATGCGGGATGTCGATCAGGGCGGCCGGATCATCGGCCAAAACAGTCACTTTCGACCCAGCAGGCAGGCCTTGAATACGTTTGCGCAGCCGCAGAACCGGCAGCGGGCACAACAGCCCCAGCGCATCAATTTCCAATGTCTCGCTCATGGCGCCAACATAGGTGCTGCGGTTGAGCCTGTCCATGCGACAGCGCGCCAATCCCACCGCAAAACAGGAGGCATCTTTGGCCAAACTGTCTGACACTGCCGGCCCCGGCTACCTCATCGCGCCGGACCTTCTGCGCCCCGGCTTGACCGCCGCTGTCACCGGTGTGGATCAGGACGGGCAGGCGCAAGAGATTTCCGTTGTCGAAGAGCGCCCGCTGACGATCTACCTCAACAGTCAGGAGATCGTCACCGCGATGACCATCGGCGATTACCCGGATTATCTGGCGCTGGGGTTCCTGCGCAATCAGGGCATGCTGCTGGCCGACGATCAGGTCACCGGTGTCGACTATGATGAGGAGCTGGAGGTCGTGGTGGTGCGCACGGAACGGGCCACCAACTATGAGGAAAAGCTCAAGAAAAAGACCCGCACCTCGGGCTGTGCGGTCGGCACCGTCTTTGGTGACATGATGGAGGGGCTGGAAGATCTGCAGCTGCCCGCAACCCCGGTGCGCACCTCATGGCTCTATGCGCTGGCGCATCAGATCAACCGCACCCCCAGCCTCTATCTGGAGGCTGGCGCGATCCATGGCACCGTCCTGTGTCAGGAGGATCGCCCGCTGGTCTATATGGAGGATGTCGGCCGTCACAACGCCGTTGATAAAGTTGCAGGCTGGATGTTTGCCCAAGGGCAGGGACCGGAGGATAAGATCCTCTACACTACTGGGCGGCTGACCTCAGAAATGGTGCTGAAAGCGGCGCAGATGGGCATTCCCACGCTGGTCTCCCGCTCAGGCTTCACCGCCTGGGGGGTGGAGCTGGCGCGCAAGCTGAACATGACCCTGATTGGCCGGATGCGCGGCAAACGATTCACCTGCCTCAGCGGGGCCGAGCGTCTGCAGTATGACGCCGATCTAGCCACCGTTTCAGATGACAGCAAGACACATCGCCGCAAGGGAGCCGCCGCAGATGGCTGAGAAGATACCTGGCGTTATTCTGGCAGGCGGCCTGTCGTCGCGCATGGGTGGCGGGGATAAGTGCCTGCTGTCCTTGGGCTCGGAAACACTGTTGCAGCAGGTGATCGCGCGGTTGCGCCCGCAGGTCAGCGCGATGGTGCTGAACGCCAATGGCGATGCCAGCCGGTTTGCCGATTATGGCCTGCCGGTTGTGGCTGATGGCATCGAAGGCTACGCCGGACCATTGGCCGGGGTGCTGGCAGGGCTGGACTGGGCAGCGGCGCAGGGGGCCGATCACATCGTCTCAGTCGCTGCGGACACGCCGTTTTTCCCGACGGATCTGGTTCACAGGCTCAACACCGGGCGGGGCCGTGCGCCACTGGCCCTTGTTGCCAGCATTGATCCGAAACGCGGGCAGGTGCGTCAGCCGACCTTTGGCCTCTGGCCGGTGGCCCTGCGCGATGACCTGCGCGCGGCGCTGCAGGACGGTTTGCGCAAAGTGGTGATCTGGACAGACAAACATGGCGGCACCGAGGTGCTGTTTGAACCGGTAAACGGGCAGGAGCCGTTTTTCAACGTCAACACACCCGAAGATCTGGCCATCGCCCGTCAGATGGCCGCAGCAGAACTGGGGGCAGCGAAGTGAAGCTTTACGGCGTCACCGGATGGAAGAACTGCGGCAAGACCGGGCTGATGGAACGGCTGGTTGCAGAAATCACCGCGCGCGGGTTCAAAGTGTCGACCGTGAAACACGCCCATCACACCTTCGACGTGGATCAGCCCGGGCGGGACAGCTACCGCCACCGCACGGCCGGCGCGTCTGAGGTGCTGCTGGTTTCAGGCAAACGCTGGGCCTTGATGCATGAGTTGCGCGAGGAGGCAGAGCCGCCGCTGGCGGAGTTGTTGACGAAGCTCTCTGACGTGGATCTGGTGCTGATTGAGGGCTACAAAAGCGAACCGCACCCCAAGATTGAGGCCCATCGCGCCGCCGCCGGACAGGCACTGATTGCCCCAAATGATGCAAGCATCCGCGCGGTGGCCTCCGACCAACCCGCCAGCGCTCATGCGGATCTGCAGCGCCCGATCTTTGACCTCAATGACCACGCGGCGATTGCCACATTCATATTGACCGAAACAGGATTGACCCAAGATGCCGCCGAGATTGCGTAACGATTGTTTTGCTTTGCCCGCTGGCGTTGATTGGGTGCCTTTGGATGAAGCGCTGGCACGCCTTCGTGCGCGCGTGACACCGGTTGTGCCGGTGGAACAGGTTGCGCTTGCCGACAGTCGTGGCCGGGTCTTGGCGCAGGACCTGATGGCGCTGCGGGGCAATCCCCCCTCGGCCAATTCGGCGGTGGATGGCTACGGGTTCGCCGGTGCGGCACTGGATGAACTGGTAACGCTGCCTTTGGCGCCAGGGCGCTCTGCGGCGGGTGAACCCTATGAGGGGGCTCTGCCACAGGGCTACGCGCTGCGCATCCTGACCGGCGCCATCCTGCCCGAGGGTATGCAAACCGTGGTGCTGCAGGAGGATGTTGAAGTCTCAGGCGGCAAACTGCAGTTCTACGGCCCGCTGAAACAGGGGGCCAACACCCGGCGCGCTGGCGAAGACTTTGAGGCTGGCGACCCGATCCTCAAGGCCGGGCGCAGGCTGCGCGGGGAGGATGCGGCCCTGCTGGCGGCGGCAGGTTACGCTGAGGTGCCGGTGCACCGTCGCCTGCGGGTGGGGGTGTTTTCCAACGGGGATGAGGTGATCGCCCCCGGCACCGTCGCGCCAGAAAACATGGGGGCAGGCAAGATCTATGACAGCAACCGCCCCATGCTGCTGAGCCTGTTGCAGGAATGGGGTTTTGAGGCGGTGGATCTTGGCCATGTCGCAGACAGCCGCGATGCGCTGCGCAGCCGGTTGGATACGGCGGCGGAGGCGGTAGATGCGGTGTTGACCTCAGGTGGCGTGTCCACCGGGGATGAAGACCATGTTTCAGCCCTTTTGCGCGCTGAGGGGCGGATCGACAGCTGGCGTATCGCCATCAAGCCTGGGCGCCCGCTGGCCCTGGGGCTTTGGCCCGCAGGGGAGGCGCTTTTGCCGATCTTTGGCCTGCCGGGCAATCCGGTGGCGGCGATGGTGACGGCGCTGTTGTTCGCGCGCCCCGCCCTTGGCGTGATGGGCGGTGAGGCCTGGCGCCAGCCACAGGGCTACATGGTGCCCGCCGCCTTCAGCAAAAACAAAAAACGGGGCCGGCGTGAGTTTCTGCGCGCCCGGATGAACAGCGATGGTCAGGCGGAGGTTTTCCGCTCCGAAGGATCGGGCCGGATTTCAGGGCTGTCCTGGGCGGATGGTCTGGTGGAACTGCCGGATGAGCCCTGCACCATCAGCGAAGGCACTTTGGTGCGTTACATCCCATACAGCAGTTTTGGTTAGGCTCAGGGCCCATTAGTGTTTCCGCGCCGGCGTCAAAATCGCAAAGTATCAAAGGTTTGAGGCGCGCCGGAAAGAGTGGTTCTCTTTTCAAGCGCCTCATGCCGTTGAGATGCTGCGATTTTGGCGTCTTCGATTTGGCGGTTTTTCGAACTGAGCGGCGTCACATGACCTTGAAATAGATCACTATTCCCGCGGCCATGTTCCTTGTCAGTTCGAAAATCTGCCAAACCGGTGCTGGAAGATTAATGGGTCCTGAGCCTAGCACTGGCAGGTCGTGAGGCCCGCCAATATGCGTGGCTTACATCAGGCCGCTTTGGCCTCAAACCCTGCCTTGGCGATGGCCGCCAGCAGCTCAGCTGCGGGGTCTGCGCTGTCGATCTCAACCTCGCGGGCTTCCAGATCAAACGACAGCAGCGCCGTCGGGTCCAGCGCCTGCACGGCGGTTTCGATCTTGGCGGTGCATTTACCGCAGCTCATTCCAGGTACGCTAAAGGTCAGCATCACTCATCCTCTTGTTGCGCTCTGACATGGAGCCTTCCAGCGCGGGAAGGTCAAGCGCTGCGCGGCGGCCCGCGACAAAATCTTTCAAACCAGCGGTTCTTTTGGGTCGGGGCCTTGACCCTCCAGCTACTGGAACCCTTATCTGGGGTGTCGACAGAAGCACTGCAAGGCAGAATGATGACACACCCAACCGATCAAACCCTCCGATTGCCGATCACCGGCATGAGCTGCGCCGCCTGTGTGGGCCGGGTGGAAAAGGCCCTGCGCGCCGCACCCGGCGTGATGCGCGCTGATGTGAACCTTGCGCTGGAAACGGCTGAGGTTGCCTTCAGCGTGCCTGCCACGCCTGCGGATGTGGTCACAGCGCTTGATCAGGCGGGGTATCCGGCCCGTGTCGAAACGCTGGAACTTGCAGTGGAGGGGATGACCTGTGCCTCCTGTGTGGGCCGGGTGGAGGCCGCGCTGGCCGCAGTTCCCGGGGTGATTGCTGCGCGGGTGAACCTTGCCAGCGAAACCGCGCAGGTTGATTTGCCCGAGGGGCAGGACATCAGCGCCGATCTGATAAAGGCCGTCGCCGCTGCCGGTTATGAGGCCCACCGCAAAGGCGAAACCATCGCCCCACCACTGGATCGCAAAGCCGCCGAGGCCGAGGCGCTGACCCGCAAGCTGCTGCTTGCGGCGGCACTGGCTCTGCCGGTTTTTGTGGCTGAAATGGGCGGGCACCTCTACCCGCCGTTTCATCACTGGATCATGGCAAACATCGGCATGCAGACCTCCTGGATGCTGCAGTTTGTGCTGACCGCCATTGTGCTGTTTGGCCCCGGGCGTCAGTTCTATCTGAAAGGTCTGCCCGCCTTGTTGCGCGGCGCACCTGACATGAACTCCCTCGTGGCGTTGGGCACATTGGCGGCGTTTGGCTATTCGACCGTGGCAACCTTCGCCCCGGCGATCCTGCCCGCGGGCAGTGTGAATGTGTATTACGAAAGTGCGGCGGTGATCGTGGTGCTGATCCTGTTGGGGCGCGCCTTGGAGGCCCGCGCCAAAGGCCGCACCGGGGCCGCCATCCGCGCCCTTGTGGGGCTGCGCCCCAGCACCGCGCGGGTCGAACGTGACGGCGCCACTCAGGACCTGCCAATTGCGGAGATCGTTGTGGGCGACGTGGTGCTGACCCGGCCGGGGGAACGGCTGGCGGTAGATGGTGAGGTGCTCACCGGCGACAGCAACGTTGATGAAAGCATGATCACCGGCGAACCCCTGCCGGTTGCCAAGACAGCTGGCGACCGGGTCACCGGCGGAACGGTCAATGGGTCCGGTGCACTGCGGGTGCAGGCCACCCATGTGGGGGCAGACACCATGCTGTCGCAGATCATCCGTATGGTGGAAGCCGCACAGGGTGCCAAACTGCCGATCCAAGCCTTGGTGGATCGGGTGACCCAGCGGTTTGTGCCTGTCGTGATCGCGGTGGCGGTGCTGACCGTTCTGGCCTGGCTGGCCTTTGCGACGGCACCGGCCCTGGGCCATGCGCTTGTTGCCGGGGTAGCAGTGCTGATCATCGCCTGCCCCTGCGCGATGGGTCTGGCGACGCCCACATCCATCATGGTGGGCACTGGACGCGCGGCAGAACTGGGCGTTCTGTTTCGCAAAGGTGATGCGTTGCAGCGCTTGCAGGAGGTCAAGATCGTGGCCTTCGATAAAACCGGCACATTGACCATGGGCAAACCGGTGCTGACCGATCTGGAGGTCACCGAAGGCTTTGAAAGGGAAGAGGTTCTGCGCCTTGTGGCCGCGGTGGAAGCGCAATCGGAACACCCGATTGCCGCCGCAATTGTCGCCGCCGCCGAGGGACCGCTGCCGGAGATTGAGAAATTTGGCGCTATCCCCGGCTATGGCGTGGCCGCCACCGTGGCTGGCCATCGGGTGATGGTGGGGGCTGACCGGCTGATGGTCCGGCGCAAGATCGACCTGACACCGCTGGCCAGCACCGCCGCCGCATTGGGGGCGGAGGGGAAGACGCCGCTCTATGCCGCCATTGATGGCAAACTAGCCGCCGTAATTGCGGTCTCTGACCCGGTGAAACCCAGCTCTGCCGCGGTGATCAAGGCGTTGCACAGCCGCGGCATCAAAACCGCGATGATTACCGGGGACAATGCGGCGCCCGCCACCGCCATTGCCCGCAGCCTTGGCATTGACCATGTCGCGGCAGAGGTGCTGCCACAGGGCAAGGTCAAGGCATTGGAGGGCCTGCGCGCCAGCCATGGCACCCTGGCCTTTGTTGGCGATGGCATCAACGACGCCCCGGCGCTGGCCCATGCGGATCTGGGCATCGCGATTGGCACCGGTACAGATGTGGCCATCGAAAGCGCTGATCTGGTGCTGATGTCCGGCGAACTGACGGCGGTGCTCAACGGGTTTGATCTGTCAGCGAATGTCATGCGTAACATCAAACAGAACCTGTTCTGGGCCTTTGGCTACAATGTGGCGCTGATCCCGGTGGCGGCGGGGCTGTTTTACCCGTGGTTTGGCTGGCAGCTGTCACCGATGCTGGCCGCTGGTGCCATGTCGCTGTCCAGCGTCTTTGTGCTCAGCAATGCCCTGCGGCTGCGGTTTGTGTCCGGAGCCCATCTGCCGAAGGAGGCATAAGCGATGAACATTTCAGAGGTTTCCAAACGCGCAGGCCTGCCTGCCAAAACCATCCGCTATTACGAAGAGATCGGCCTGGTATCCCCAGCCCGCAGCGGCAATGGCTACCGCAGCTTTCGCGACAGCGATCTGCACAAGCTGGCTTTTCTGGGCCGGGCGCGGGCCCTGGGTTTTTCGATTGAGGACTGCCGCAACCTGATGACGCTTTATGAGGATCGCGGTCGCGCCTCCTCGGATGTGAAAGCCATTGCGTCTGAACATCTGGTGGCGATTGACGCAAAACTGGCAGAGTTGCGCCAGATGCGGAACACCCTGGCTGATCTGGTCTCTTCCTGTGCAGGGGATGACCGGCCGGATTGCCCTATTCTGGCGGATCTGGCTGCGAAAACTGGCGGGTAAGGCCGGACTGGCTGGTGGGCTTGATTTGCAGGCTAGGTTGGCGGGGAGGGGCGTTGCCCCTCGCCCTTATGGGGCTCACCCCAGAGTATTTTCAAAACGTTGAAAAGGCGGGCTGCGCGCCCGGTGTCAGGCGTCACGACCCGGTTCATCGGGGTTGGAGGAGAACAACGCGATCTTGTTGCCCTGCGGGTCACGTAGGTAGGCGACGTAGAAATTCGGACCATAGGCGGCGCGAAAGCCGGGCTGGCCTTCATCCGTGCCACCTGCAGCCATAGCTGCAGCATGAAGCTGGCGCACCTGGGCCTGTGTTTCGGCTTCAAAAGCCACCATCGCGCCATTGCCGGCCGAGGCTGGTTGCCCGTCGAAGGTGGGTTTGACGTAGAAATCGGGCAAGAGGGCGCGTTGACCTTCGGGGACGGGCAGGGCGAAGCTGAGCCCCTCGGCCCCTTCGGTGAGGCTGTAGCCAAGGGCCGGCAGGAAGGCTGCATAGAACGTTTTGGCACGTTGGATGTCATCGGCCCCAACTGTGACATAGGCGATCATGGCGGCCCTCCCTTTGTGTCAGGGACGGCTCAGCCGCCCAGCGTTGCGGTGGCTTCCACCTCAACCAGCGCTTCATCCTCAATAAGGCCGGCCACAACCACCATTGCCATGGCGGGGAAGTGACGGCCCAGCACGCGGCGGTAGGCTTCGCCCACTTCGCGCTGACGGGCGAGGTATTCTTTCTTATCCGTGATATACCAGGTCAGGCGGGTGATATCTTCGACCTTACCGCCAGCCTTTTCGACCACCGCGCGGATGTTCAGCAGGGCCTGTTCCATCTGGCCGATGAAGTCATGGCTCTGGAAGATCTGGTTTTCGTCCCAGCCGATCTGGCCGCCGACGTAAAGCACGCCGTTTTTGTCCAAGACGCCGTTTGCGTAGCCTTTGGCAGGTGCCCATCCATCGGGCTGAATGATCTCATTCGCCATTTTCCTGTCCTTTCACATGAGGTTCAAGCGAGGCGCGCAGCGCCTCGGGCCAGGGGGCAGGACGCCCCTCCGGCGAGATGTAGACCAGCGTTGCGCTGGCGGTAAAGCGGGTTTCACCAGCGCAACGCGCGGTGACGGTCAGGCCAAGCGAACTGCGGCCAAGGCGTGTCACGTCCAGCCCAAGGGTCAGATGGTCGCCATGGCGGCTGGGCGCGGTGAAACGGGTGGAGATTTCGGCGGTCGGCACGGCGCCTGTCCGATGCAGCACTTCAAACGGGTGACCCAGATAATCAAAAAAAGCTTCGACGCAATCGTTGATCATCTCAAAATAGCGGGGATAAAACACAATCCCCGCTGGATCACAGTGTTTGAACAGCACCTTTTGGGCCATCTCGAACGCCATCGCCTCAGACCCCCAGATACTGATCGGTGATCTCTGGCGTCAGCGCGGCGAAGTCGCCGGACCAGACCGATTTGCCCTTCTCAAGGATTACTGCCTTGTCCGCCACCGTGGCCAGTTCCTTGATGGATTTGTCGATCACGATGATGGCCAGACCGGTTTCGGCCTTGAGGCGGGCAATGGCGGCCCAGATTTCCTGGCGCACCACGGGGGCCAGACCTTCGGTCGCTTCATCCAGGATCAACAGACGTGGGTTGGTCATCAGCGCGCGACCGATGGCCAGCATCTGCTGTTCACCACCCGAGAGGGACGAGGCCAGCTGATCACGCCGTTCCGCCAGACGGGGAAACAGCTCTGAGACCTTGGCGAAGTCCCATTCGCCGGGACGCGCGGCCGCGATCAGGTTTTCATAAACCGTCAGCTGGGCAAAACACCGGCGGCCTTCTGGCACCAGGCCAATGCCCGCCTGCGCCGCCTTGTGCGAGGGCTGGCGTGCCATGTCCTGACCGTCAAACACCACCGCACCACCGCGGTTTTTCAGCATTCGGCAGATCACCTTCACGGTGGTCGATTTGCCCATGCCGTTGCGCCCCATCAGCGCCACAACCTGACCTTCTGCGACGTCCAGATGCACGTCAAACAGCGCCTGCGAGGGGCCATAGAAGGCAGAGATATGGGATAGTTTCAGCAGGCTCATGCGTCCTCCTCCCCAAGATAGGCGCTGCGCACCTGTGCGTTGCCGCGGATCTCATCGACGCTGCCGGTGGCGATGATCTCACCATAGACCAGCACCGAAATCCGGTCCGCGAGGGCAAAGACCGCGTCCATGTCATGTTCCACCAGAAGGATCGGCGCCTGCTGTCGCAGCCCGTCGAGGAACCCCATCAACCGGTGCGAGCCTTCCGCGCCCAGTCCCGCCATCGGCTCATCCATCAGGAAGGCCTTGGGCGACAGGGTTAGCGCCACGGCGACCTCCAGCTGACGGCGTTGGCCATGCGACAGTTCCGAGGTGCGGAAATTGGCGAACTCCTCCAACCCCACCTGCGTCAGCGCATCGCGCGCAGTGGCCAGCAGTTGTTTGTCCTTCATCACCGGACGGAAGAAGCGGAAGACATCGCCGCGATGGCCCTGCGCGCCCAGAACCACGTTCTGCAACACGGTGTATTCCATCGCCAGCGATGAGATCTGGAACGTCCGCCCCATGCCCTTCTGGGCGCGTTCGGCGGTGGAAAGGGCGCTGACGTCCTGTCCGTCGAACCAGACCGAACCCTCATCCGGGGTCAGCCCACCGGCGATCTGTTTGATCAGGGTGGATTTGCCCGCCCCGTTCGGCCCGATCAGCGCGTGGATTTCGCCGGGCTTCAGGTCCAGCGTGATGTTGTTGGACGCCTTCAACGCGCCAAAGCTTTTGGAGATGCCTTTGACATCAAGGATCGGCTTAGTCATGGGCCACCTCCCGGCCTGCAATCAGACCGTAAAGGCCACCACGGGCAAACAGCACCACACCTAGAAGGATCGCGCCAAGATAGACGTGCCAGAATTCGCTCAAGCCGCCCAGCATATGCTCCAGCAGGATAAACAGCGCCGCGCCGGCGACCGGGCCAAAGACGCGGCCCACACCGCCTAGGATGACAAAGATCATGATTTCACCGGACATGTTCCAGGCAAACATCGTGGGGCTGACAAACCGGTTCAGATCGGCAAACAGCGCGCCTGCCAGACCGGTGATCGCGCCGGAAATGGTGAAGGCCACCAGATACAGCCGATAGGGCGTCTGGCCCACGGCCTGCACCCGTTCCTCATTCTGACGCGCCGCCCCCAGCATCAGGCCAAAGGGCGAACGGGCCGCCGCCCAGACAAAGCCCAGCACCAGCGCAAGGATGACATAGCAGATCATGTAGAACTGGATCGGATCCATCGTGTTCAGACCCGGGAAGTCATTGCGGATGTAGATCGACAGCCCATCCTCGCCGCCATATGTCGGCCAGGAGTTGGCGAAGTAGTAAAACATCTGCGCAAAGGCCAGCGTGATCATGATGAAGTAAACGCCAGTGGTGCGCAGCGACAGCGCGCCGATGGCCAGCGCGGTGATGGCGGAGATTACCACCGCCACCAACCAGATCACGGGCATCGACTTGGTGCCCTCGATCAGGAAAGGCGCTTCCATCAGTGGTGTGTAGGTCTGCGCGTGATAGGCCAGAATGCCCATCGCATAGCCGCCCAGCCCGAAAAACGCCGCATGGCCAAAGCTGACCAGCCCGCCAAAACCAAGGGCAAAGTTCAGCCCCACACCGGCGATGGCAAAGATCACTGCGCGGGTTGTCAGCGTGATCAGGAACGGCTCATCCGCCTGATAGGCCCAAAGCGGGAAGGCCAGCAGCGCCGCCATCAGGCCAAGGTTCAAAAGGGTTTCACGTTTCATCTCATGCCCCTCCGAACAGGCCTTTGGGACGGAACAGCAACACGCCCGCCATCAACAGATAGATCGCCATCGAGGCCAGTGACGCCCCGGTGGAGGTGGCGGCGGCTGGCTCCATGAAAAGGCCAAAGAACATCGGCAGCAGCTGGCGGCCCAATGTGTCGGTCATGCCCACCAGAATGGCGCCCACAAAGGCCCCTTTGATCGACCCGATGCCGCCAATAACGATGACCACAAAGGCCAGGATCAGCACCGGTTCACCCATGCCCACCTGCACTGATTGGATCGCACCGATCAGCGCACCGGCAAAACCGGCCAGTGCCGCGCCAAGGGCAAACACCAGCGTGTAAAGCATCGAGATATTCACGCCCAAGGCCGCAATCATTTCACGATCGTTTTCCCCGGCGCGGATACGGATGCCGATACGGGTGCGGGCAATCATCCAGAACAGCCCCGCCGCTACGGCCAGACCCACCAGAATGATGGTCAGACGGTAGAGCGAATATTCGATCCCGAACGGCAGCATCACCGTGCCCGACAGCCACTCTGGCTTGTCCAGAAACAGCGGGAAGGATCCAAAGGCCCAGCGGGTGCCTTCGGAAAACATCAGCACAAGGGCAAAGGTCGCCAGCACTTGGTCCAGATGATCGCGGTCATAAAGCCGTCGGATCACCACGGTTTCCACGATGACGCCTGCAAAGGCCGCAAAGACAAGGCTCGCCACCAGCGCCAGCAGAAAGGATCCCGTGGCCGCAGCAGTGGCGGCGGCGGCAAAGGCGCCAACCATATAGAGCGAGCCATGCGCCAGGTTGATCAGCCCCATAACGCCGAAGATCAGCGTCAGACCGGCAGCCATAAGGAAGAGCATCACGCCAAACTGTAGGCCGTTCAGCGCCTGTTCGATGAGTAGGATGATGGACATGAGAGTTTTCTTGCTAAAGGTGGGGCCGCCCGTGACAGGGCGACCCCCTTAGCCCTTACATTTTGCAGTCAGCCGCATAGGCGTCTGCGTGGTCGGTCAGGCCGGTTGCGATGATTTTGTTGGTGTAAACGTCACCTTCTTTGATCACTTCACGAACATAGATGTTCTGGATCGGGTGGTTGTTTGCACCAAATTTGAAATCACCCCGGACCGAGTCGAACTCAGCCGCTTTCAGCGCCGCACGGAAGGCATCCCCGTCTTTGATGTCTGCCTTATCCATTGCCGAAATCAGCAGGTTAGCAGTGTCAAAGCCCTGGCTTGCGTAGAGCGACGGCAGACGACCATAGGCTTCCTGGAAGGAGGTCACAAAGGCCGCGTTGGCTGCGTTGTCGATGTCCTTGTTCCACTGGCTGGTGTTCTTCACACCCAGCGCCGCGTCGCCAACCGCCTGCAGGATGCCCTGATCAAACGAGAAGGCCGGGCCAACCACCGGCAGGTCCACGCCGCTGTCGGCATACTGCTTGAGGAAGGAAATCCCCATACCGCCGGGCAGGAAGAAGTAGACGCTATCTGCGCCCGAGGCACGGATCTGCGCGATTTCAGCCGCATAGTCGGTCTGGCCCAGTTTGGTGTAAACCTCACCCGCCAGATCACCTTCGTAGAAGCGTTTGTAACCGGTCAGCGCGTCTTTGCCCGCCGGGTAGTTCGGCGCCAGGATGAAGCTGTTCTTCAGGCCATCACCATTGGCATAGGCACCCGCAGCTTCGTGCAGGTTGTCATTCTGCCAGGCCACGTTGAAGTAGTTCTGGTGGCAGCCTTTGCCGGCCAGCGGCGACGGACCAGCGTTGGGCGACAGGTAGATTTTGCCCTTTGCTGTTGCAGCAGGCACCACAGCCATCGCCAGGTTCGACCAGATGATACCGGTCATCACGTCAACCTTTTCGGACTGGATCATCTTATCGGCCAGCTGCACTGCGATATCGGGTTTGCGCTGGTCGTCTTCGATCACCACTTCCAGATCGCTGCGGCCCGCTTGGTTCACCGCCAGCATGAAGCCGTCACGCACGTCGATGCCAAGACCAGCGCCACCGCCCGAAAGGGTGGTGATCATGCCAACTTTGACGCCCTCGGCCTGAACCGCCCCTGCGGCGGCCATCGCTGCCATGGACGCGGCCATGACCAGAGACTTGAATTTCATTGTCTTTCTCCCTGTTTTTTATGTTTGAAACGTTTTGAAACTCACGCTTTCACAGTTCGCCCCTGCCCATGGATGTCAAGCTTATTGTCGCTTGTTTCTCTCCTATGGTGTTGATCAGGACCGCATTTCACAATTGGTCTTAAGACCCTTCCCCGTCCGCACGCAGCTGGAACCTCTGAATTTTTCCGGTGGCGGTTTTCGGCAGGGCCTGCCGGAACCGCACCGCCCTTGGATATTTGAACGGCGCGATGGTGGCCTTCACATGGTCCTGCAGCGCCTTCACCATCGCCTCATCTGCGGCGAAGCCGTCGTTCAGCACCACATGGGCCTCCACGATATGGCCCCGCTCACTGTCGGGCGCGCCAACCACGCCGCATTCGCTGACCGCCTCATGTGACAGCAGCGCCGCCTCAACCTCAGGACCCGCGATGTTGTAGCCGGATGAGATGATCATATCGTCGTTGCGCGCCGCGAAGTGGAAGTAGCCATCGGCGTCCCGGGTGAAACTGTCACCGGTGATGTTCCAGCCATCGCGCACATAGACCTGCTGGCGTGCATCGTTCAGGTAACGACAGCCCGTGGGCCCGCGCACCGCAAGGCGGCCCACCTCACCATCGGCAACCTCATTCATCTGATCATCCACCACCCGGGCCTCATAACCGGTCACCGGGCGGCCGGTGCAGGCGGGCTGGTGATCGTCAAAGCGGTTGGTGACAAAGATATGCAGCATCTCCGTCGCGCCGATGCCGTCCAGCATTGGCTTGCCGGTTTTCTCCTGCCACTCGGCATAGATCGGGGCGGGCAGGGTTTCCCCTGCCGACACCGCCGCGCGCAGCGAAGACAGATCCGCGCCCTCATCCATTGCCTGCAACATCACCCGATAGGCGGTTGGGGCGGTGAAACAGACGGTGGCTTTGAACTTCTCGATGATGTCGATCATGCTGGGCGGTGAGGCATTTTCCAGCAGGGTCGCCGCCGCGCCAAACCGCAGCGGGAAGATCGCCAAGCCGCCCAGGCCAAAGGTAAAGGCCAGCGGTGGTGAGCCCACAAAGACATCTTCGGGCGTGACCTTCAGAACTTCTTTGGCATAGCCATCGGCGATGATCAGCAGATCGCGGTGGAAATGCATGGTTGCCTTCGGCTCACCTGTGGTGCCCGAGGTGAAGCCCAACAGCGCCACGTCATCCCGGCCGGTTTTCACTGCGTCAAACTTCACCGGCTTTTCCAGTGCCAGCCGGTCCAGCTCAGCATCGTGGTTGGATGTGCCGTCAAAGCCGACCACTGTTTTCAGGAACTTGCTTGTTTTGGCGCATGCGGTGATTTCATCCATCAGGCGGGTGTCACACAGCGCATGGCTGATTTCAGCCTTGTCGACGATCGCCGCCAATTCGCTGGCGCGCAGCATTGGCATGGTGTTGACCACCACCGCGCCCACCTTGGTTGCCGCCAGCCAGCAGGCGACCATCGCAGGGTTGTTGGCCGAGCGGATCAGCACCCGGTTGCCCGGCTTGATCCCTAGGTTTTTCACCATCGCATGGGCCAGACGGTTGGTCCAATCGGTCAGCTCTTTGTAGGTGCGGCGCCGGCCGTTGCCGATCAGTGCCGTATGATCGCCAAAGCCTTTGTCGACCATCGCATCGGTCAGCTCAACCGCGGCATTCAGATAGTCAGGATAGTCAAACCCCTCCAGCTGAAAGGCGGGCCACTGGTCAATCGGCGGCAGCCCGTCGCGGGCAAATGTATCAATATGCGCGCTTGGTCCCAGCATCGCTCACTCCCCTAAATGGTTCGCCATCGCCTGTCGGGCGATGATGACACGCTGCACGTCTGATGCTCCCTCATAGATGCGCAACGCTCTGATTTCGCGGTAGAGTTTCTCTACCGTTTCGCCTGACTTGACCCCGTCACCGCCATGCAGCTGCACGGCGCGGTCGATGATCTGCTGGGCTTGATCTGTGGCAAACAGCTTGGCCATGGCGGCTTCGCGTGTGACACGCGGCGCGCCCATGTCTTTGGCCCAGGCCGCGCGGTAGATCAGCAGGGCGGCGGCATCGACCTCCATCGCCATATCGGCGATGTGGCCCTGCACCATCTGCAACTCAAACAGCGGCGCGCCCTGAACCTCTCGGGCCTGCACCCGGGCCAGCGCCTCATCCAGTGCGCGGCGGGCAAAACCAAGCGCGGCTGCCGCCACGGTGGTGCGGAACACATCCAGTACCGACATGGCGATTTTGAACCCCTGACCGGGATGCCCCAGCATCGCGCTGGCCGGAATACGGCAATCGGTAAAACGCAGGGTTGCCAATGGATGCGGCGCAATGGTTTCCAGCCGTTCCACCACTTCAAAGCCGGGCAAATCTGCCGGCACGATAAAGGCCGACAGTCCTTTGGCGCCCGGCGCTTCGCCTGTGCGGGCAAACAGCGTGTAGACGTCCGCGATGCCGCCGTTGGAAATCCACGTCTTTTCACCGTTGAGGATGTAGTCATCCCCGTCACGCACGGCGGTCATGGTGGAATTGGCAACATCTGATCCCGACTGTGGTTCGGTCAGGGCAAAGGCGGAAATCGCCTGCCCCGACCGCGTGAGTGGTAGCCAGTGGGATTTCTGTTCTTCGGTGCCAAAAAGCGTGATCGCGCCGGTGCCAAGCCCCTGCATCGCAAAGGAAAAGTCCGCCAGACCGTCATGGCGCGCCAATGTCTCGCGGGTCAGGCAGAGGGTGCGCACATCCAGTTTTTCCTGCCCCTCAGCGGCGGAGTGTTTGGCCCAGCCACCTGCGCCAAGCGCCTTGACCAGCGACCGGCAGGCCGCATCGGTATCGCTGTGATCTATATCGGCCAGCGCCTCTGCGGCCCAGGTGTCCAGATCAGCCGCATAAGTGGCATGGTGTGGCTCAAAAAACGGCCAGGAGAGGAAGGATTTATCTGCCATCAGTTGCCCTCAAACACCGGTTTTTCTTTCGCCACAAAGGCGCGGTAGGCGCGTTCGAAATCGGTGGTCTGCATGCAGATCGCCTGCGCCTGTGCCTCGGCCTCGATCGCCTGTTCCAGACCCATGTTCCATTCCTGGTTCAGCTGAGTCTTGGTGATCCCGTGGGCAAAGGTCGGCCCCGCCGCCAGACGCTGCGCCAGTTTCACGGCCTCAGCCTCCAGTGCCTCGGCGTCATGCAGGTTGTTCCAGAACCCCCAACGTTCACCCTCAGCCGCACTCATCGTGCGCCCGGTGTAAAGCAGTTCCGCCGCACGGCCCTGACCAATGATCCGGGGCAGCATGGCGCAGGCCCCCATATCGCAGCCCGCCAGACCCACACGGGTGAAGAGGAAGCCACATTTGGCCTCGGGCGTCGCCAGCCGTAGGTCCGAGGACATGGCGATGATGGCCCCGGCACCGACACAGACGCCATCAACGGCGGCAATAATAGGCTTGCCGCAGCCGATCATCGCCTTGACCAGATCACCGGTCATGCGGGTGAAGGCTAAGAGGTCCTTCATATCCATATCAACCAGCGGGCCGATGATGTCATGCACATCCCCGCCAGAACAGAAATTGCCGCCGTTGGAGGCGAAAATCACCACGTCCACATCCTCGGCATAGACCATATCGCGGAAGGTATCGCGCAGCTCTGCATAGCTGTCGAAGGTCAGCGGGTTCTTGCGATCGGGGCGGTTCAGACGGATCGTGGCGATCCGGTCTTTCCATTCCCAGATAAAGTGTTCGGGGCTCAGGTCAGCCATTTTTGTCATCTTGGGATCCTTCCAGATGATGCAGCATTTTGCGGATTGTATCGAGTTTGCCATGACCGAGGCTGGCGAACAGCTTGTCGACCTCGGCTTCATGGGCGGCGGCCAGTTCTTCGAACCAGGCGCGCCCCTTTTCTGTCAGCTCCACCATCACCACACGGCGATCCTCGGCCGAAGGGGTGCGGCTCGCGTAGCCGTCCTTTTCCAGCCGTTCGACCACGGTGGTGGCATTGCCGTTTGAGACCAGCAAACGTTGGCTCAGCTCGCTCATCTTCAAGGGCGCAGCTTCGCGGTGCAGGGCGGCGGCCACGTCAAAGCGGGGCAGGGTGGTGTCATAGTTCACCCGCAGAAATTCCCGCAGGTGGTTTTCGGTGCTGCGGGTCAGCCGCAGCAGCCGGATCCAGGTGCGCAGCCGGCGCTGCGACAGGGGGGTATCATGCGTGCTCTCGCTCACAGCTCACCCCCCGCAATGGGCAGCGCCTGCCCGTTGATGCCCTCAGACCCCGGCCCACACAGCCACAGCGCCGCCGCAGTGACCTCAGCGGGCTGGATCAGCCGTTTCTGCGGATTGTGTTTGGCCAGTTCCTTGCGGGCGGCGTCTTCATCCATGCCGGTTTTGTCGATGATATTGGCCACCGACCGGTCGGTCATTTCAGTGTCCAGAAAGCCGGGGCACAGCGCGTTTACCGTCACCGGTTTTTTCGCCACCTCCTGCGCCACGGCGCGGGTCATGCCGACCACACCGTGTTTCGCCGCCGTATAGGCGCTGACATAGCCGTAGCCCTTCAGCCCCGCCGTGGACGCGACCGAAATCAACCGTCCCCAACCGGTGAACTGGTTCAACCCTTCGCGCAAGGTCAGGAAAACGCCGGTCAGGTTGACCGCCATCATGGCGTTCCACTGCTCCAGCGTGGTGCGGCCAAAAGGGGCGGTATCTGCGGCACCCGCATTGGCGATTACCACATCACAAGGCCCTGCAGCGGCAAACATCGACCGGACTGAGGTTTCATCGGTCACGTCACAGATCACCGGGCGGATTTGATCGCTGCCGTCGGCCACAGCCTCCAACGGGGCGCTGCGGCGGCCCGCGATGACCACTTTGGCGCCCGCCGCGGTAAAGCCCCGGGCCATATCGGCCCCGACGCCCGTGCCGCCGCCGGTGATCAGCACCTGTTTTCCGCTCAGATCGGTCATACGCGGATCATCTCCTGCTGCTTTTGCGCCAGACGGTAGGCCTGATCACGGCCTGCATAGTAAGGCGCGGGCCAGTGGATCTGCTGATCGCCCATCTCCACCGCGGCATGCAGCGTCCAATAGGGATCGCTCAGATGCGGACGGGCCAGACAGACCAGATCAGCACGTCCTGCCAGCAGGATCGAGTTGGCGTGATCGGTCTCATAAATGTTGCCCACCGCCATGGTCGGGATCTGCAGATCGTTGCGGATCCGGTTGGAAAACGGCGTCTGGAACATGCGGCCATAGACCGGCTGCGCCTCGACCGAGGTCTGACCGGCGCTGACGTCGACGATATCGACACCGGCTTCGCGGAACATGCGGGCGATCTCCACCGCCTCTTGCGGGGTGACGCCATCCTCACCCAGCCAGTCATTGGCCGAAATCCGCACCGACATCGGCTTGCCCTCAGGCCAGACCGCGCGCATCGCTTTGAACACCTCCAGCGGGTAGCGCATCCGGTTTTCCAGACTGCCGCCATACTCATCGCCACGCTGGTTCGACGCGGGTGAGATGAAGGAGGAGATCAGATAGCCATGCGCCGCGTGCAGCTCGATCATGTCAAAGCCACAGCGCCCGGCCATTTCGGTGGCCTGCACAAAATCATCACGGATTTGGTCCATCTCGGCGCGGGTGATTTCACGCGGTGTGGCGTTGCCCGCCGACCACGGAATGGCCGAGGCCGAAACCAAATCCCAATTGCCGTCCTTCAACGGCGCATCCATCTCCTCCCAGCCCACCTGGGTGGAGCCTTTGCGGCCCGCATGGCCAATCTGACAGCAGATCTTGGCCTCGGTTTCGGCATGGACGAAATCGACCAGACGTGTCCACGCCGCCTCATGTTCCGGCGCATAGAGGCCGGGGCAACCGGGGGTAATCCGACCATCGGCGCTGGTGCAGGTCATTTCGGTGTAAACCAGCCCCGCGCCGCCCTTGGCGCGTTCGGCGTAATGCACAAAATGCCAATCGGTCGGGCAGCCCTCTACCGCCTTATACTGCGCCATGGGGGAGACCACGATGCGGTTCGCCAATTCCATATCGCGCAGTTTGAACGGCACAAACATCGGTTTGCGCGCCGGTGCATCGGCATCCATGCCGGCCTCGGACTGGAACCAGCGCTCGGCCTCGGCCAGCCATTCAGGATCCCGCAGCCGCAGGTTTTCATGGCTGATCCGCTGCGACCGGGTCAGCAGGTTGTAGTTGAACTGCACCGGATGCTGATCCAGATAGCGCTCCACTTCTTCGAACCATTCCAGTGAGTTACGCGCGGCAGACTGCAGGCGCAGCACCTCCAGACGGCGTTCCTCCTGGTACCGTTTGAAGGCGCCTTCCAGCGTCGGTTCCGAGTTGACGTAATCCGCCAGCGCAATGGCGCTGTCAAAGGCCAGTCGCGACCCAGACCCGATCGAGAAATGCGCCGTGGCCGAGGCATCGCCCAGCAGCACCACGTTTTCATGATACCACTGGTCGCAGTTCACCCGCGGGAAGTTGATCCAGACCGCCGAGCCGCGCAAATGCGCCGCGTTCGACATCAGATCATGACCGCCCAGGTACTTCTCAAAGATCTTGCGGCAGGTCTCTACGGTTTCTTCCTTGGACATGTCGGCAAAGCCCCATTTGTCCCAGGTCTCCTGCTGGCATTCGACGATGAACGTCGCGGTGTTGTCGTCAAACTGATAGACATGCGCCCATAGCCAGCCATGCTTGGTCTTCTCGAAAATGAAGGTAAAGGCGTCGTCAAACTTCTGATGGGTGCCCAGCCAGATGAACTTGCACTCGCGATTGTCGATGTCGGGTTTGAAGACGTCTTCGTATTCTGTCCGCACCCGCGAATTCAGACCATCGGCGGCGACCACCAGATCGTAATCCTTGCGGTATTCCTCAGCCGTTTTGAACTCAGTCTCAAACCGCAGATCAACGCCCAGCTCCCGGGCGCGTTCTTGCAACAGGATCAGCATCTGTTTGCGGCCAATGCCGGCAAAACCGTGGCCACCGGATACGGTGCGCACGCCGTTGTGTTCCACCGCAATGTCATCCCAATAGGCAAAGTGATCGCGGATCGCGTCACAGCTTTTGGGGTCATTGCCCTGCATCCGTTCCAGCGCGTCATCAGACAGCACAACACCCCAACCAAAGGTGTCATTGGCGCGGTTGCGCTCCAGCACTGTGACGTCGTGGCTGGGATCGCGCAGTTTCATGCTAATAGCAAAATAGAGCCCGGCCGGGCCGCCCCCTAGGCAGATGACTTTCACGAATTTCCCTCCAGCAGGTGTGTGGTTTTCCCTGTCGCTGGAGCAACGGTAGCGCGATCTGAATTTATTTCAAGCTTAAATGTTTTGAGTTTGAAATGTTTGTGCGACGCGGATCACAGGTGCTGACGGCCGTTGTTTTTATGAAAATGTGGGGGGGAGGGGGTGGGGTGGCGCCCCTTATGGCCGCCACCCGGAATTTACATCACGGCCTGAGAATCAGGTGCCGTCAGGGTGCCACAGATGCGGCGCGGTCTGAGCCTGCAGCCGTTTCACCGCAGCCTCATATTCGCGGGCCACGCGGTCGATCAGCGCTGCCGCCGGCACCACATCCTGCACCGCGCCGATCCCTTGGCCCGAACCCCAGATCTCTTTCCAGCTCTTCGGTTTGGAACTGCCGTCGCTGAAGTTCATCGCCGATGGGTCCGAACGTTCCAGCGCCTCCGGGTCCATGCCTGCGGCTGCGATCGATGGCTTCAGGTAGTTGCCCCACACCCCGGTGAAGAGGTTGGAATAGACAATGTCTGAGGCACCGCTTTCGGTGATCATCTCTTTGTAGCGCTGATCTGCGTTGGCTTCTTCGGTGGCGATGAAGGCTGAGCCCATGTAGCCGCCATCCGCGCCCATCGCCTGCGCGGCGAGGATCGAATCCCCTTTGGCAATGGCGCCCGACAGGAACAGCGGGCCGTCAAACCAGCTGCGGATTTCCTGGATCAAGGCTAGCGGTGACAGGCTGCCAGCATGGCCACCAGCGCCAGCCGCGACGGCGATCAGCCCATCGGCGCCTTTCTCAATCGCCTTTTTGGCAAAGCGGTTGTCGATCACGTCATGCAGGGTTATGCCGCCAACAGAATGCGCGGCCTCATTGACCTCAACCCGCGCGCCGAGCGAGGTGATCCAAATCGGCACCTTATGTTTCACACAGATCTCCAAATCGCGCTCCAGCCGTCCGTTGGACCGATGCACGATCTGGTTCACCGCAAACGGTGCGGCGGGCTGATCGGGGTTGGCCTGGTTGTGGCGGTCCAGCTCTTCGTTGATGCGGATCAGCCAGCGTTCCAGTTCAATCGGTTCCCCTTCGGCTTCGCGGGCATTGAGCGCCGGGAAAGAGCCAACGATGCCCGCCTTGCACTGGGCGATGACCAGATCCGGGTTTGAGATGATGAACAAAGGGCTGCCGATCAACGGCAGGCGCAGGTTTTGCAAAATCGGGGGTAGGGCCATGGCCGCTCTCCTCAGGTCAGGACGCCGTCAGCCCTGAGGGCCGCCAGCTGGGTGTCATCATAGCCCAGGTCGCGCAGCACGTCTTCGGTCTGCGCGCCGGGCGCGGGGGGCGGGGCTGGCACATCGGCTGGCGTGCGATCAAAGCGCGGTGCGGGGCTGGCCTGGCTGACGCCTGCGACCTCCACATAGGTTCCGCGCGCTTTCATGTGAGGATGCTCTATCGCTTCTGACCAGCTCAGCACAGGGGTGACGCAGCCGTCGGTTCCGTCAAAAATCGCTTCCCATTCGGCGCGGGTTTTCTGGCGGAACACCTCGGCGTAATCGGCGCGGCGCTCTGCCCAGGTGGTGGGATCATTTTGATCGCTGCGATGGGCCTCGGGCAGGCCGGCCTTTTCGACCAGCAGCGCAAAGAATTGCGGTTCCAACGGGCCCACAGCGATGTGGTTGCCATCGGCACATTCGTAGCTGCGGTAAAACGGGGCGCCGCCGTCCAGCCAATTGCTCTGCCGGTCCTCGCCCCAACGTCCGCGTGCGATCATGGAATGCATCAGCGCCATCATTGCAGGCACACCATCAACCATCGCCGCATCGACCACCTGACCTTTGCCGGAGGTCTGGCGCTCAAACAGCGCAGACAGGACGCCAAACAGCAAGAACATGGTGCCGCCGCCGTAATCCGCCGCGATGTTTAGCGGCGGGATCGGCGGCTGATCTGCGGTGCCAATGGCATTCAGAACACCGGTCAGGCCCAGATAGTTGATGTCATGCCCGGCCATTTGTGACATCGGGCCATCCTGCCCCCAGCCAGTCATGCGACCGTAGACAAGGCCCGTGTTATCGGCGTGGCAGTCCGCGGGGCCAAGCCCCATGCGCTCCATGACGCCGGGGCGAAATCCTTCGATTAGCACGTCGGACCGCGCGATCAGGGCTTTTGCGGCCTTCAGCCCCTCAGGATGCTTGAGGTTCAGCGCGATTGAGGCCTTGCCGCGGTTGTTGATGTTGGTGGCATCTTCCGGACCCGAGGCGCGGGTGATCAATGTGACCTCTGCCCCCATGTCTGCCAGAAACTGGCCGGCCAGCGGACAGGGACCAAGCCCCTGCATTTCCACCACCCGAAGCCCCGCCAAAGGCCCGCCGCTTTTGGCCGTTTTCGGATCCGTCATCTGCTTTACCTCCCCCTAAACTACGTTAATTTCTGATCTTTCCCGGCTGCAGGGGTCAAGCGGTTTCGGAAATGACCTTGGGTCGAAACGCCTGATATTTGTGCTCATAGAAGCGTTGACAGGGGGCAAAACCGCGTGCTTTGCTGAGGGTATTCGGCGTTCATAAGGTCTGGGGAGGAGACTGAATGAAGGCACTTTTACGTGGAGCTGCCCTTGCGCCGTTCCCTCAATACGTTTGCAATTTTCCGTCAGGCGCTTCGTTTTTTGCCGCGCCTTGCCCCCAGGAACATCCCCGGGATCACCACTGGGGCTGTCCCTTTTCTGATGTACCTGAAAGGGCCGCATCATGGAGCTGATCCAGCTGTTGATCGGTGGGGTGGCCTCGGGCTGCATATACGGGCTGGTCGCGCTGGGGTTTGTGCTGATCTACAAAGCCAGCGAAGGCGTGAACTTTGCCCAGGGTGACATGATGATGCTGGGCGCCTTTGTGGCGCTGGGGCTGGTGAACCGGGACTACTGGGCGCTGCCTTTCGTTCCGGGCATCGTGCTGGCCTGCGTCATCATGGGCGGTGTCGGCTACGGGATTGACCGCTTTGTGGTGCGCCGGATCTTTGGTCAGCCGCAGTTTGCACTGGTGATCCTGACCATCGCCTTGGGCTTCGTCCTGCGGTTTGTGGCCGGGGCGATCTGGGGCTTCACCCCGCTGGTTCTGGAAACGCCATTTGCCGGCAAACACCTGTCGCTTGGCGGATTGGTGCTGGGATACGAAGACATTTTGACAATTTGTGTCACCGCTGTCCTGACGCTGGGCCTCTGGGCGTTCTTCAGCCGCACCAAACTGGGACTGGCAGCGCAGGCCGCATCGCAGAACCAGATGGCGGCCTATATCGTCGGCGTTCCAGTGCGGCGGATCAATTCGCTGATCTGGGGGCTATCTGGCATCGTCGCGACCATTGCCGGGGTGCTTTATGCCGCCAAAGGGGCGATTGATCCCAATATCGGCCTTTTGGGGATCAAGGCCTTTGCCGCCGCGGTGATTGGCGGCTTTGGCAGCCTGCCGGGCGCGTTACTGGGCGGTCTGCTGATCGGCGTGGTCGAACCTGTTGCGGCCCGTTACCTGCCGTCGGGTTTCAGCCAGATGAGCCCTTACATCCTGATGTTGATCGTGCTGACGACCCGCCCCGGCGGCCTGTTTGCACAGATCCATGCCAAGAAGGTCTGAGCGATGCGGGTGGTGTTTAAAACAAGCTATGACAAAGACATCGACCTGCATCCCGATTGGTGGGATCGCGGTAAAATCGCGCTGCTGCTGGTGGTGATGGGCCTGCTGCCGTTTCTGGTTGGTGAATATTATCTGGCGGAGGCGACCAACACATTGATCTGGGCCTTGGCGGGCATGGGGCTGATGGTGCTGGTGGGCCATTCCGGGCAGGTGTCACTGGGCCATGCAGGCTTCATGGCGATCGGCGCCTATGTGGACGCGGGGCTGATGACCGCCGGGGTGCCCTGGATCATCGCCTTTCCACTGGCGGGACTGGCGGCGGGGTGTTTCGGCGCGCTGGTGGCGATCCCGGCGGTGCGCATGTCGGGGATCTATCTGGCGATTGCCACATTGGCGCTGTTTGTCATCATTGAGGAGATGATCATCATCCTTGAACCGCTGACTGGTGGGGTCGGGGGGATGTTTGCGCCTTCCATCACGCTGTTCGGTGTTGATTTTGACCGCTACGCCAGCCTCAGCAATTTCTACTGGCTGGTGCTGGTCGTCGTGGCGCTGGTCACCTGGGGCTATGCCAATATCCTGCGCAGCCCAACCGGGCGCAGTTTCCTGGCGGTGCGCGACAGTGAGGTATCGGCGCGGGCACTGGGCATCAACGTGACCCGGACCAAGGCACTGGCCTTTGGCCTGTCCTGTGGGGTGACCGGGCTGGCTGGCGCGTTGATGGGGCATTACATCGCCTTCTTTAACTATGAGCTGTTTTCCATCTTCATCTCCATCAACCTGCTGCTGGTGGTCACCATTGGGGGGCTTGGCTTTATCCAAGGTGCCTTCTTTGGCGCGGTGCTGATCACTGCGGTGCCGCAGTTGATTGCGATCCTGCGCGATGGGCTCAATGCCTCGGTCGGGATTGATCTGGGGGCAGTGCCGGGGCTGGATACGCTGATCTTCTCGGTCGTTTTGGTGGGCTTCATCATCTATGAGCCGACCGGGCTCTATGGGCGCTGGCTGAAGTTCCGCGCCTATGTGCAGCTGTTCCCGCTGGCCCGCCGCGACATGTTCCGCCGGCAGAAAACCTACCTCAAGACGGAGCGGATGCGATGAGCCTGTTGGAGGTCACAGATCTGGCCGTGCATTTCGGCGGGGTGAAGGCGGTTGATGGCGTTTCCTTCAAGGTGGAGGAGGGCGAGGTGTTTTCGATCATCGGCCCCAATGGCGCGGGGAAATCGACGATCTTCAACCTGATCTCGCGGTTCTATGAGCCGACGCGCGGCAAGATACGTTTTGATGAGGCTGAGCTGACAGCCCTGGCCCCGCATCAGGTGGCGGATCTGGGCATTGCGCGGACCTTTCAGAATATTGAGCTGTTTGATCATTCCACGGTGCTGGACAACCTGTTGATGGGCCGTCACCGCCATCGCGCCACCCATTGGGTGCAGGATCTGTTGTTCCTGCCCAAGGTCCGGGCCGAGGAGCGCGCACATCGCCAGAAGGTCGAGGAGGTGATGGAGTTTTTGGAGTTGGAAGCCTACCGCGACAAGATGATCGCTGGCCTGCCCTACGGCGTGCGCAAAGTGGTGGAGATTGGCCGCGCCCTGGCGATGGGCCCCAAAATGATCCTGCTGGATGAACCTGCCTCGGGCCTGTCGGTCGAGGAAAGTCAGGACGTGGCCTATTGGATTGAGGACATGCGCCGTGACATGGGGCTGAGCGTGTTGATGGTGGAACATGACATGCGGCTGGTGACACAGGTCAGCGACCGGGTGTTGGCGGTGGCCAATGGCAAACCACTGGCATTGGGCAGCCCGGCAGAGGTGCAGAGCGATCCTGAGGTGCAGGCGGCCTATCTGGGCACCGCAACGGCGGAGGATGTGGCATGACCCTGTTGGCGCTGCGCAATGTCGAAAGCTTTTACGGGGCCATCATGGCGCTGCGCGGGGTGTCGATTGATGTGCCAGAGGGGCAGATCGTCACCATTCTGGGGGCCAATGGCGCGGGCAAGACAACGCTGATGAAAACCATCTCGGGGCTGATGGACGCGGAAAAGGGCACCATCGATTTCAACGGCACGCGCCTGAACGGAATGGAGCCGGATAAGGTGGTTGCGCAGGGGCTGGCCCATGTGCCTGAAGGGCGCGAGGTGTTCCCCTACCTTAGCGTCGAAGAAAACCTGCGGCTGGGGGCCTATGCCCGCAAAGGCGGCGGCGTGGCCGAGGATATTGAGCTGGTCTACAGCTACTTCCCCATCCTGAAAGAACGCCGCGCGCAATCCGCCGGCTTCCTGTCGGGCGGGCAGCAGCAGATGCTGGCGATCGGGCGGGGCCTGATGGCGCGGCCCAAGCTGATGTTGCTGGATGAACCCAGCCTTGGCCTGTCGCCACTGCTGACGCAGGAAATCTTCGCCATCATAAAACGCCTCAACGCGGAACAGGGGGTGACCATGCTGTTGGTGGAACAGAACGCCCATGTGGCGCTGAACACCGCGCATTACGGCTATGTCCTTGAAATGGGGCGGATTGTCATGGCCGACAGCTGCGCGGCGCTGAAGGCCTCGGAAGATATTCAGGAGTTCTATCTGGGCAAACAGGATGCCAGCCAACGGGGCGAAAAACGCTGGAAGAGGCGCAAGACATGGCGATGACCGGGACAGAGATGCAGGACCCAATCACCGTTGAGGATTGCAATACGGTTGTGGCGCTTTGGGCGAAACGCTGTGCAGTGCTGGGGGATCAGATTGCCCACCGCGAAAAGACGCTGGGCATTTGGCAGGCCTACAGCTGGCGCGACTATTTTGAGGGCGCGCGGGCCGTTGGGCTGGCGCTGGAGGCGCTGGGCTTCAAACGCGGTGAGGTGGTGCAGATCCTCAGCGAAGACCGGCGCGAATGGCTGTACTGCGATCTGGGGATTGCGGCGATGGGCGGGGTGCCATCGGGCGTTTACACCACCGACAGTGCCAGCCAACTGGCCTATCTGATGACGGATTCCGGGGCACGCTTCCTGTTTGTGGAAAATGACGAACAGTTGGACAAGTTTCTGGAGGCGCGGGACCAGATGCCGGATGTGGCAAAGGTCATCGTCTTTGACCGCGATGGGCTGGCCGCGTTTTCCGATCCTCAGGTAATGTTCTGGGATGATTTTCTGGCGCTGGGCGTTGAACAGGCCACTGCGGATCCGAAACGGTTTGATCTGGCTCTGCAGCAGGTGAAACCAGAGGATCCGCGGATGTTGATCTACACTTCCGGCACCACCGGGCCGCCGAAAGGGGCGATCATCACCCACCGCAACATCCTGTTCCAGATGAACGCCAGCCGCACCACCTTGCGGTTTGAACCCACCGATGAGCTGCTGTGTTTCCTGCCCCTGTGTCACGTGCTGGAACGTCTGATCTCGGTCGAGTTGCCGATCCTTGTGGGCTGCAAGGTGAACTTTGCCGAAAGCCCCGAAACCGTCTTTGATAACCTGCGTGAGGTGTCGCCCCATACCTTCACTGGCGTGCCGCGGATCTGGGAAAAGATCTATTCGCGACTTGCCATCATGCGGGGCGAGGCCGGCTGGCTGGGACGGATGGCCTTTGACTGGGCCGTCGCGGCAGGCATGGCGAAAGTGGAGGCGGATCAAGAGGATCGCGCCTTTGGACCCTTGGCGCGGATCAATCTGGCGCTGGCCGATCTGTTGGTTTTGCGCAATCTGCGGGATCTGATCGGTCTGGCCCGCACCCGGCGCTGCGCCACCGGGGCCGCACCGATCAGCCCTGAGTTGCTGCGCTGGTTCAGCGCCATTGGGGTGAACCTGTGCGAAGGCTTTGGGATGACCGAAACCGCAGGCGTTGCCTCGGTCAATACGGTGGATGACAACCACATGGGCACCGTCGGCGCGCCGTTACCGGGGCTGCAGGTGCGCATTGCCGATAACGGTGAGATCCAGCTGCACGGCCCGGCCATCTTTGGCGGCTATTGGAACAAACCGGAAAAAACCGCCGAAACCTTTAGCGAAGACGGCTGGCTGCGCACCGGGGATATGGGGCGGGTCAACAATCAGGGGCGGCTGATCATTACCGGCCGGTTGAAAGACATCATCATCACCGCGGGCGGCAAAAACATCACCCCGGCCGAGATCGAAAGCCGCCTGAAGTTTTCGCCCTATGTCTCGGACGCGGTGGTGATCGGCGATCGGCGCAAATATCTGACCTGCCTGATCATGATCGATCAGGAAAACGTTGAACGTTTTGCGCAGGAACGCCAGATCCCGTTTTCCGATTTCGCCTCGCTCACCCGCGCGCCGGAGGTGGTGGCGCTCATCGGTGATCTGGTGCGGCAGGTGAACGGCGAATTTGCGCAGGTTGAACAGATCAAGGATTTCCGCCTCATCGATATTCTGCTGACCGCAGAGGATGAGGAACTGACCCCAACCATGAAATTGAAGAGGAACTACGTAAACCAGCGCCATGCGGCGTTGATCGACAGCATGTACTGAGACCGCCACAGGCCTTTCCGGGCTGATGCAACCGGCGGCACCAAAGGGAGGAAGATCATGAAGATGTGGAAAGCACTGGCCGCAGCGGCGGCCTTGGCGGTGGCGTCCGGTGGCGCGCAGGCTGAAAGCGGTGTCTCAGAGGATGAGATCAAGATTGGCGGGGCGCATGACCTCTCTGGTATTTTCGCTCCCTTTTCTGTCCCGGCGGTGAAGGCGGCGCAGCTCTATTTTGATGAGGTCAACGAAGCCGGTGGCGTGCATGGCCGCAAGATCACCTATATCGTCGAAGACCACGGCTATCAGGTGCCCAAGGCGGTGCAGGCGGCCAATAAGCTGGTCAACCGCGATCAGGTGTTTGCCATGCTGCTGAGCCTGGGCACACCGCATAATCTGGCGATGTTCAAACTGATGGGGCCCAAGGGCGTGCCCAATATCAGCCCGCTGACCGCGGCACGTCAGATGGTTGATCCGCCCGCGCCGTGGAAATTTGCCGGCAATGCCTCTTACTACGACGGGGTGAAGGCGACCACTGAGTATATGGCGGCGGAACAGGGGTCTTCGACCTTCTGTCTGATGTTCCTGCCCACCGATTTTGGGGTTGAGATTCAGGCCGGGCTGAAAGATGGCGCTGTGGCTGCGGGTAAGAGTTATGGCGTTGAAACCAAACACAAACCTGATGAAACCGATTTCTCCGGCGCCTTGGGTAAAATCAAGGAAGGTGGTTGTGACACCGTTGGCTTGGCGCTGGGGGTCAGCCAGACCATCAACGTGATCGCAACCGCCAATAAGCTGGGCATGAGTGACGTGAAATTTGTGCTCTCATCAGCTGGGTTCCACACCGTTGTGGCCAAAGGGCTGGCGGCGCAGGGCGTCATGGGCGGCGTTTATGCAGGGGCCGGCTGGCAGGATCTGGAGGCCCGGCTGGCGGAGCCCGCGGTGGGCGGCTGGGTCAAAGCCTACACAGAAGCGACCGGCGAAAAATTCCCTGGCACAGGCGCATTGCTGGGCCGATCCGGTGCGGAATTGCTGGTGCGTGGGCTGGAAGCGGCTGGTCCGGATCTGACCCGCGAAGGGTTCATCGCAGCGATGGAGGGACTGTCCTTCCAGGATGAGATTTCGGGATATCCGGTGGCGCTGAGCGCTGACAATCACGTGGCGGGGCGCAGTGTTTTTGTCTCGGCCGTGGAAAATGGATCCTGGAAACTGTTGAAGACGCTCGACTGAGCACCAGTTTACAACCTGACCGAAGAAGAGGCGCTGTGACGCGCCTCTTTTTTGTCGCTGTGTCAGTCCCGGCAGCAACCGGGGCGCGCAACTCATGCGGAAGTTGGGGGATTAACATTTCCTTAATAATAGAATCATTGATGTGGCGATCTGCATGCCGCACACTTATCACTGGACGGGAGGAGCTATGACGCGTCGGATTTATATAACCGGTGCGGCCGGCACCGGTGTCAGCAGCCTTGGCCGCGCTCTGGCGCAGCGGCTGCATGTATCCCATGCGGATGTTGATGACAGCTATTGGTGTGAAGACGAGCCGCCCTTTGTGACAAGGCGACCAAAACCAGCGCGGCGCAGCTGCCTGCTGGACCAACGTGGCACGGGCGGTTGGGTCATGAGTGGCTGCCTGGAAGGTTGGGGCGAAGACTTGATTGAGGAGGCTGATCTCTTTGTCTTCCTCATGGTGCCCACGCCGATCCGTATTGACCGTCTGCTGCGCCGTGAACGCCATGATTATGGCCGGCGCATCCTGCCCGGGGGAGACATGCATCGCAGCCATGAACGGCTGATTTCCTGGGCCGCGCGCTATGATGATCCGGACTTTGCCGGGCGCAACATGTACCGGCAGGAGGCCTGGCTCGACCGTCAGACCACGCCGGTGCTACGCATGGGGGGCACACTGCCACTGCTGCGGCTGGTAGATCAGGTGATGGCACATAAAGCGATCCGGCGGACCTACGCCTGAGCCTTCCGGCGGACCTGCACCTGAGCCTAGTAACTGAGGAAATCCGCCGCCATCCGCAGATCCCGTAGGGGCCTGACCACATCGATGGATTGCTGATACAGCGGATCTGCCTTGAAGGCGGCCAGCTGTGCCTCGTCCTCAAACTCACCATAGACAACAAAATCAGGCGCCGCGCCGTGGATCAGGTCAGACTTCAGGTTGCGGCCGATTTCGAAATGGCGGGCATGGCGGCTCTGGGTCAGCAGGGACAGACCGTCATAGATCCTGTCGCGGTCTTTGGGATCGCGGGCGGTGAAAAAGACGATGTGACGTAGCATGGCACACTCCTGCCGATTAAAAACAGATCTCCCTTGCTGCGATGTGGCGCACAGCAAGGGCAGGTTCAATCGACAGTGCCAATTATCCCATCCGTTCCGAGGCGTGGCTGCCAGGGCTGGCGGGGAAGACTACGGTTTTGTTTCCATTGAGAAAAACGCGATGATGGATATGGGCATGAATGGCGCGGGCTAGCACCTGCGCCTCAACGTCGCGGCCCAGGCTGACGTAATCCTCAGCGCTTTGGGCATGGGTGACGCGGATGATGTCCTGTTCGATGATCGGGCCTTCATCCAGATCGGCCGTCACATAGTGAGAGGTTGCCCCGATGAGTTTCACACCGCGCTCAAACGCCTGTTTGTACGGGTTTGCACCTTTGAAGGAGGGCAGGAAGGAATGGTGGATATTGATGATCCGGCCGGACATTTTCTGGCACATCTCATCTGACAGCACCTGCATGTAGCGCGCCAGCACCACCAGCTCCGCGCCGCTCTCTTCGATGATCGCCATCTGGGCGGCTTCGGCCTCGGCCTTATTGGCTTTGGTCACTTTGATGCAATGGAAGGGAATGTCGTGGTTCACCACAACCTTCTGATAATCCATGTGATTTGAGATCACCGCCACGATATCAATCGGCAGCGCGCCGATGCGCCAGCGGTAGAGCAGATCATTCAGACAATGCCCAAAGCGGGAGACCATCAAGACAACCTTCATCTTCTCGGTCTCATCATGGAAGGCAAATGTCATGTCAAAAGTGCGTGCCACCTCGGCAAAAGCAGCCTCCAGCGCGGCGCGGTCGGCCCCGGTTTCAGAACGGAAGCTTACCCGCATGAAGAAATTGCCGGTTTCCGCATCATCAAACTGGGCGCTGTCTGTCAGGTTGCAGCCCTGATCGGCCAGAAAATTGGCGATGGCGGCGACGATGCCGCGGGTGGAGGGGCATTGCACAGTAAGGGCGAGGGTGGTCATGGGCGCTCCGTCAGATCAGTTTGGCGCGATATTCCTTGTGACCAGCGGCGCAGCAATTGGCGAAATGCGACATTCGCCGCAAATTCGCGGCGGATTTGGCTGCGGATCAGAACACATGGTTCCGATGCGGCACAGCTGATCAATATCGGGGCGTTTTGTGAAGATAGGCGCTGGGGAAAATGGGAGACATCGGGCCGAAAATCTAACCGGAAAAGAGCTGTAACCTCCCCGGCCCCATTGTTGCAGGCCAGAACCGAGGAGGTTACGCAAGTTTGCACCCCAGAACGATGCAAGCTCTGATGCGGTGCGGGCGGCGGGCTCTCCCGTTCAGAAGTAGGAGAGTTGTCGGGGAAAGCCCCCAAACGCCCGCGCCGGGCATCATTGCTATGCCGTGATCTATGCAACTGATGTGCCAACCTTTGGATGTGTGGATAATTTTTCTCTAATGGCGCTGATGGCAAGGTGTCCGTGCCTGGGGCCGGGGCCAGTAACTGCGGAAAATGCGGTAGTCCAACGGTCTTCCCTGTCGCGCAACAACCGCTAAGGTGCGCGGTTAAGGGACCGGGGAAGGGGCCGGTGAGGTGAGCAGAGGGGCGAAACAATGACAGAGCAGCCAGCGCGCAAAACAGTTGTGGTGATTGGGGCAGGGATCCTTGGGGTCTCCACCGCGATCTGGGCGCAACGGGATGGCCATGATGTGATCCTTGTCGATCGCGAAGGCCCGGCGGCGGGCGCGTCTTATGGCAATGCGGGTTTGCTGGCCTCCTCGGCGGTGGTGCCGGTGACCACGCCGGATCTTTGGGTCAAGGCCCCGGGTATGATCCTGAACCCGCAAAGCCCGCTGTTCCTGCGCTGGTTCTACCTGCCGCGGATGTTGCCCTGGCTGCTTCGCTTCATGTCCCATGCCACCGATGCCAAAACCCGCGCTGCGGCAGGTGCGCTGTTCCCGATCATCGGCGACAGTCTGGCCGATCATCAGGCGCTGGCGGCGGGCACGGGGGCTGAAAAATACATCGTTCCCACGGAATACCTTTACCTTTATGGCTCCCGCGCCAGCTATGAGGCGGCGCAATATTCCTGGCAGATCAAGAAATCGCTGGGGTTCCAGCCCACTGAATATGAGGGCGCGGCGCTGAAGGCGAAGGATCCCGCCTTTTCCGATCAGATCGGGTTTGCGGCGGCGGTGCCGGATCATGGCCGGATCAGCGATCCCGGCGCCTATGTCACGGCGTTGGCGGATCACGTGGTCGCCTCGGGCGGGCGATTGGTTATTGGCGAGGTCAGCGACATCGCGCATGAAAACGGCCGTGTGACCGGCGTTCGGGTGGGGGGCGAGACCCTGGCCTGTGACGCAGCGGTGGTGACGGCGGGCGCCTGGTCCGGGGCCTTGGGCCGTGCGCTGGGGCTGCGGCTGCCGTTGGAAACCGAACGCGGCTATCATGTGGAACTGTGGAACCCGTCCAAGATGCCGAAAACGCCCGCCATGGTTTCGTCCGGCTCTTTCGTGATGACCCCGATGGAGGGGCGGTTGCGTTTGGCCGGGATTGTGGAATTGGGCGGGCTGAAGGCCGGGCCCTCGAAAGCGCCGATCAACCTGTTGCGCAGCCATCTGGCCAAGGTGATGCCGGACCTCACCTGGGAAGAAACCACCGAATGGATGGGGTTCCGCCCCACGCTCAGCGACTCGGTCCCGATCATCGATGAAGTTGCGGAGATCAAAGGGGTCTACATGGGGCTGGGCCATCAGCACGTGGGCCTGACGGGCGGGTCCAAAACCGGCCGGTTGCTGGCGCAGATGATGGCAGGTCAACGCATCAACCTGGATATGACGCCCTACCGGCTGGACCGGTTTCGCGGCGTCTGACAGTGCCAGCCGCAGCCCGCAAAAACGTGAGCGTCGCGCCGATTGCAAGGCCCGCGGATCCCTGTCACAACAGGCGGCAACGCTGTGACGCAAATGGAGGGGCACATGGGCCTGTCAGTCGATCTTAACGCCGATATGGGCGAAAGCTTTGGCGAGTGGAATCTGGGCGATGATTCTGCGCTTCTGGGCATTGTGACCTCAGCCAATGTGGCCTGTGGCTTTCACGCAGGGGATCCGGATGTGATGCTGAAGACCATGAAGATGGCGGTGGACAACAACGTCGGCATCGGGGCGCATCCGGGTTTTGATGACCTGCGTGGCTTTGGTCGTTACCGGATGCAGGTGCCGCTGCCGTCGCTGGCCAATCAGGTGCGCTATCAGGTGGGTGCGGCCCAGGCGATGGCGCGGGCTGCAGGCGGCGAAGTGCGGCATCTGAAACTGCATGGGGCACTGGCCAATATGTGTTCGGAAAATCAGGACATGGCGCGCGCCTGTTATGAGGCAGCGCTGTCGGTTGCGCCTGAGATCATCATCATGGTGCTGGCCGCCACTGCCCAACAGCGCGCGGTGGAAGAGCTGGGCGCCACTTTCGTGGGTGAGATTTTTGCTGATCGGGCCTATAACGATGACGCCACGCTGGTGGATCGCTCAAAACCCGGCGCGGTGATCCATGATTCGGCCATCGCCGGCCCGCGGATCGCTGAAATGGTCAAGGCGGGCGCGATCATCACCGAAAGCGGCAAACATATCGAAACCCAGATCGATACCATCTGCCTGCACGGCGACACGCCGGAAGCGGTGGAGATCGCCCGTTCGGTTCGCAGCGCGCTGGAAGGCGACGGGATTGAGGTGAAAACCTTCCGCACCTGACCCGCGGCACACCGGTCACGTAGGGCACAGCGGCCGCCGCGCCCCTTTCAATGTTCCAAAAATACTCAAATCCCCGCCCGCCGCTTGCGCTGGCGGGGGTTATTTTTGTGCCGGGAAGGGATCATCCTGATAGCCGACGCCGGCCAGATACAGACCCTGAGGCGGGCAGACCGGCCCGCAGGCAGATCGATCAGCCGCTTCCAACGCGTCACGCACGCGCTCCGGCGCCCATGCACCGGCGCCGACCCGTTCCAATGTGCCAACAAAGCTGCGCACCTGGTTGTGCAGGAAGCTGCGGGCGCGCAGGAAAAAGCGCAGCTCGGGCCCGGACCAGCCGTCAACCTCGGTGATGGTCAACTCGTCCAGCGTTTTGACCGGGCTGGCCGCCTGACAGATCGAGGAGCGGAAAGTGGTGAAATCATGCAGCCCAATCAGGTGCTGCGCGGCTTCGCGCATCGCTGCGGCATCCAGCTGATGGGACACCTGCCAGACCAGCCCGGCGTCATGGGTGGCGGGCGCGCGCCGCATCAGCAGGCGGAAGGTATAGCGCCGCTCATGTGCGGAAAACCGGGCGTGCCAGTCATCCTCAACCCGCGCTGCCCGGGTGATCGCAACGGGGGCGGGTTTCAGGTGATAGTTCAGCGCTTCGGACAGGCGGAACGGGTCCCAGTCTTTGCTGAGGTCGCAATGGGCCACCTGCGCCAACGCATGCACTCCGGCATCGGTGCGCCCGGCGGCGGCGATGGTGTGCTCGCCGGGCTCCAACTTGGCCAAAGCCGCCTCAATCGCCCCCTGCACAGAGGGCTGATCGGCCTGTCGTTGCCAACCGGCAAACGGGGCACCATGGTATTCAACAAGAAGCGCAAATCTAGGCATGGCGGGGCGATAGCGGAAAAACAGCGTCTTTGGAAGGGTCGGGTTTTAGGCTCAGGACCCATTGATTTTCCCGCGCGGGCGTCAAAATCGCAAAATATCAATGGTTTGAGGCGCGCCGGGAAGAGTGGTTCTCTTTTCAAGCGCCTTGCGCCGTTGAGATGCAGCGATTTTGGCGTCTTCGATTTGGCGGTTTTTCGAACTGAGCGGCGTCACATGACCTTGAAATAGATCACTATTCCTGCGGCCATGTTCCTTGTCAGTTCGAAAATCTGCCAAACCGGTGCTGGAACATTAATGGGTCCTGAGCCTAGACTATTTTGCACCATAAAAATGTTCAGCGCTTTTACATTGCCTTAGAGGTGCCTATCTTGGGGCGGAACAAAGGATTTGTTGAAGGGATTTCGGGGTTTGGTCATTACCTCTATTGCAGATGCGGTGACCCGTCAGGTCGAAGCGGTGGGCGACAGCGTCAATGAGGCGCTGTTTGAGCCGGTGATCCGTTTGGGTGTGACGGGGCTGGCGCGGTCCGGCAAGACGGTGTTCATCACCTCTTTGGTCGCAAACCTGCTGGACCGGGGGCGCATGCCTCAGTTGGTGGCTGCCGCTGATGGCCGGATTGAGGCCGCCTATCTGCAGCCGCAGCCGGATGACACCGTGGCCCGCTTTGCCTATGAGGAAAACCTAGCCGCGCTGACCGGACCCACCCCGCATTGGCCCGACAACACCCGTGGTGTCAGCGAATTGCGCCTGTCGCTGAAGGTGCGCCCCACCGGCATGCTGGCCGGGATGCGGGCGGCGCGGACGGTGCATTTGGATATTGTCGACTACCCCGGCGAATGGCTGCTGGATCTGGCACTGCTGGACAAAAGCTATGAGGATTGGTGCAGCCATGTGCTGACCCGGCTGGCCGGGCGCGATGAGGCAACCGCCTATCTGGCGGCGATGGCGGGCGTGGACGCCGAGGCCCCGTTTGAGGAGGTTGCGGCCAAGGCGCTGGCGGGTCATTTCACCGATTACCTGCAGGCCGCGCGGCTGGCAGGCTATTCCGATTGCACCCCCGGTCGTTTCCTGCTGCCCGGCGATCTGGCGGGATCCCCGGTGCTGAGTTTTGCGCCCCTGCCGGTTATCGATGGGCGGCCCGCGCGCGGCACGCTGCGCCGGGAAATGGCGCGCCGCTATGAGGCCTATAAATCAAAGGTGGTGAAACTGTTCTTTCGCGATCACTTCGCCCGGATTGACCGGCAGGTGGTGCTGGTGGATGCGCTGGGGGCCATTCACAACGGTCCACCGGCGTTGGAGGATCTGCGCCAGTCGATGGCAGATATCCTTGGCGCGTTTCGCCCCGGTCGCAATGCGTTTCTGACCCGGCTTTTGGGCGGCAAGCGGGTGGAGAAGATCCTCTTCGCGGCGACGAAATCCGACCATTTGCATCATTCGCAGCACCCGCGTCTGTCTGCCATTCTGCAGGCCCTCTTGCGCGAGGCGAAGGACCGCGCCGATTTCGCCGGGGCGCAGACCCATGCGTTGGCCTTGGCCTCGCTGCGGACCACGACCGAGGCCAGCCTGACCCATCACGGCCAAGAGGTGGACTGTGTGAGGGGCTTACTGCTGGACAGTGGCAAGCGCGCCGCCTTTTATCCCGGGAAACTGCCAGAGGATCCGGCACATTTGTTGTCACCGGCGCGGCAGGGGGCGGAACGCTGGTTGGATCAGGATTATGCCGTGATGCGGTTTGCCCCGGCGCCCTTGTCTTTGCGTCCCGGCGAAGGTCCACCGCATATCCGGCTGGACCGCGCAGCGCAGTTTCTGATTGGGGATAAGCTATGACCGCGACCCTGCGCGCGGCCACGCCGCTGGACGCCGGTGCGGTGGGCGCCATCCTGCATGGCTTCAACCGCGATACGGCGTGGATGCCGAAGCTCTATTCTGAGGCGGAAACCATCAGCTTTGCCAGCGTCATGATCGATCGCGGCTGGGTGCGGGTGGCCGAGTGTGAGACAGACCGTCAGGCGGAGCGCGAGACCGTGATCGGCTTCATCGCGCGTGACGGGGCTGAGATCTGTTCGCTGTATCTGACGCCAGATGCGCAGGGGCAGGGGATCGGGGTCCAGCTGCTGGAGGAGGCGAAAGCGCAGTCTTCTGTGTTGGAGCTCTGGGCCTTTGGGGCAAATAAAGACGCCCGGCGGTTTTATGTCCGCGAAGGGTTTCAGGAAGTGGCGCGTTCGGACGGGGCGCGCAACGAAGAGGGGCTGCCGGATGTGCGGCTGCGTTGGCAAAGAGGTGTGGCAGCATGAGTGACAGTCCCAAACAGGCAAAAGGCCCGATTCTGATCGATCTGGACGAAGCCCCCGACGTGGCCGGCCCTGAGGCGGCACCGCCGGTGCCAGACATCGGCCTGCCGACAGACAGTGCCCAAACCAGCCTGCAGATGGCGGCCACCTGGGCGGGGCGCAAACCGTCACGGCTGGGGCGCTGGATCCTGGCGCTGCTGGTGTCCTTCCTTAGCGCTTTGGCGGCTCTGGCGGCATGGGATGCGGTGGTCAGCCTGATCGGCCGGGTGCCCGTTTTGGGCTACGCCGTCGGTGCCCTTGGGGTTGCCCTGGTGTTGGCTGTTGTTCTGGCCGTGATTGGTGAGCTGGCCGCGCTGGCGCGGCTGGGACGGGTTGAGGCGTTGCAGCGCAGCGCGGAAGAGGCGCTGGCTGAGGCGGATCTAGCCAAGGCGCAGAAGTTCAGCAAATCCCTGATGCGGCTGTATCAGCGGCGGCAGGATCTGGATTGGGCGCGGGGCCGTTTTGACGAACGGCGCGGCGAACAGATGGATGCTGATGCGCTGCTGGGACTGGCCGAGCAGGAGCTGCTGGCCCCGCTCGATAAACTGGCCGAGGCCGAGGTGCAGGCCGCTGCCCGACAGGTGGCGACGGTGACCGCGCTGGTGCCGCTGGCGCTGGCGGATGTGCTGACCGCGCTGACCGCGAATCTGCGTATGATCCGCCGGGTGGCCGAAATCTATGGCGGCCGGTCTGGTACACTGGGCAGCTGGCGGCTGTTTTCTGCGGTGATGGCGCATCTTGTGGCCACCGGCGCCGTGGCGATTGGCGATGACCTCCTCGGCTCGCTGGCAGGCGGCGGGCTGCTGTCGAAACTGTCGCGTCGCTTTGGCGAGGGCGTGGTGAACGGCGCGTTGACCGTGCGGGTGGGCGTCGCCGCGATGGAGGTGTGCCGACCGCTGCCCTATGCAAGGCGCAAACGCCCCTCTGTCAGTGCAATGGTGGGCGCGGCTTTGGGTGGTCTGTTCACCGGACGGGGCAGCGCCTGATCTGGTGCCTCAGCGCAGCATCGGGATGCCGTCGCTGTTCTTGACCTTTTCGACCACACCGGCGCGCAGCGACCGGCCGATCTTATGCGCCAGGGCGGACCAGGCTGCGGCCTGATCTGGCCGCAGCTCTGCCGCCAGCACCCGGTCAAATAACCCCAGCCAGGTCTCAAACATGCCGGGGTGCACATTGCCGGCCTGGCGATGCACCAGCAGCGGATTGCCGTCATAGCTGCGCTCATGAAGAATCGCATTGGCCCAGAAGTCTGCGACCTTGGATTCGTGCGGCGGCCAGTCAGAAATATGCGCGGCAAAAACCGGCCCCAGACCCGGATGCTGGCGGATCAGCGCGTAAAAGGCGGCGACAACCGTCTCAATCTCCTGGCGTGAAATATCAAAGCGCGGTGGCAGGCTGGCCATGGGGTTTGGTCCTTTTCCTTTGTTTTCAGAGATATGCCGCCACAGGACGCGCAGCAAGGGGGTGTATCCGCCCATATCGCAGGATTCCGAGAGAAATTATCGGGTTTCAATTCCCGATAAAACCAGTCAAGTATTTGAAAATAAACAAAAAATCCCATTGACCCCCGGGGCGACTCATCCTATCTATACTTCCACAGACACATTGGTGATCACCGCAAGGTGCCCACCATCCAGCCTGCCAGATCACGCTACGCAGCCAGCCAACCGCAAGCCACGCCGCCAGATCACGCTACGCAGCCAGCCAACCGCAAGCCACGCCGCCAGATCTCGCCAGCCAGATACGACTAGGAGAGATATTATGTCCGCCAAAGCTTGCACCACCTGCACCTTCTTCGACAAAGTTTCGAAATCCGCAGACAATGCTGGTCTGTGCCGTTTCAACGCCCCCAGCTTCCTGACTGAGGCTGAGCTGGACGCGAAATGGCCGGTTGTGAAATCGACCGACTGGTGTGGTCGCTTCGACGCTAAGGCATAAGCTCTTTCTAAGAAGACGCGTGGCCCGCCCGTCAGGCCCAGCCCGCCCCATCCAGTTCGCAAGGTTCAGCCCGTAAGGTCCAGTTCGCAAGATCCCGCTCCGCAGCCCGCCAGCTTACCGCTCGCCCGCCACGTCGCCAGATCCAGCCAGCCAGATCCAGCTCGCCAAACCCAGCCCACCAGATGCAGCGCGCCAGACCCAGCCCGCCAGCGCACGCGAAAAAAGGGATCGCCCCCGGGCGGTCCCTTTTTCATTGTGTCATTCGTGTCATGCGGCAAAGCCCCGCCAATGTTTTCGGTGGCATATCCGCCGACCGGGCGGTCAGACCAAAGCGAAGTGGGATCGCCTATTTGAGGTGCCCTTTGTGGAATGGGGGGCAAACTCTAGGCGTTACACTTTGATTTAAAGTCATTATTTCTTGGCCTGCGTATTAGCAAAATCCGCATGCGCTGGTTAGTCGAGACCGTAGTTAAAATCAATTTTCGGCGGGTACCCAAAAAGATCTTTGGTCTTGTCACGTTGACTTGCTGCGCTGGCTGTCGCTACCGCTCCAACTATCCCAAGTCCAACCAAAGCATGTGCAGCAGTTTTTGAGTTGTAGTGTCGCCGCGTCAAATTCACCGATTTGATAATTTTCGTTTTTGTTTCCCGACCTTGTACATTGCAAGTAACGGTCATGTCGGGTGTTTCGGCGCCAAACGATGGCAGCAATACTGATTTCCAGGTGCCTACTGATGCAGTGAATGCGCTGCTTTTGAGGTGGCAGGTTCCAATGAGTTTCTTCAACTTCCAGCTGCCTGTACCGCCAGATCGCGCCTCAATCATCACGGGTATGTGCCCTACGAAGTTTAGGTTATTCGCATTTGGGGTTAATCTGTAGCCTTCGGAACCTTTGTTTGAGGGCGCAGTCGGGTTGCTTTCTGCTGTTTCTGGCGGCGCTCCACATGCTGAAAGAAAGAGGAATGCAGTTAGGAACAGCTTTGCCTTAACAGAAATCATTGAAACCTCATTTATGCGCCATTTCAATTTTGAATAGCTTTCGAGTTTTTTGTATGCAATCAAAAATGGGATTTCTGTTTAGAATATGTGGTCTGGACGGTCTGGGGTCTCGCGCGTATAACGCGCACATGAACCGTGTCAAAATACAGTCCATTCGAATTATTAGCCCGGCGCTCTGATTTATACGAGCGGCCGGGTCAAGGCGTATGGGACACCGCGCCGCCTCTCTTCCCTTAATCAAGACCCGAGATGAAGGACGCCCGAAATGTGCGCCGACACCCCTGAATACAAAGAAACGCTGAACCTGCCCAAGACCGATTTCCCCATGCGGGCCGGTCTGCCGAAACGTGAACCCGGCTGGCTGGAGCGTTGGAACAAGATCGACGTTTACGGCAAGCTGCGTCAGAAGGCCGAAGATGGCTCCCGCAAGCCCTTTACCCTGCATGACGGCCCGCCCTATGCCAACGGCCATCTGCACATCGGCCACGCGCTGAACAAAACCATCAAAGACATGATCGTGCGCAGCCATCAGATGATGGGGTTTGACGCACGCTATGTGCCTGGCTGGGACTGCCACGGTCTGCCGATTGAGTGGAAGATCGAAGAGCAGTACCGCAAAAAGGGCAAAAACAAGGATGAGGTCGACGTGGTCGACTTCCGCCAGGAATGCCGGGCCTTTGCCGACAATTGGGTGGGCATTCAGCGGGAAGAGTTCAAACGTCTGGGCATCACCGGCAACTGGGATGATCCCTACCTGACGATGAACTTCCACGCTGAGGCGGTGATCGCTGAGGAATTCATGAAATTCCTGATGAACGGCACGCTGTATCAGGGCTCCAAGCCTGTGATGTGGTCGCCGGTTGAAAAAACCGCGCTGGCCGAGGCGGAGATCGAATATCACGATCACAAATCGCACACCATCTGGGTGCCCTTCTCGCTGGCGGCGGGTGAGGGCGATCTGGCTGAGGCGCGCGTGGTGATCTGGACCACCACCCCCTGGACCATCCCATCGAACAAGGCCGTGGCCTATAATGAAAAGGTGGCTTACGGGCTCTACCGTGTGGATGCGACGCAGGAAGAAAGCTGGACCAACCCCGGTGATCTTTATGTTTTCGCCGATGCGCTGGCGGCGGATGCATTGGAAAAGTCGCGGGTCACTGAGTTCACCAAGCTGCGCGATGTGGCGACCAGCGAATTTGACGGTGTGATCCTGAAGCACCCGCTGCACGGCGTTGATGGCGCCGAGGGGTTCTGGGACTACGACGTGCCGATGATCGATGGCGATCACGTCACTGACGATGCCGGTACGGGGTTTGTGCACACCGCGCCCAGCCATGGTGCCGATGACTATGAGTGCTTTGTGAAGCGCAACTGGCTGGACCGGATGACCCATAACGTGGGCGAAGAATCCGAGTTCCTGTCGCATGTGCCGTTCTTTGCCGGTCTGCGGATCCTGGATCACAAGGGCAAAGAAGGCAAAGCCAACAACGCCGTGATTGCCAAGCTGGTTGAGGCCGGCGGCATCATCGCCCGTGGCCGTGTGACTCACAGCTATCCGCATTCCTGGCGGTCCAAGGCGCCGATCATTTTCCGCAACACGCCGCAGTGGTTTGCCTCTGTGGATCGCGAAGTGGGTGATGGTCAGGACGAAATGGGCAAAACCATCCGGGAACGGGCGCTCAATTCGATTGACCAGCTGGTGAAATGGTGGCCGCAAACCGGTCGCAATCGTCTCTACTCCATGATCGAAAGCCGCCCGGATTGGGTGCTGTCACGCCAGCGTGCCTGGGGTGTGCCGTTGACCTGTTTCACCAAGAAAGACACACTGCCCACCGATCCGGATTTCCTGCTGCGCGACGCCGCGGTGAACGCCCGGATTTCGGAAGCCTTTGAAAAGGATGGCGCGGACGCCTGGTATGCCGAAGGCGCCAAGGAGCGCTTCATCGGTGATGCGGCCAACCCTGATGATTATGATCAGGTGTTTGACGTGCTGGATGTGTGGTTCGATTCCGGCTCCACCCACTCCTTCGTGTTGCGCGACCGTGAAGACGGCACCGAAGACGGTATCGCCGATGTCTACATGGAAGGCACCGACCAGCACCGTGGTTGGTTCCATTCGTCGTTGCTGCAGGCCTGTGGCACCAAAGGCCGTGCGCCGTACCGCAACGTGGTGACCCATGGTTTCACGCTGGACGAGAAGGGCAATAAAATGTCCAAATCGCTTGGCAACACCATCGTGCCCGAGACCGTTGTTAAGCAATATGGCGCTGATATCCTGCGTCTTTGGGTGGCACAGACCGACTATATGGCGGATCAGCGGATTGGCCCGGAGATCCTTAAAGGCACCGCGGACAGCTATCGCCGACTGCGCAACACCATGCGCTTCATGCTTGGCTCGCTCAGCGATTTTGAGGAAGCGGACCGGGTTGCGCCTGCGGATATGCCTGAGCTGGAGCAATGGGTGCTGCACCGTCTGGCAGAGCTGGATCAGCAGGTGCGCAATGGCTATAAGAGCTTTGATTTCAACGGTGTCTGGCAAGCGGTGTTCAACTTTGCCACCGTGGATCTGTCCTCCTTCTATTTCGATATTCGCAAGGATGTGCTGTACTGCGATGGCAACACCGACCGGGCCAAAGCGGCGCGTACGGTTCTGGATATTCTCTTCCACCGTCTGACCAGCTGGCTGGCGCCGGTTCTGGTCTTCACTATGGAAGAGGTCTGGCTGGAGCGGTATCCGGGCGATGAAAGCTCGATCCACCTGACCGATATCCCGGAAACCCCTGCGGCGTGGCTGAACGAACCGCTGGCGGCAAAATGGGCGCAGGTGCGTCAAGCCCGCCGGGTTGTCACCGCCGCGCTGGAGGTACAACGGACCGACAAGGTGATCGGTGCATCGCTTGAGGCTGCGCCTGTGGTGCATGTGCGCGAGGCAGAGATGCTGGACGCCCTTAAATCCGTGAGCTTTGATGACATCTGCATCACCTCAGCGATCCAGCTGACGGGTGATCCGATGCCTGCCGAAGCCTTCCGCCTGCCAGAGGTAGAAGGCGTTGGTGTGGTCTTTGAAAAGGCTGACGGTGAGAAGTGTCAGCGGTGTTGGAAAATCCTCCCTGATGTGGGGCAGCACGCGCATGCAGCGACCTGCAAACGCTGTAACGACGCGCTGGGATAAGCCGACCATAAGGTGATAGTGTAAAGGCCGGGTTAACAGCCCGGCCTTTTTGCAAACAACCGTGGGTAAATGATGCCAGAGCGTAGTTTTGACAGCCCCGTGGGCCGGATCAGCTTCGTCGAAAAGGACGGTGCGATCACACGTCTTTACTGGGGTGGTGCGGGAGATGATGACACTGCGCTGTTGCGTCAGGCGGGAGAACAGCTCAGCGCCTATTTCGCGGGTGAGTTAGAGGTTTTTGATCTGCCGCTTCAGGTGGCGGGCAGCGATTTCCAAAGGGCGGTCTGCGATGCAATGTCCGCGATTCCCTTTGGCGAAACGCGTACCTATGGGGAAATCGCGGCGGATCTGAACGTTCCACCGCAACCTGTTGGGCAAGCCTGTGGCGGCAATCCGATCCCGATCATCATCCCCTGTCACCGCGTGCTTTCCGCCACCGGATTGGGCGGCTTTTCCGGCGACGGCGGGGTGGAAACCAAGGTCACCTTGCTGAAGCACGAAGGGGCGGCGGGGCTTTTGCTGTAAATCTGACGATGTTTGTCTTTAAGACTCCGTCGCGGGTGAAATCGCCTGCTCCTTCGTCTGCAAAATTGTCTCTAAGCAATCTGGCTACTGGTGCCGTTCAACATGTGGCGCGTTTTGATAGGGTGCCTCAACCCTTAGTCTAATCGCCGCCACGCTGTGCCCGCGATGGATTCAGGACTCCAAAATGGGAAGATACCCACAGAAAACACCCCGAAACTTACACAAACACAAGATTTCTGTGGATAACCGATATCAACGACGTTCAGGGATGATCTGCTGCACAATGCCTACAAGCAAGAGGTAGAGCGAAGTAACAACCAGCCCCCGATGCGCCCAGCTTTCCGGGTGAAACTCGACCCAGGCGGCCCAACCGGCAAAGAAGGTCCAAGCCAGTGCCATGGGCAGGGAGATCAGGCGCCAGCGCTCCGTGCGCACCGGATGGATGAACCGCAGCGGTAGGAACATCGCCACGGAGAGCGCCGCGACAAGCGCCACGATGATCCAGAAATTCGGTTGCAACGCAAAGAAAACGATGATCGCCATATTCCAGCAGCCGGGAAAACCAGAGAAGGAATTGTCTTTGGTTTTCATGCGTGTATCGGCGAAATACATGGCGCTGGAGAAGGTGATTATGATGATGGCAAACCAGCCCGTCCACCCTGGCAGCAACCCGGATTTAAACAGCGCAAAGGCGGGAATAAAGACGTAGGTCAGATAGTCGATGATCAGATCCAGCAGGACACCGTCAAACTGCGCGGCATAGTGTTTGACATGATACCGCCGCGCCAGAGGGCCATCAATCCCGTCCACGGCAAAGGCGACGACCAGCCACAGGAACATCAGATCCCATTTCGCCTCAACAGCGGCAAGCATCGACAGCATAGCAAAGACAGCACCTGTCGCTGTCAGAAGGTGGACGCTTAGCGCCTTGAATTCATTGGAAATAGACATTTTTGCCCTATTTTTCTGGCGCAACGGCCTTGGGGTGCGTCTTGTCGTATACGTCCAAAAGCCGCCCCAAGTCCACCGCAGTATAGGCCTGGGTGGTCGACAGCGAGGCATGGCCTAGCAATTCCTGGATCGCCCGCAGATCGCCGCCAGCGTTAAGGAGATGGGTTGCAAAACTGTGACGCAGGGCATGCGGGGTGGCGGTTGCCGGCAGACCCAGCTGCAACCGCGCCTGCGCCATGGATTTCTGCACCGCGCGCGGGCTCAAGGGGCGGCCGCGCACCCCGCGAAACAGTATGTCGCTGGGGCCCAGTTCGAACGGCATCAGCGTAACATAATGGGCCACCGCTTGCCGCGCGACGGGCAGCACAGGCACCATCCGTTCTTTGCCGCCTTTGCCTTCGATCCGGAGGACTTCGCCCAAGGGGACGGCGGCGTGCGTCAGGCTGAGGGCCTCGGAAATCCGCAAGCCGCAGCCATAAAGTAGCGTGATCACCGCGCTGTCGCGGGCGCCAACCCAATCTTCGGGGGCGTTTTCGGCAATGGTTGAGATCAGGTCTTTGGCAGCCTCTGCCTCAACCGGGCGTGGCAATTTCGCGCTGAATTTCGGCGATCGTGTCGCCAGCACGGCGGTGGGTTCAAACCCCTCACGTTCCGCCAGCCAGCGGTAGAAGGATTTCACCGCCGAAAGCTTGCGCGCCATACTGCGGGCGCCGACGTCCTGACGGCGGGTGGCGGCCATCCAGGCGCGCATGTCGGAAACGGTTATTTTGGCAATAGCTCCAAGGCCTTGAGGTTCGCCGTGGTGCGCGGTCATGAAGCTCAGGAAGGCGGCAACGTCGCGGCTGTAGGCTTCGATGGTGTTGTCTGATGCGCCTTTCAGGGCGCGCTGGTGATCCAGCCACTTTTGCAGGGCATCGCGTGCGGCTGGGGAGATCAGCGTCACGACAGCCAGCGCCGCATGGAGCGTTCAAACACCCCGGCGAAAAAGGCCAGCAGATCCGTGCCTTGCTGGGGGGAAAACTGATGCGGATCCTCCGCGCCCATGACCAACAGGCCAGGCAGGCGACCTGCGCCGAAATCCAGCCGCAGGCAGGCCTCCGATCGGATGAACGGCGCTTTGTCTCCGTAGACTTCGCGTCGCCCTTCCTGCATCTGGCGAAGTGTCACCTGCCGGGTCGGGGCGCTGCGCCCTGCAGACAGGAACTGATCTACGAATCCGGGTTCCGCCACCGACAGAACCGATCCAAGCCTCCGAACCGCTGGTTCGTTTTCTTCCTGGGCAGTTTCCAACACCAGTTTCACGCAATCTACACGCAAGATGTCTGCGACAGGGCCGTTCAAGTCCTTTAGAAACCGCTCAAATTCGGTAGGGTCTAGCATCCGCAATATGGCGCGGTGAACCTGATTGGTGCCAGCCAGATTTTCATAGGCTGCGGCGATCACTGAGCGATGGGTGTCTTCCAGGCGATCAAGGCGATGCTCAAGCCGTTCCATCGCGATGCCGCGCAGGTCGACAATATTGCCGCCCATGGCGCGTTCATTGGCTGAAATCAGCGCATGCATAAGGTCCTGATCGTCCAGAATGACGTCAGGCTCCGAGATGATCTTCTCGCGCAGGGTATCGTCAATTTTTGCTGTGCTCATCGGCCTGCCATTATTGTTTTGCCAAACTTACCAGAGGTTTTCGGTGATTTCCTCATGTTTTTCACCGTCGGGATGCGGTTTTTGGCAGTTTCGTGCCGGTCCACTGTGGGTGGATCAAGAAAACCTATTTGTGCCAGATACTAAGAGGTTTGTGCGTCTCTGGATAAAAAACTTCCACAGGGTTATGCACAGGGTCTTGTGTGGGCGGATTGGCGAGGGAAAGGCTGCAAAGCCTATGCCACATAGGGGCTGCCTCGGCAGAAATAAAAAACGCCCCCAAACCTAGGGGGCGTTAAACGTTTGTTTAGCATTATGTGCGAAGATCAGAGGATCTTGATGTTCGCCGCTTTGATGTCAGCCAGGAATGCAGCCAGGCCTTTGTCTGTCAGCGGGTGGTTGGCCAGTGCTTTGATCACCGCAGGCGGGGCGGTGATGACATCGGCACCGACACGGGCGCAGTCCTGTACGTGGTTGGCCGAACGGATCGATGCAGCCAGAACTTCGGTTTCAAAGCCGAAGTTGTCATAGATGGTGCGGATGTCTTCGATCAGGTCCATGCCATCAAGGGCGATGTCGTCAAGACGGCCGATGAAGGGGCTGATAAAGGTTGCGCCGGCTTTGGCCGCCAGCAGCGCCTGATTGGCCGAGAAACACAAGGTGACGTTCACCATGTGACCTTCGCTGGTGAGGGTCTTACAAGCTTTCAGACCGTCCCAAGTCAGCGGCACTTTGACGGCGATATTGTCGGCGATTTTGACCAACTTGCGGCCCTCGGCGATCATTTCATCCGCGTCGGTGGCGGTGACTTCGGCCGAAACCGGACCGTCAACCAGTTCACAGATCTCTTTGGTGACTTCCAGAATGTCGCGACCGGATTTCTTGATCAGCGAGGGGTTGGTGGTTACACCATCCACCATGCCCAGATCGTTCAGCTCGGCAATGGCATCGATTTCGGCAGTATCAACGAAGAATTTCATCGGCGTTCCCTTTTGTGGCGCGACGTGTCAGATTTCGTCCCTGCCTTTACCGCATGACGGGCAAGGGGGCTAGCCCTTGGGTGGCGAATTTGGGATAGAGGCCGAAAGAGCGGGGGCAAAAGGCAAATGGCGGGGCAGGTTCAGCCGGATCAGCAAGAGTTTTTTGACCCTGGCACCTTGGTCGGTGTGCTGACCACGCAGCCCCTTGATCGCATTCTGGATTACAAGGCGCCCGAGGGCGGGTGCTGGCGGGGCGCATTTGTTGAGGTGCCTCTGGGCCCCCGTAAGGTGCTTGGCGTGGTCTGGGGCCCTGGCCAAGGAGGCTATGATGCCAGCAAGATCCGCAGCATCTTGCGCGTCCTGGATGTGGCGCCGATGCGGGATGAGTTGAAGCAATTCCTGCAACGCTCGGCCGATTATACGCTGACGCCTTTGACCGCGATGTTGCGGCTGGCGACCCGCGCACCGGGGTTGAGCGATCCCCCCTCGATGCAGAGAATCTATCGTCTGGGACAGGGTGAGCCTGACCGCACCACGGCGGCGCGCACCCGCGTGGTGGACACGCTGCGGGACTATGGCGGTCTGGCCTTCACGCTGAAAGAACTGGCTGAGATGGCTGGGGTCTCTTCGAGCGTTGTTAAGGGTTTGGTAAAACAAAACGTGGTATTGGAGGAGGATCGGCCGCGTGACCTGCCGTTTGCCCGTCTTGATCCAGACCATGCCGGCAAAACACTGACTGAGGCACAGGGGGAGGCAGCCGCGAAATTGCGCGCGGGTGTGGCGGCGCAGACTTATGGCACCACGCTTCTGCGCGGCGTCACCGGTTCGGGTAAGACCGAGGTCTATCTGGAAGCGGTCGCCGAATGTCTGGCGCAGGGGCGACAGGCCTTGGTGCTGCTGCCGGAAATTGCGCTGACTGCGGAGTTTTTGACCCGGGTGGAAGAACGGTTTGGCGCCAAACCCGCGGAATGGCATTCCGGTGTCACCATGACGGAGCGGCGCCGGATCTGGAAAATGGTTGGGCAAGGCGGCGCACAGATGGTGATCGGTGCCCGCTCTGCACTGTTTTTGCCCTATCAGAATCTGGGCCTGATCGTTGTCGATGAAGAGCACGATACCTCTTACAAACAAGAAGAAGGGGTGCTGTATAACGCGCGGGACATGGCCGTTTTGCGGGCCCACCTGTGCGGTGCGCAGGTTGTTTTGGCGTCGGCAACGCCATCGCTGGAAACCTGGGTGAACGCTGAGGCTGGGAAATACGAAAAAATCGATCTGGTCAGTCGCTTCGGGCCGTCGGTTATGCCGGATATGCGCGCCATCGATATGAGGCAGGAGAAGCTGCCATCGAACCGCTGGATCTCGGAAAAGCTGAAACATGAAGTTTTGGCGCGGGTTGAAAAAGGGGAGCAGTCTCTGCTGTTTATCAATCGTCGCGGCTATGCGCCGGTGACGATCTGCCGGGCCTGCGGTCATCAGATTGCCTGTGATGTTTGCGATGCGCGGATGGTGGAACATCGGTTCCTGAAGCGGCTGATGTGCCATCAATGTGGCGAAACCAAACCGGTGCCGACGGAATGCCCAAACTGCGCGGCTGAGGATCGGCTGGCCCCGGTTGGCCCCGGCGTGGAACGTTTGGCCGAGGAGGCGACTGCGCTGTTCCCCGATGCCCGGGTGGTGACGCTGAGCTCGGACATGTTTGGATCAGCCCGTGCCCTTAAGGCACAGATCGCCGAAATCGCTGAGGGTGGCGCCGACATCATCATTGGCACCCAGCTGGTTGCCAAGGGGCACAACTTCCCGCTGCTGACCCTTGTGGGGGTGATTGACGCGGACCTTGGGCTGCAAGGCTCCGACCTCAGGGCGGCGGAGCGGACCTTTCAGCTGATGCGTCAGGTGGCGGGGCGGGCCGGGCGGTCTGAGCGCAAGGGTGTTGCGTTTATGCAAAGCTATCAGCCTGAGCATCCGGTGATCCGCGCGATCCTTGCCGGTGATGAGGAAGGGTTTTGGCGGGCCGAAGCAGATGCACGCCGGCTGGCAGGGGTGCCTCCCTACGGACGTATGGCCGGCATCGTCATCAGCGCCCCGGATCCCCAGCAACCCTTTGACATGGGTGCAGAAATGGCGCGGCGGAATGAGCCGTTGCGACAGATTGGTGCGCAGGTCTTTGGTCCCGCACCGGCGCCGATTGCCCGGATTCGGGGGCGGCACCGTGTGCGACTGCTGGTCAAGGCTGAGAAAGGCGCACCGTTGCAAAATGCGCTGGCGAAATGGTTACAGCAGTTTCGGCCGGGGAACCAATTGCGGATCTCCGTCGATATCGACCCGCAGAGTTTTTTGTAGCCCTTAACGCTTTGTTGGTGATTTTGCCTCAATCTGCCGGGGATCAAGCGGTGGCGGCGCGACTGGAGGGCTGATCAATCAGCCAATCCGTTGCCATCGCGCCGATCCACATTGCAAATAGCGCGCACCAGGCCGTTGCCACAAAGATGGACCCACCCGTGACCCCTGCGCCGATGGCGCAGCCACCTGCCAGCATGCCGCCAAACCCCATCAGGGCGGCGCCAAAAATCGCGCGGCGCATGTTTGCCGCGCCTTCATAGCCTTGGAACTTCAGCTCCCTAGTGACCCAAGCGGCGAGGAAGGCGCCGATGAAAACACCTGGAACCAACCCGATATCAAATTCCAACACAGCGTTGCGGTCCAGGACAAACATCAAACTATGCGCGGAGGGGCCGGTGAACGTGGCGCTTTCGACCTGCACCGGATCAAAGGCGATTTGAGACAGTCCAAAAGTTAAAACCCACCCAAGGGCGACTGCAAATCCAACGCCTGAGGCAAAGATCAAACGGGCGGCGCCGATGCGGTTGCGATGGGCCAGGACAAGGGCAAAGCCTGCAAGCGCAAGGCCTATAAACAGGCCCGACATGGGTGGCAGATTGAGGGCGGTCAAAAGGTCAGTGTTCCGACCGCCCGGGGTGATCCATAGCCCTGCCAGTACCTCCCGTGGGGCGGAGAGCAGACCAGCGAGGGTCATCTGCGCAACGACGGCAAAGATCAGGCCGGACACCAGTGATCTAAGGTTGCCGGTGGCCGCCAGAACCAGCAACCGCCCGGAACACCCCCGGGCCAGCACCATGCCGGCGCCAAACAGCAACCCGCCGATGATGGCACCAGACCAGCTGCCAGGCACAGCCATCATCCGGGCATCTGCGGCCCGCATCAGCCCCAGCATCTCGGCTGCTTGGACCCAGACAACCGCGGTGGAGAAGGTGAGCAGCCAAACCGCAACGCGATCATCCCAGCGACCGCGAGCAAAGGAGACCGTGGCGGCGCGCAGACAAAACCGGGACCTTTGCGCCGCAACGCCGAAGCAAAGCCCTGTGATCAGGCCGAGCAATGCTGCGGTGGGTGCTTCGCCGATGCGGTCCACAATGCTGAGGAGTGTCATCTCAATCCCTCTCTGTCATTTGCGGGTGAGAATATAAAATCAAATATTAGAATGTATTTGATTTGGATCATGCGCAGAACTGATCTGGCCAATAAGGGCAGGGTGGCGCATCCTTCGACAAACGCTGCCAGTTCAGCTGCGCCAAGCGCGCGGATGCGCTTTTTTGACGGGGCGACTGTGCATCTGTGTGGGGGCTCCGCACTCGCCTTTTGGACCAATTCGGCGTAAGGCCAAGGCATGAAAGCGATCTATCCCCTTGAAGAGGCGCGGCAGCTTCCTGTCTGGCGCCGTCCGATTACCCTGCTGTTCCTGATGGCCGCGGCGATGCCCATCGCCTTTTCCACCTGGTCGGCCCTCTTGAACAACTTCGTCATTGAAATGGCGGCATTTGATGGCTCTGACATTGGCTGGCTGCACACCGTGCGGGAAATTCCTGGCTTTCTGGCCATCGGGGTGATCGCCATCATCATGTTCATGCGGGAGCAGGTGCTTGGGATCGTGTCACTGGCGCTGCTTGGTGTGGCGACAGCGATCACGGCCTGGTTTCCCTCGATGGGGGGGATCCTGACCATCACCATGCTTAGCTCCATCGGGTTTCACTACTATGAAACGGTGAACCAGTCGTTACAGCTGCAGTGGTTGCCGAAAGATCGCGCGCCGCAGATGCTGGGGTGGATCATGGCGGCAGGATCAGCCGCAACGCTGGTTGCCTATGTGCTGATCGTGCTCAGCTGGGAGCGGTTCGACCTGACATATAACGTGGTCTACCTGCTGTCGGGTGGCCTGACAGCAGTAATCGCGCTGTTCTGTTTTGTGGCTTATCCGCAGTTCGAAAGCCCCAATCCGCAGGTGAAGAAGTTCATTCTGCGCAAACGCTACTGGCTTTACTATGCGCTGCAGTTCATGGCGGGGGCGCGGCGGCAGATTTTTGTGGTTTTTGCAGGCTTCATGATGGTCGAACGCTTTGGCTTCGACGTGCATGAGGTGACCGGGCTTTATCTGGTGAACCTGATGGCCAATATGCTGCTGGCGCCGGTCTTTGGCAAAGTGGTGGCGCGCTATGGTGAACGCCGGGCGCTGATCTTTGAATACGTCGGCCTTGTCACAGTGTTCCTGGCCTATGGCGGCATCTACTGGTTTGGCTGGGGCGTGGTGCTGGCATCGATCCTTTATGTGTTGGACCACCTGTTCTTTGCTCTGGCGCTGGCGTTGAAGACCTATTTCCAGAAAATTGCGGATCCCGGCGATATCGCGCCCACAGCGGCGGTGGCTTTCACGATCAACCATATCGCTGCGGTCTTCTTGCCGGCGCTTCTGGGCTATCTGTGGCTGATTTCACCCGGCGCGGTGTTCCTGCTGGCGGCCGGCATGGCGGGCACATCGCTGGCCTTGGCCTGCTTGATTCCGCGCCACCCAGAGCCAGGTAATGAGACCGTGTTTGCCCGTTTTGCCCGCGCTGCACCGGCTGAGTAACGCACCGGTTATTTCACCGACCGCGTGATATGCCGGCCGCGTGATGCCCGGCCCCTTTAATGTTTCACGGCACCTGAGCCATCTGGTGCTGCCTTGACCCGACGGAGAGACCCCATGGCCCAAGCCAACACAGCCAAGCCTGCATCTGAAAAGCCGGCGGGCAAAGCCGCCGCGCCGCAGGCAAAATTCACCACAGGATCGACCATGCGCCATGTGGTGGTGATGACGCTGACCAGTGCCTTTGGCCTCAGCTTCATGTTTCTGGTCGACTTCCTGGCGCTGTTCTGGGTCAGCCAGCTGAAGGTTGAGATGCTGATTTCGGCCATAGGCTTTGCCGCGACCATTCAATTCTTTGTGCTGTCCGTGGCCATTGGCATGATGATCGCCGGTGTTGCGCTGGTCAGCCGGGCGCTGGGCATGGGCAAGGGCCAAAGGGCGCGGCGCATCTCAACGGTCATTCTGATCTATAGCGTTGGGATCCAGACGGTGATTTCGGCGCTGACTTATATGTTCCTGGATCCGTTGCTGGGGCTGACCGGCGCCAGCGGGGAAACGCTGGATGTGGCCAAAAGTTTCTTGATGATTTCGCTGCCCAGCCTGCCGATCATGGCGGCGGGCATGTGTGCCTCTGCGATTGTGCGGGCGGTAGGGGATGCCTGGCGCGCGATGATGGTCACCGTGATCGGTGGAGCTGTCGCGGTGGTTCTGGACCCCTTGTTCATCATCTACTGGGGCCTGGGGATTGAGGGTGCTGCGATGGTGATCGTCGCCTCGCGTCTGGCGATGGCCATTGTTGGCATCTACTGGGTGATCGTCACCCATAACATGCTGGCCCGCCCCCATCGGCGTGACTTCACCGATTTCCTGAAACCCTATCTGGCAATTGCAGTGCCTGCGGTGGCCACGCAGCTGGCAACACCATTTGGCAACTGGCTGCTGGTGCGCGCCATTGCAGAACATGGCGACAGTGCGGTGGCTGGCTTTGGCGTTGTGTCGCGTCTGACGATTCTGGGCTTTGGCGGCATCTATGCGCTGTCAGGCGCCATTGGGGCGATCATCGGTCAGAACGCCGGTGCCGGTCTGGGCGACCGCGTGCGCGAGGCCTATGTGGACTCGATCAAGTTTTGTGTGATCTACACGGGGCTGACCTGGGTCTTGATGGCGCTCTGTGCCGATCTGATCGTGACCGCCTTTGGCCTTAGCCCCGAAGGTGCAGAGATCGTCAAGATCTTCTGCTACTACGCGGCGGGCACCTTCGTGTTCACCGGCGCGCTGTTTGTGGCCAATGCGACCTTCAACAACCTTGGCAAACCCGTCTGGTCGACGCTGGCCAACTGGACCCGCGATGGCATCCTGATGGCACCGCTGGCCTTTGGCATGGGGGCCGCTTTTGGCGCGACGGGTGTGGTCTGGGCGCAGGCGGTGGGCAACACCATTGTTGGCATCGCCGCCGGCTGGGTGGCTTGGCGCTATGTCAAATCGGGGCGCGGGATTGAGCCGCAGCGCACAGCCAAGACTTGACCCCGGACGAGGTGGCGCGTAGGCGCTGCTGCAACACTTGAAACCCGTGATGTTCCTGCCTCGGAGGCCGCTATGCCCACTTACACCGCCCTGACGACCCTGCCCGGAAAAGCACCAGCCGAGGCGCTGGGCGAAGCGATGGAGCGTCTGAACCCGGAACCCACCGGTGTGGGCGTCTTTGAGATCGAAGATGATTCCGGCCTGTGGGAAGTGGGCGCCTATTTCGTTGAGGCCCCGGATGAGGCCGGGCTGGCAGTGCTGGCGGCGGCCTTTGATGCCAAACCTTTTGCCATCTCAGAACTGCCCGAAACCGATTGGGTGGCCAAGGTCAAACGGGAACTGGCGCCTGTCGAGGCTGGGCGTTTCTTTGTTTACGGCAGCCATGATGCCGATCAGGTGCCGGAAAACTGTGAACCGCTGCTGATTGAGGCGGCGATGGCCTTTGGCACCGGCCACCACGGCACCACACAGGGCTGCCTGCGGGCGCTGGACCGGTTGGACAGCGAAGGCTTTAAAGGGCTGAACGTTGCTGACATTGGCTGCGGCACCGCTGTTCTGGCCATGGGCGCGGCCCGGATCTGGCCGAACCCGGCGCTGGCAGGGGATATTGACCCGGTTGCGGTTGAGGTGGCTGCGGCCAACGTCAAGGTCAACGATCTGGACGGTCGGGTCAAATGTGTGGTGGCGGCAGGCTTTGGCGCGCCCGAGCTGGAGGCGGCGGCGCCTTTCGATCTGGTCTTTGCCAACATCCTCAAAGGTCCGCTGATCGATCTGGCGCCTGATATGGCATCAAACCTGCAGGAGGGGGGCTATGCGATTCTGTCTGGCATCCTGAATGAGCAGGCAGATGAGGTCATCGCGGTTTATGCACAGAACGGCATCAATCTGGCCTACCGCGAAGAGATTGGTGAATGGACCACCCTCACACTCAAGAAATAAAGGCAATTTGAGACGCAATTGCAGCGAATCTGGGGCTCTTGCCCCATTTCCGCCACATTTCGAAGGTATCCCTTACTTCAGGTAATGAGTGGGGGCTCGACCATCGGAGGTTGTTATGTCTGACGCCTTTAACGAGTTTGACGATAGGCTGCGACGCATCGACAAGAGCAGAGCGCGTCTCAAGAACGGCTACGTGACGGTTGTGGACCGCGATGGGTTAATCGTGGTGCGCCCGAAACGCCGCCGCGCCTCTTTCCCCTGGCGGGGGCTGGTGTTTCTGATCTGCGGATTTCTGGGGTTCAAAGCCTTGCTGATGGCCAGCATGGGCTTTGGCAATTACCAGGATCGTGTGGCCAAACTGCATGAGGGCGGTCTGGTCGAAGTGGCAGGTGGCTATCTGATGCAGCCCGACCCCGTGTCTGAGTATCTGGCGATCCAGATGCGCCCCTATCTCAAATAATCTCTCTCCAGAGATCTCTCACAAAAATGGCCCTGTCTGAACGCTCAGACAGGGCCATTTTGTTGGGGAGCAAAATGGTCAGGCGCTTTAGGCCTTGGCAACCATTTCGATGTCGGCACGGGTCAGGCCGATGTCATCCAGCTCACGATCGGTCAGACGCGACAGCGCCTTGCGGGTCACGCGGGCGTCGTTCCAGCCGGTGGCGATTTCGCGCAGGTGCGACAGGGTATCGACCACAACAAATGCGGTACGGGCGATAAGGCTGGCCAGTGCGCCAGCCTGATACTGGGTGCGGGTGTTCTCGTAGACAGCCATATCAGGAACCTCGGTGTGTGTTTCGTTACATTAACTGAGACGGCATCTAGAGCGCCTTTTTTATCCGCACAACTGGGCTGAATTGCATATCTCTTATGCAGTTTGTGCATAACGGGCTGGCATGGCGTTCGATCAAGTAAATAAGGGGTTTCGGACAGGTCCAAAGGTGTCGTTTTTGGACAATTTGGCGACGAAAACAGAACAGGTTTGGCGGGAATGAGACAGCCATGTCGTTTTTGATCTTTTTGCTTTCCGCTTGGCGTTTGTTCCCCCTTTGTGCTAATTGAAGAAAAAAATGTTCAAAAAAGGGGGCAGTGATGCGGGTTTTGGGGATCGATCCCGGCTTGCGCAACCTTGGCTGGGGGGTGATTGAGGCTGAAGGCAGCCGCATGAGCCACATTGCCAACGGGGTGTGCCAGTCTGATTCGTCAGAAGATCTGGCCAAACGGCTGCTGTCACTGCACGAACAGCTGAGCGATGTCTTCGCCCGGTTCCAGCCTGACACGGCTGCCATTGAACAAACCTTCGTCAACAAAGATGCCGTCGGCACCCTGAAACTGGGGCAGGCGCGCGGCGTTGCACTGCTGGTGCCGGCGCAGTTTGGGGTCAGCGTCGGCGAATACGCCCCCAACAAGGTCAAGAAAACGGTGGTCGGTGTGGGCCACGCGGCCAAACAGCAGGTTGATCACATGGTGAAGATGCAATTGCCCGGTGTGGCGATCAACGGGCCGGATGCGGCGGATGCCTTGGCCATCGCTATATGTCACGCCCATTACGCCCGCGGTCCCGGATTTGGGGCCGGCGCGGGGATGCGAATTAAAGAGGTGCGCGCATGATTGGGAAACTGTCCGGTATTCTGGATTATCGCGGCGAAGATCACGTGCTGATCGATGTGCGCGGCGTTGGCTATATCGTTTACTGTTCCGATCGCACCATGGCGACCTTGCCACAGGTGGGTGAGGCGGTGGCGCTTTATACGGATATGCTGGTGCGCGAAGATCTGATGCAGCTGTTCGGCTTTCCGACGTTGCTGGAAAAGGAATGGCATCGGTTGCTGACCTCGGTTCAGGGGATTGGCGCCAAGGCCTCGCTGGCGATCCTGTCTGCCCTGGGGGCCGAAGGGGTCAGCCGGGCGATTACCCTGGGTGACATTCCGGCGATCAAATCGGCCAAAGGGGTGGGCCCAAAAACCGCGCAGCGGGTGGTCAATGAGCTGAAGGACAAAGCCCCCGGCGTCATGGCCATGGGCGGTGCCCTGTCGGCGGCGATGGGGACTGAAGTGGCAGAACCCCTAGAGGTGATCGAAGAGGCGCCGAAGCCCGCCGCACGCAAACCACGCAAACAGGCGGAACCAACGGCGGCGCAGCAATCGGCAGCGGCGCAATCAGATGCGCTGTCGGCCCTGTCAAACCTTGGCTACGCCCCGGCGGAGGCCGCAAGCGCCGTTGCGCAGGCCGCACAAGACGCACCCGAGGCCGACACGGGTGAGTTGATCCGTAAGGCGTTGAGCCTCTTGGCGCCCAAAGGCTAAGGTATCGCCATGATTGACGCCGATCCGAACCTGCGGCCCGACTCGCTGCCCGAAGACAATGACCGCGCCCTGCGTCCGCAGGAGCTGGGGGATTTCATTGGTCAGGCCGAAGCGCGGGCCAACCTGCGTGTTTTCATCCAATCCGCCCGCCAACGCGGTGAGGCGATGGACCACACGCTGTTTCACGGCCCGCCCGGTCTGGGCAAAACCACGCTGGCGCAGATCATGGCGCGGGAATTGGGGGTCAACTTCCGCATGACCTCGGGGCCCGTGCTGGCGAAAGCCGGCGATCTGGCGGCGATCCTCACGAACCTTGAAGCGCGCGACGTGTTGTTCATCGATGAGATCCATCGCCTTAATCCGGCGGTGGAGGAGGTGCTCTACCCCGCGATGGAGGATTATGAGCTGGATCTGGTCATTGGGGAGGGACCAGCAGCGCGCACCGTGCGGATCGAATTGCAGCCCTTCACGCTGGTGGGCGCAACCACCCGTCTGGGCCTGCTGACGACGCCGCTGCGCGATCGGTTTGGCATTCCGACCCGGCTGCAGTTCTACACCGTGGATGAGCTGAATGAGATCGTGACCCGCAACGCCAAGCTGCTGGGCGCGCCCGCAACGCCGGATGGCGCGCGGGAGATTGCCAAACGGTCCCGTGGCACGCCGCGTATCGCCGGGCGCTTGCTGCGTCGGGTGGTGGATTTTGCGGTGGTGGAAGGCGACGGCAAGGTCACTCAGGCGCTGGCCGATCACGCGCTGACCCGTCTGGGGGTGGATGATCTGGGCCTTGATGGCGCTGACCGCCGTTATCTGAGCCTGATTGCCGAAAACTACGGCGGTGGCCCGGTGGGGATTGAAACCATCGCTGCCGCGCTGAGCGAAAGCCGCGATGCGCTGGAAGAGGTGATTGAGCCGTTCCTTTTGCAACAGGGGTTGATCCAGCGCACCCCGCGCGGCCGGATGCTGGCCGCCAAGGCCTGGCGGCATATGGGGCTGCAGGCGCCACAACGTGCGGAGCCCGGTGCGGGGCAGGGCACGCTGTTTGGCGGCGACGGAAAATAACCTTGGCGCGTGCCGCGCTGGTGCAGATAAGTATTTGCAGAACATTGAAAGGGCGCGGTGCTGGCCCTTTGGCGCGGTTCACGTTATGCGGGGGCCGTTACTGCAGTTCTGAGGATTTGTCATGACGCCCGAAGCCCTGAGCCCCGAAGCTGTTCAAGCGCTGTTCACCCGCGAAAACGGGGAATATGTCTTCGCCCGCTGGGGTCGGCCGATTGTGCCGGTGGTCTTTGGCGTGGAAGAAGAAACGCTGGAGATCGTCAAAGGCGCGCTGGAGGCGGTTGTGGCGCTGGCCGGGCACAAGATGGCGGAAACCGATCCCGAATTGGGCGCCAACCTGATGTTCTTTTTCTTCAAGGACTGGGATGAACTGCTGGAGGTGCCGAACCTTGATCAGCTGGTGCCGGATCTGGCGGAACTGGTGGGCAAGCTGAAGGCGCAGGATGCCAATCAATACCGCGGTTTCCGTTTTGATGATCTGGGGGCGATCCAGGCGGCCTTTGTCTTTGTGCGGATGGATGCGCAGATGGCCAAGATGCCCGCCGAAACACTGGCGCTTACGCAGGTTGTGCAGGTGATGCTGCTGTGGTCGAACGCGGCCTTTGCCGAGACCTCGCCCCTGGCGATTGCCGGGGAGAATGTGATCCTGCGCCCCGATGTGGCCGGGGTGATCCGTGCGGCCTATGCGCCCTTGATGCCGGGATCGGATCGCGATCCGTCCCATGCGCTGCGGCTCTATGCCCGTTTGCAGGTGCAGGGGGATCTGGTGATCGAAGATGACAGCGACCAGATCCAGCGCGGCGAATGAGGCGGCTGTTTTTGGCCCTGGATCTGCCAGACAATTTGCGCGACGGGTTGATGGCCCTGCCCGAAGGCTTGGGGATCGGCCGGGAGGTTGAGGAAGAGAACCTGCATCTGACGCTGGCCTTTCTGGACGCCCAGCCTGATTACATACTGGAGCCTCTGCACGAGGGGCTGACCACAGTACAACAGCCGCAGGTGCGGTTGCAATTGACCGGGCTGGAGCTTTGGGGTGGCGGGCAGCCCTCAACCCTGGTGATGTTGGCCGAACGGGTGCCGGAACTGATCCACCTGCAGGAAAAGCTGGCCCAGCTGGTGCGCGTGGCAGGCGTGGATCTGCCGCGGCGCCGGTTCAAACCCCATGTGACGCTTGTGCGGTTCCAGCGGGGGCTGCCGCCTGAGGCACAGTCGCGGCTGGCGGGATTTATGGCAGCAGAGGGCGGCGCCAGCCTGCCATTGTCTGAGGCGGAGAGCTTTTCCCTTTATCAATCCACGCTGACCGCAGATGGCCCGATTTATGAGGCACTGGCGACCTATCCGTTGCAACCGGTTTAAACGGGTCTTGCGCGGCCCGGCCTGACTGCTACGGTGCCGCCAGCAACCGAAGCCAGAAGTGATTTATCGATGATCTACGAACTCCCCGTGCGCGTTTATTACGAAGACACCGATATGGCCGGGATCGTCTATTACGCCAATTACCTGCGGTTTATTGAACGCGGCCGCAGCGAATGGGTTCGTGAGATCGGCATGGACCAGAACGCCATGAAGGCCGAAGGCTATGTCTTTGCGGTGCGCCGGGTGGAGGCCGACTATCTGGCGCCGGCGAAACTGGACGATGAGCTGACCGTGACCACCGAGGTGACCCAGGTCACCGGCGCGCGGCTGGTGATGGATCAATGGGTGAAATGCAACGGCAAGGCGCTGTTTCACGCCATCGTCACGGTCATCGTGATGAATGAGGACGGTCAGCCGGTGCGGATGCCGGCAAATATCCGCCAGATGCTGAACTAGAAGGCCGATCTTTGCGCAAAAACACGCGCGTTGACGCCATTTTGTTAGCTTTCCCCTTAATTCTCAGCTAGCTTTGCCTGTAATCAAGGCCCGAAGATAACGGGCCATCAGAGCAGAGCAGGCTAATGGAAACAGAAACCCTTGCCTTGGCGCATGAGATTGATTTCTCAATGTGGGCACTTTTTGCACGCGCCACACTGACCGTGAAACTGGTGATGGTCCTTTTGGTCATCGCGTCCTTCTGGTCTTGGTCGATCATCATTCAGAAACTCATTGCCTATCGGCTGGCCCGTCGCGAAGCGGCGCGGTTTGATCGGGCGTTCTGGTCCGGTGAGCCGCTGGATGCGCTGTTTGATCAGATCGGGGCAGATCCCAAAGGGCATTCCGAAAAAGTCTTTGCCGCTGGGATGATCGAATGGCGCCGCTCCCACCGCGATGATGGCGGGCTGATCGCCGGGGCGCAGGCGCGGATTGATCGGTCGATGGATGTGGCGATCGCCAAAGAGGCCGAGGCGCTGCAAAACGGATTGCCGGTTCTGGCAACGGTGGGCTCCACCGCCCCCTTTGTGGGTCTGTTCGGGACGGTCTGGGGCATCATGGTGGCCTTCATCGGCATTGCAGAACAGCAATCGACCAACCTGGCCGTTGTGGCCCCCGGTATCGCTGAAGCGCTGCTGGCGACGGGGCTGGGCCTGCTGGCCGCGATCCCGGCGGTGATTTTCTACAACAAACTGTCGGCAGATGCGGACCGGATCATCGCAGGCTATGAGGCCTTTGCAGATGAGTTCTCGACCATCCTCAGCCGTCAGCTGGACCTCTGAGCGATGGGCGCGGGCGTGATGAACAAGGGTGGAGGCGGCGGACGCCGCCGGCGCGCCCGTCGTGGCGGGGCGCAGCCCATGTCAGAAATCAACGTCACCCCCTTTGTGGATGTGATGCTGGTGTTGCTGATCATCTTCATGGTGTCGGCGCCGCTGATGACGGTTGGGGTGCCGGTTGAACTGCCCAAAACCGCCGCCAATGCGCTGCCCGGTGAACAGGAGGAGCCGCTGGCTGTCACCGTGACCGCCGAAGGCACGGTGATGATCCAGACCACTGAGGTGGCGCGTGAGGATCTGATCAACCGCCTGCGCGCGATTGCGGCGGAACGGGACGGTGACCGTGTGTTCCTGCGCGCCGATGGATCGGTGCCTTATGAAGATGTGGTTCAGGTCATGGGGGCGCTGAACCGTGCAGGCTTTAGCAACATCGGTCTGGTGACCGATACCGGTGGGCCGTCGCTGGACGGGGCCACTGTTGAGGCTGAGACAACAGGGAACTGAGCCCGAGAATGCAGACCGGTACCATCATTTCAGGCGTTGCGCACGTCAGCCTCATTGGCTGGGCGCTGTTCGGCGGGGTGTTCAAGCCCGCGCCGGAACCGTTTGATGTGACGGAGGTTGTGGCGATCTCTGAGGCGGAGTTTGAAAGCCTGCTGGCCGGGACAGAACCGCCGGAAACCGTGAGCGATCTAATCGTGCCGGAACTGCCGGATGTGACACCGCCGGAGGCCGATACGCCCGCCAGCAGTCAGGCAGATCAGCCGCCCGTGCTGGAACAGCCCGAAGAAACCAAACCACCGCGCCCTGAGGCCCGGCCAGACCGGCCCGAGATCACGCCGCCCACACCGGCAGAGGTCAGCGATGATGTGGCCGTTTTGGCGCCGCCCAATGATGAGCCGGAAACCGACGGTCCCGTCTCGCTCACCCCCAGCCGCCCGCAGGAGGCCCCGCGTGTTGCGCCCGAGGCGATTGCCCCGCCGGAGCCGGAGGACAAGGTGGCTGACGTTGCGCAGGATGTCGACACATCAGATGCCACCGGCGAGGAGCAGTTGCTGGATCAGGAAAAAACCGTGGAAGAGGCGGCCAGCACTGAGATCGTGACCGAGGCGGAAACCGCTGAGCCCCCGGGGCTGGGCCGGTCGCTGCGCCCGCGGGCACGCCCCAACCGCCCAACGCCGCCAGAACCAACTGAGGTAGCGGATGACACGGCACCCCAACCGCAGGACAACGTACAATCCGCGGTGGATGACTTGTTGGCAGGGCTCAGCAATGACACGGCAAACCCGACACCGCCGCGCCCCTCGGGGCCGCCGCTGACCTCAGGCGAAAAGGACGCGCTGCGGGTGGCGGTGCAGAAATGCTGGAACACCGGATCACTTTCGACGGAAGCGTTGAAGACAACCGTTGTTGTTGGCGTATCGATGAATGAAGACGGCACCCCAGACACCGGGACGATCCGCATGATCAGCTCCAGCGGGGGCACTGGCGGATCGGTTCAACAGGCCTTTCAGGCGGCGCGGCGTGCAATCATTCGCTGTGGCGCGCGCGGTTTTGCGCTGCCGTCCGAGAAATATGAACAATGGCGTGATATAGAAATGACATTCAATCCAGAGAAAATGAGGATCAAATGATCAGACGTTTCCTGACCCTCCTGGCGGCCACGGCTGTTTTTGCTTTGCCCGGCCTGACCAATGCCGCCCCACTTCGGATTGAAATTACCGAAGGTGTGATTGAACCGCTGCCCTTTGCGGCGCCGGATTTTGTGGCTGAAAACAGCTCGGCCCGGCAGTTGGCGCAGGATATCGCGCAGCTGGTGGCCGATGATCTGAGCGGTACCGGGTTGTTCCGCGAAATCCCCGACAGCGCGCATATCAGCACGATCACCAGCTTCTCCAGCCCGGTGCAATATGCCGATTGGAAAGCGATCAACGCGCAGGCGCTGGTTTCCGGCGCGGTCAGCCTGCAGCCCGGTGGGCGGCTGACGGTGAAGTTCCGCCTCTATGATGTTTTTGCCGGTGCTGAACTGGGAAGCGGCCTGCAGTTCACCGGCACGCAGGAGGGCTGGCGTCGCATGGCCCATAAGGTGGCAGATGCGGTCTACAGTCGGATCACCGGCGAAAGCGGCTATTTCGACAGCCGGGTGGTGTATGTCAGCGAAACCGGCCCGAAAAATGACCGGAAGAAACGGTTGGCGATCATGGATTATGATGGCGCCAACCTGCAGTTCCTGACCGACAGCCGGTCAATCGTTTTGGCGCCGCGGTTCTCACCCACTGGCGACCGGATCCTTTACACCTCATATGAAACCGGCTTCCCGCGGATCTATGTGTTGGATGTGGCCTCGGTCCGGCGTCGGGTGCTGGAGGAACAGCCCGGCACCATGAGTTTTGCACCGCGGTTCTCACCGGATGGTCAGACCGTGCTTTATTCGCTGACCAAAGGCGGTAACACAGACCTTTACAAGATGAACATCGCCAACGGCCGGTCGCAGCGCCTGACCTCGGCCCCGTCGATTGAAACGGCCCCCAGCTACAGCCCGGATGGCAGCCGGATCGTCTTTGAAAGTGACCGCAGCGGCACGCAGCAGCTTTACATCATGGACGCCAATGGCGGCGAGCCCAAGCGGATCAGCTTTGGCAAAGGTCAGTATGGCACCCCGGTCTGGAGCCCGCGTGGCGACCTGATCGCCTTCACCAAACAAAGCAAAGGCCGCTTCCATATCGGTGTAATGCGCATCGATGGCTCAGAAGAGCGTCTGCTCACGGCTTCGTTCCTTGACGAGGGGCCCACCTGGTCGCCCAATGGCCGCGTGATCATGTTCACCCGCGAAACCCAAGGGGCCGGGGGATCGGCCAGCCTCTATTCGGTGGACATCACGGGGCGCAACCTGAAACGGGTGCGCACGCAGGGCGGCGGATCGGATCCGGCCTGGTCGCCGCTGCAGGAATAAACTTGGCCACCGCGCCTTCCTGCCGATCAGGGGGCGCGTTGGCTTGCGGCGTTTTCAGATCGAAAACGTTATGGTAGTGAAAACAACAAGAAGATCAGTCGAGCGGGGCAATGACATGAAGACGATTCTGGCACGGGCAGTGATGCTGACTTCGGTACTGGCGCTGGCCGCATGTACCAATCCGGGGTTTGGCAATGATGACGTTTACCTCAGCGGCGATCCTGCCGGTGTGAACGATGGATCCGCGGATGATCCGCGCTCGCCGCTTTATTTCCAGCAAACCGTTGGGGATCGGGTTCTGTTCGAAGTGAACCAGTCCACCCTGTCGTCAACGGCTGCGGCTACCTTGGATCTGCAGGCGGATTGGCTGCTGCAGAATATGGATTACACCGCCGTGATCGAAGGCCACGCAGATGAGCAGGGCACGCGGGAATATAACCTGGCCCTGGGCGCACGCCGCGCCAATGAGGTGCAGGAATACCTGGTGCAACGTGGCATCGCGGCCAACCGCCTGAAGGTGGTTAGCTTTGGCAAAGAACGCCCGATTGAGGTGTGTTCGCAGGAAAGCTGCTATTCGAAAAACCGCCGCGCGGTGACCGTCCTGTCCGCAGGGCTGTCCAGCTAAGGCGCGATCATACCGCGATTACCAAAGGCCCGCTAACTTGGTTGGGGCGGGCCGGTTTAGAAAGATGAGGGACCACATGCGCTGGTTTGTTATGGCAACCTGTTTTGCGCTGGCCGCACCGGTCACAGGCGCATTTGCACAGGAACAGGATCAGACCTTGGCGGATATCCGTCAGGAGCTGTCGGTGCTCTACGTCGATCTGCAGCGCCTGAAGCGCGAGTTGAGCACCACCGGCGCGCCCTCGGGTGCTGCGGGCGGTACCATTCTGCAGCGGGTGAACGCCATCGAAGGCCAGATGCAGCGCCTCACCGCCAAAACCGAAGAGCTGGAATTCCGCATCAACCGCATCGCCACGGATGGTGGCAATCGAGTGGGTGATTTGGAATTCCGCCTGTGTGAATTGGAAGCCGGCTGCGACATTGCCAGCCTGGCCGAGGGCAGCACCCTGGGCGGCGATGCCGGCGAACAAGTGGTGAGCCCCGATGTTGGCGTGACCGATGCGCCGGAACTGGCCATTGGGGAAGAGGCCGATTTTGAACGTGCCGACGCTGCGTTGAACGAAGGCGATCACGCCACCGCGCTGACGTTGCTGGATCAGTTTATCGCCACCTATCCCGGCAGCCCATTGACTGCGCTGGCGCATCTGATGCGGGGCGATGCGCTGGCTGCGGATGGCAATCAAACTGCTTCAGCGCGGGCCTATCTGGAAGCCTTTAGCGCCGCGCCGCAGGGCGACAGCGCGCCAGAAGCGCTCTACAAGCTGGGCTTTTCATTGGGGCAGTTGGGCCAAACCTCTGAGGCCTGCGTGACCCTGGCAGAGGTAGGTGTGCGCTTCCCCGGTGCCGATGCCGTTGTTGCTGCCGAAGAGGAACGCGCGCGGCTCGCCTGCTCATGACAAAACTGTCCCCCGCCGAGGCGCTCGCGGCGTCGCTGCGGGGCTGGCAATCGACGGATCCTGCGGGCCCTTTGGGCATCGCGGTTTCCGGCGGCAGTGATTCCCTTGCTTTGCTGTATCTGGCGGCTGATTGGGCGCGCGATCAGGGCGTGGATCTGCACGTGGTGACAGTGGATCACGGCCTGCGTGCTGAGGCCGCGCAAGAGGCCGCATTTGTGGCAGATCACGCCACAACGCTGGGCCTGCCGCATAGGGTTCTGCGCTGGCAGGGCTGGGATGGTCAGGGCAACCTGATGGACCAGGCCCGGCGTGCGCGATATCGGCTGATGGCCGATTGGGCGCGGGAGCAAGGCTTAAACGCCGTTTTGCTGGGCCATACCCTCGACGATCAGGCGGAAACGCTGATGATGCGGCTGGCACGCGGCGCCGGGGTGGACGGGCTGGCGGCGATGGTGGCTGTGGGCGAACAGGCGGAGTTTGCATTCCTGCGCCCCTTGCTATCAGTGCGCCGTGACGCCTTGCGGGCGGAGTTAACTGCGCGCAACGTGACCTGGGTTGAAGATCCGTCAAATGACGACACCCGATTTGAACGGGTGCGCATGCGGCAAAGCCTCACGATGTTGGCGCAGCAGGGGGTTGAGGCCGAAGCACTGAGCCAATCGGCGCAAAACCTGGCCGAGGCGCGTGGCGCGTTGAACTGGGCCGTTGCGCAGTTCGCAGGCGCCCATGTCACCCAGCACGCGGGTGATCTGGCCATAGCGGCGGCGCCTTTTGCTGATCTGCCGGCGGAACTGCAGCGCCGTTTGTTGCAACATGCCTTGGGCTGGATTGCCGGACCGCGCTATGCGCCACGGTCTGAAGCATTGGCGCAACTGCGGGCGCAGGCCTTGGCGGGGCAGGGCGCAACGCTTAGCGGTGTGCGCATGACCCACCGCAAAGGCACGATCTACCTGTTTCGTGAGCTGGCCGCAGTGGCTGAAGTGACCGCAGCAGTGGATCAGCCCTTTGACACACGCTGGCACCTTTCGGGCCCCGGGGGGGCGGATTTGCACATCGCACCATTGGGGGCGGAGGGTTTGCAGGCCTGCCCGAAACCGCGCGAATCTCTGCGACCGGCGGCGGCGCTGCAGGCTGATCCGGCGATTTGGCGCGACAATCAGCTGATTTCCGCCCCATTGGCGGGGTTCTTGCAGGGATGGCAGGCAGAACTTGCGCCCAACTGCCGCGATTTTGCCAAATGGACGGTATCTCGTTGAAGATGGTCGCAGGATCTCTATTTAAGTAGGATGCCGCCTGTGATACCTCCGGTGGCGACCGAAGATTGGGAGATTTTCCTTGGGCAACGCGAAAAACATCGCTTTCTGGGTGGTTCTGTTCCTGTTGGTGCTGGCCCTGTTCAACCTGTTCAGCGGATCAGGCAGCAGCTTGCAAAACAACGCCATCCCTTATTCCGAATTCGTCCAGGCCGTTGACGAAGACAAAGTCAGCTCTGTGACACTGGATGGCGAATCCGTGCGCTTCCGGGGCACTGATGGCCGTGACTATGTCACCATCAAGCCGGATGACGCCGAAGTCACCAAAATGCTGATTGCTGAAAACATCCCGGTCACCGCCGAGAGCCAGCAACAGTCCGGCTTCCAGACCTTTATCCTGAGCCTCCTGCCATTCCTGCTGCTGATCGGTGTGTGGATCTACTTCATGAACCGCATGCAGGGCGGTGGCAAAGGCGGCGCGATGGGTTTTGGCAAATCCAAGGCCAAGCTGCTGACCGAAAAGAACGGCCGCGTCACCTTTGATGATGTTGCCGGGATCGACGAAGCCAAAGAAGAGCTGGAAGAGATCGTAGAGTTTCTGCGCAACCCGCAGAAATTCAGCCGCCTGGGCGGCAAAATCCCCAAAGGTGCACTGCTGGTGGGCCCTCCGGGCACCGGTAAAACCCTGCTGGCCCGTGCGATCGCGGGTGAGGCGGGCGTGCCCTTCTTCACCATTTCGGGTTCGGACTTTGTGGAAATGTTTGTTGGTGTTGGTGCATCGCGTGTGCGCGACATGTTCGAACAGGCCAAGAAGAATGCCCCTTGTATTGTGTTCATCGACGAAATCGACGCCGTGGGCCGTCACCGTGGCGCGGGCTATGGCGGTGGCAACGACGAACGTGAACAGACGCTGAACCAGCTGCTGGTTGAGATGGACGGTTTTGAAGCCAACGAAGGCGTAATCATCATCGCGGCCACCAACCGTAAGGATGTGCTGGACCCTGCACTGCTGCGTCCGGGTCGCTTTGACCGTCAGGTCACCGTGGGCAACCCCGATATCAAAGGCCGTGAGAAGATCCTGGCCGTTCACGCCCGCAAAACGCCGCTGGGCCCTGACGTGGATCTGCGCATTATCTCGCGCGGGACGCCGGGCTTCTCGGGTGCGGATCTGATGAACCTGGTGAATGAGGCGGCGCTGATGGCGGCCCGTGTTGGTCGCCGGTTTGTGACGATGGAAGACTTCGAACAGGCCAAGGACAAGATCATGATGGGCGCGGAGCGTCGCAGCATGGTCATGACGGCCGAGCAGAAGGAAATGACCGCCTATCACGAAGCTGGTCACGCCCTTGTAGGCCTGAAGCTGCCGAAATGTGATCCTGTCTACAAGGCCACGATCATTCCGCGGGGCGGCGCCCTGGGTATGGTGATGTCCTTGCCGGAAATGGACCGTTTGAACTGGCACAAAGATGAGTGTCACCAGAAACTGGCCATGACCATGGCGGGTAAAGCAGCTGAGATTCACAAATACGGTGCGGATCACGTGTCCAACGGTCCCGCCGGTGACATTCAGCAGGCCAGCCAGCTGGCGCGCGCCATGGTGCTGCGCTGGGGCATGTCGGATAAGGTCGGCAACATCGACTATGCCGAAGCCCACGAAGGCTACTCGGGCAACACCGCTGGTTTCTCGGTCTCGGCCAACACCAAAGAAATGATCGAGGATGAGGTGAAACGCTTCATTCAGGAAGCCTATGAACTGGCCTTCAAGGTCGTGACCGAGAATGATGAAGAGTTTGAGCGTCTGGCGCAGGGTCTGTTGGAATATGAAACCCTGACCGGCGAAGAGATCAAACGGGTGATGCGTGGTGAGCCGCCGCATGCGGGGGAGGACGAAGATGACACCCCGGATGCAGGCAACGCCCCATCGGTCACAGCCATTCCCAAGACCAAGCCGAAAGCCAAGCCAAGCGGCGACGGCGGCATGGAACCGGAAATGAGCTAAGCCCATCTGATTAAACCCCCGCCCTGGCGGGGGTTTTTCTTTGTCATCAGATGCTTGCAGCAATCTGGTCACACCCCAGTGAGGGCAACGGTCACAAATCGTCGCAATCACAGGATGTCATTTGCACGCCTTTCATTCTCGGTGCATGCTCCGCCAAAATTGAAGACGCAGCACATCGGGGAGGGTGATATGCCGGTTTTGAAACCAACGGATTTTCGGGGCATGATTGAGTGGATGGGGGTTGTTGAGGATCGCGCGGCTTCGCTGGCCTCCAGCCCGCGTGAGCTGGCCGATCTGACCTGGAACGGTCTGGATGAGGACAGCCATGCCGGTGTGAACCGACCCTCCTGTGGTCGGGTGGCGGCGATGCATGCCCGCGGGACGGAAATCCGCAACACCCGCCAACTGAGCTTGATCAGCGCTGAGGATCTGGCGGAAATTGCCGCGGAACTGCAGATCGCGGATTTTGATCCGGCGTGGATTGGCGCCTCACTGGTGCTGCGCGGCATTCCCGATTTCAGCCGCATACCCCCTAGCGCGCGCTTGCAGGCGCCTTCGGGGGCCACGCTGGTGATCGATATGGAAAACCGCCCCTGCAATCTGCCGGTCAAGGTGATTGAGGCGGCAGCACCGGGCAAGGGCAAAGGGTTCCGGGCCGCGGCCTGGGCGAAACGCGGCGTGACCGCCTGGGTCGAACGACCGGGGGAGATTGCCCTTGGTGATCCGCTGCAGCTGTTTGTGCCGGATCAGCCCGAATGGGCGCATTACGATGCGGTGCGCAGCACGCGCTGAGCCGCAAATCGACACTCCGTAAATCAAAACATCGGGGCGACTCACAGCGACCTGTGCCCCGCCGTCCTGCGACAGCGCGACGCAACCCGCGCTGGAAATGTCGGATTTTGCGGCGCAGCCGGGGCCGTGCCGTCGTTATCTGAGCCAGAACTGTGAATTTCCATGTGTGCCGGGAGGGGTACCTATGAGCTACAAATCCGACATTGAGATCGCCCGCGAGGCCAACAAGAAGCCGATCCAGGAGATTGGCGACAAGCTGGGCATCCCAGCCAGCGATCTGCTGCCCTATGGCCATGACAAGGCCAAGGTGGGTCAGGATTTCATCAATTCGGTACAGGACCGTGAAGACGGCAAGCTGATCCTGGTGACCGCGATCAACCCGACCCCGGCAGGGGAAGGCAAGACCACCACCACAGTGGGCCTGGGCGATGGCCTGAACCGCATCGGCAAAAACGCGATGATCTGCATCCGCGAAGCCTCGCTGGGTCCGAACTTCGGCATGAAAGGTGGCGCGGCCGGTGGCGGCATGGCGCAGGTTGTTCCGATGGAAGAGATGAACCTGCACTTCACCGGGGACTTCCACGCCATCACCTCAGCCCATTCGCTGCTGTCTGCGATGATTGACAACCACATCTACTGGGGCAATGAGGCCGAGATTGACATCCGCCGCGTCGCCTGGCGCCGTGTGGTCGACATGAACGATCGCGCCCTGCGTCAGATCACCGCCAGCCTGGGAGGTGTCGCCAACGGCTTCCCGCGGGAAACCGGCTTTGACATCACGGTTGCTTCGGAAGTGATGGCGATCCTGTGTCTGGCAACCGATCTGAAGGATCTGGAAAAACGTCTGGGTGACATCATCGTGGCCTATCGCCGCGACAAGACCCCGGTTTACTGCCGTGACATCAAGGCCGAAGGCGCAATGACCGTTCTGCTGAAGGACGCGATGCAGCCGAACCTGGTGCAGACCCTGGAAAACAACCCGGCCTTTGTACACGGCGGTCCGTTTGCCAATATCGCGCATGGCTGTAACTCGGTCATTGCCACCAAGACCGCGCTGAAAGTTGCCGATTACGTGGTGACCGAAGCGGGCTTTGGCGCGGATCTGGGCGCTGAGAAGTTCATGAACATCAAATGCCGCAAAGCTGGCATCGCACCTTCGGCTGTGGTGCTGGTTGCCACCGTGCGGGCGATGAAAATGAACGGCGGCGTGGCTAAGGCGGACCTTGGTGCAGAAAACGTGGAGGCCGTGCAGAACGGCTGCGCCAACCTTGGCCGCCACATCGAAAACGTCAAATCCTTCGGTGTGCCGGTTGTGGTCGCGATCAACCACTTCGTCACCGACACAGACGCTGAGGTGCAGGCGGTCAAAGACTACTGTGCCGAACACGGTGTTGAGGCGGTGCTGTCGCGTCACTGGGAACTGGGCTCGGAAGGGTCGGCGCCGCTGGCCGAGAAAGTGGTGGAAATCGTTGAAGGTGGCACCGCCAACTTTGCCCCGATCTACCCCGATGACATGCCGCTGTTTGAAAAGGTCGAAACCATCGCCAAGCGCATCTACCGCGCTGATGAGGTGCTGGCAGACAATAAGATCCGCAACCAGCTGAAAGAGTGGGAAGAGGCCGGCTATGGCCATCTGCCGGTCTGTATGGCCAAGACGCAGTACAGCTTCTCGACCGATCCCAGCTTGCGCGGCGCGCCCACCGGCCATTCGGTGCCGGTGCGTGAGGTGCGCCTCAGCGCCGGTGCGGGCTTCATCGTGGTGGTCTGCGGTGAGATCATGACTATGCCGGGCCTGCCCCGCAAACCGGCGGCAGAAAGCATCTGCCTGAACGACGAAGGCCTGATCGAAGGTCTGTTCTAAAGAAAAGAAAGCCCATCCGGACAGTCGGGTGGGCTTTTTGTTTGGGAAACCTGCCGTTCGGATGGGAAACAGATGGGCGGCAACCTGATCCTGACCGGGTGGCTTATGGCTGGTGTGCAGGCCGCATGCGCGGTACATGCCTCGGCAAGGCGAACGCCTCCGGCGGGAGTATTTTGGGAACATTGAAAGGGTGCTTTGATGACGGCTGACATCATTGACGGCAAGGCCTTTGCGGCCAAGGTGCGCGAACAGGTGGCGGGGCATGTGACCCGTCTGAAAGAAGATCACGGCATCACCCCCGGTCTGGCGGTGGTTCTGGTGGGTGAAGATCCCGCCAGTCAGGTCTACGTGCGCTCAAAAGGCAAACAGACCGTTGAGGTCGGCATGAATTCGTACGAGCACAAGCTGGAGGCGGACACCTCAGAGGCGGATCTGCTGGCGCTGATCAATCAGCTGAACAACGATCCGGCGGTGCATGGCATTTTGGTGCAGCTGCCGCTGCCCGGTCATCTGAACGAAGATCTGGTCATCAACTCGATCGATCCGGCGAAGGATGTGGACGGGTTCCATATCTCCAACGTGGGACTTTTGGGCACGGGTCAGAAATCGATGGTGCCCTGCACACCGCTGGGCTGTCTGATGATGCTGCGGGATCATCACGGTTCGATTTCGGGCATGGATGCGGTTGTGATTGGCCGTTCCAACATCGTGGGTAAGCCGATGGCGCAGCTGTTGCTGAACGACAGCGCCACCGTGACCATCGCGCACAGCCGCACCAAAGATCTGCCGGACGTCGTGCGCCGCGCCGATATCGTTGTGGCCGCCGTAGGCCGCCCGGAAATGGTGCCGGGTGACTGGATCAAAGAAGGTGCCACAGTGATTGATGTGGGCATCAACCGCATTGATGCGCCGGAAAAGGGTGAGGGCAAGACCCGCCTGGTGGGCGATGTGCATTTCGAAAGCGCCGCCAAAGTCGCAGGCGCCATCACCCCGGTGCCGGGCGGTGTGGGGCCGATGACCATCGCGTGTCTGCTGGCCAACACAGTGACCGCCTGCTGCCGCGCCAATGGTTTGGCAGAACCCGAAGGCCTGACAGCCTAACGCAGATCAGCGGGGCGCCATGGGAACCATGGTGCCCTGCATCAGCGCGATCAGGGTTTCCTGATCGCCGTCCCGGGCGAAAACCTCAGAGGTGACAACCACCAGCCGCTTGCCCGGTTTCACCACCTTGCCCCGCGCAATCAGTCGCTCACCGGCAGCCGGGGCCAGCAAGTTGATTTTGATCTCAGAAGTCAGCACCTCATACCCCTCAGGCATTGCCGAAAGCGCTGCATAGCCCGCCGCACTGTCCCCGATGGAAAAGGTCAGGCCCGCATGGCCAAAACCATGCTGTTGCTGACAGGTTGGCAGCACCGGCGCTTCGATCACAGCGATGCCGTCATTGGCGGCGATCAGTTCGGCCCCAAGGGTCTGCATCATCGTCTGTTTTGCAAAACTCTCGCTGACACGTGACTGAATTTTCATGTTTTTCCCCCTGAACACCTAAGAGATTTCTCGTATTCCACGTATTATATGCTTGAAGATGCGCGGATGAAGGTAAATACAGCCTTGCACCGCAACGTAACGGTATCGAGTGGTTAACGTGGTTTCTGAGATCTTTCAGATCTGCAAACTGTCTGGGCAGCGGGTGTTTGCCCCGTCTGTGCTGAGCCTTTGGGTGATGGCGGCTGTGGCTGGCTCCATCATGGGGCCGTTTGGCACCTATTCCGATCTCGATTGGGGGCAGCGGGTTCTCTATTGGGCCGCGATCAGTGGCTGTTCGGTTTTCCTCAGCACCTTCACCCGTGAGATTTTGCTGCGACGCCTGCCTGAGCTGAACGATGGCTGGCGCGAGGTTTGGCAGGCGCTTGGCATCACGGTTTTGATGTCGCCGCTGGTGTTCCTCCTGACCTCGCTTTTCGGGCTTAGGCTGGCGCCGGAAAGTCTGAGTTTCTGGAAAGTGACGCTGTTTGTTTTCCTGATCGCGGTGCTGTTTTCTGCGCTGCGACGGATCTACGGACGCAAGGAGCTGTTGCGGCGGCTGGCGCTGGAGGAAGAGGACGCGCTGGCGCAGGATCCGCTAGGGATGATGGGGGTCACGGAGGTGCCGCTGGAGACATCGAGCGCCGAGGCGGATTGCCGTCTGCTCAACCGGATGCCGCCGGGCATTGGCGGCGCGATCCTGCACTTATCGGCGCGTGACCACTTTGTGGATGTGGAATTGGACCAGTCTCTGGTGACCCTGCGGATGCGGTTCAGTGACGCCGTGGCTGAAATGGACGGGGTCGAGGGGTTTGCGACCCATCGCTCTCACTGGGTGGCGGAGGCCGCCGTGACGGGTGTGGAGCGTGAGAATGGCAAACTGTTCATGACCCTGCGCAACGGCAGCCGCGTGCCGATCAGCCGCAGCGCCCGCCCGCGTCTGGAAGAGGCCGGGATCCTGCAGCGGTTTGCAGTCGAAAGCCGTTAAACATCATCATGCAATGACTTGCGCCGTCCGGGCATCGGGATGGCCTGGGCAATGTTGCCGGTCAAAATCGCCAGAGCTTCCGGGCGCATCAACCCTGCCAGCGCCGGATCATCGCTGCGCAGGCCCCCGGTGTAGCTGCCATAGGCCGGCATGATGATGCGATCGCTGTCGACCAGAAAGCAGGGGCGTGTGATGCTGCCGCCTTTGGTTTTGACCCGGGCCTTGGGATGATAGTGGCCCGAAATTTCACCTGCGCTGCCCGGTTCCGCGATATGGCGGAACAGGATCGGGGGCAGCGGCAGCTCGGCCAGATGGGTGCCGCCAATGGCCAAGGGGCCGGGATCATGGTTGCCCTCAATCCAGACCCAATGTCGGCCGGCCTGCAATCGGGTGATCCAGGTGAACTCCTGTTCCGAGATCCCGCGCGCCGCAATCGAATCGTCAAAGCTGTCACCCAGGCAAATCACGGACTTGGCGCGGGTGCGGGCCAGATCCTTTTCCAGCCGCGACAGCGTATCGCGGGTGTCATAGGGGGGCAGCATAGCGCCGCCAAGTCGCGCAATTCGTTCAGATTTTCCGAAATGCAGGTCTGAGACGCAGAGTAGGCTCTGCGACGGCCAAAACAAAGCGCCGGAGGGCATGGCCTGAAAGTCCTGGCCTGCCAGAGTGAAGGAATGACTGCTCATGAGGGATGTGTTTGCATGGGTTGTAAAACGGAACAAGAGGGCAGATTAAAAGGGTCAAATTTCTGCCAATCCGGCCTCCTGCATCAGCTTGGCAGTTTCTTCCATCAACAAGCGCTCACGCGCTTCACCGTCGATGCGGACCTTGCCCACCTCCAGCAGCAGCGGGGCGGCAAGCGGGGTGATCCGCTCAAGCGTCAGGTGTGTGATCCGGCCCTCACTACGGGCGATCATGTGGCGCAGCCGGGCGAAATCGATCAGACCGCTCAGCGCCTCTTGGCGGGTGATCGACAGCATCAGATGTTCAGCATCGTGGCGTTGCAGGGTGTCATAAAGGATGTCTGAGGAAAACGTGGCCTGTCGTCCGGTTTTGCGCTGCCCTTGCAGGTTTCGCTGGATCAGCCCGGCGATGGTGGCCACACCGCGAAAGGTCCGCTTCATCAGCGCGTTTGTCGACAGCCAGCCCTCCAGATCCTCCTCCAATGTGGTGAGGTCAAACAGTGGGGCCGGATCGGTCAAGGGCTCCAACCCCCAGATCAAAGTGGCTTGATCGGTGGCCACAAAGCCCAAAGGCGCAAGGCCCAGCTCTTCCATCCGGCGGGTGGCCAGCAGGCCCAGCGTTTGCTGAGCATTGCGCCCCGCGTAGCCATAGATGCAGCTGTGGGCCAGCCCGTCATGGGGGAAGCTTTCGATCAGCAACTCCCCCGGTGCCGGCAGCTGGGACATTTGCCGTTGCAGGTGCAGCCAATCGGCGGTGTGGGCGGGCAGGGCCGGCCAATCCGGCTGTTGCAACAGGCGCAGGATCCGCTGGCTGAGCTGGGTGGAGGTGGAGAACTTGGTACCCATAAAGGTGGCGATCTTGGGTTTGCGGCCCTTGTCGCGGCTGACCTGAACCACCATTTCGCGCAACGCTTCATAGCGCACGATCTGGCCCCCGATCAGAAAGGTATCCCCGGGGCTGAGGCTGGCGGCAAAACCTTCTTCGATTTCCCCCAAGGGCGCGCCGTGGCGGCCGCGCATTTTGACCTTCAGCGTATCAGTGTCCTGAATGGTGCCCACATTCTGGCGAATCAGCGCGGCACTGCGGGGATCGCGCAGCTGCCATTGACCATCTGGGTGCTGTTGCAGCCGTTGCCAGCGATCATAGGCCCGCAACGCATAGCCGCCGGTGGCACAAAAGGTCAGACATTCGTCAAACGCGGCGCGGCTCAGCGTGGCATAAGGCCCGGCGCTGGTCACTTCGCCGTAGAGGGCATCAGCGTCAAACGGGCCGGAACAGGCGCAGAGTAGGATATGCTGGCATAAGACATCGCGTGGTCCCGCGGGGCGCGGATCGCCGTCTAGATCGCCCTCCTGCACCGCCTCCAGCGCGGCCAGGCATTCGATGACCTCAAACCGGTTGGCGGGCACCAAAATGGCCTTGGAGGGTGCATTGTAGCGGTGATTTGCGCGGCCAATGCGTTGCACCAGCCGTTTGACGTTTTTTGGTGCGCCGATCTGGATAACCAGATCCACATCACCCCAGTCGATCCCCAGATCCAGCGACCCGGTACAGACCACGGCACGCAGTTGCCCCGCCACCATGGCGGCCTCAACCTTTTCACGCTGACCGCGATCAAGCGATCCATGGTGGATGCCGATTGGCAGGGCATCGTCGTTGGCAAGCCAGAGGTTGTGAAAAAAGATCTCAGCCTGGGCGCGGGTGTTGTGGAAGATCAGCGTGGTCTTGTGCTGTTTGATCTGCTCCAGCACCACTGGGATAGAATAGGCCGCCCCGCCACCGGTCCAGGGCGGTGCCTCCTCGGTGTGTAGCATCGAAATGTCCGGCGCGGGCCCGGGATCGGCCATCAGGATCGGGCAGGGGGCCGGGTTTGGCGCCAGATAGCGGGCAATGGCCTCCGGGTCATCAACTGTGGCCGAGAGGCCTACGCGGCGCAGATCCGGGCACATTGCCTGCAGGCGCGAGAGGGCGAGCATCAGCTGATCACCCCGTTTGCTTTCAGCCAGGGCGTGGATTTCATCCAGCACCACCCGCTGCAGCCCCTGGAAGACACGCGGTGCATCCTCATAGGAGATCAGCAGCGCAAGGCTTTCCGGGGTGGTCAGCAGGATATGCGGCGGATCGGCGCGCTGCCGTTTCTTGCGGGTGTTGGAGGTGTCGCCGGTGCGATCCTCAATCCGGATCGGCAGGCCGATGTCTTCAACAGGGGTGCGCAGGTTGCGTTTGATATCCGCGGCCAATGCCTTCAGCGGTGAAATATAAAGCGTGTGCAGACCCTTATGGCTGCCGTCGGCCAATTCGCAGAGTGTCGGTAGAAACCCCGCCATCGTCTTGCCGCCCCCGGTTGGAGCGATCAGCAGCTGCGCCGGCAGATCAGCACTGTCCAACATCTGGCGCTGATGGGGGTGGAGCGACCAGCCCTTGGTGGTGAACCAGTGCTGGATTGAAGTGGGTAGCGTGACCATGTTCTCTGTTTAGTCCAATTTGCACCCAAGGCAAATAGGGATGGGAATGGCACGCCAAAGAAAGATCAATTGCTATAGGCGTTGATTTTATCGGTTGTTTCAGCAATCTCTTCGGTACAGTTTTAAGGGGAATTATTGTGGCTCATGATTTTGATAAACAGTACCGGGAATCTGAGTGGGTTCTTGATGACTTAGCGTCCAAACACGATCTGCCAGCGATTGCCGATTTCGACTTCTATTTTTCCACAGATGCGGCAACGGCACAGCCATTGGCTGCGGTGAGCGCCTTACAGTCAGAAGGCTTTGCTGCAGCCTATGACGAAGAAACACGTGATATCTGGGTACCGGTCTACGCCTTAACCGTGGATATTGCCGCGATCTGGCGTCACGAAAAGCCGATGACTGAAATCTGCCTGCGCTATGGCTTCAAACCGGACGGCTGGGGCTTTTCGGATGCCTCTGCGGTGAACCTGGTCTAGGCGGGGTCACCTTTCTGGACGGGTTATTTCACAATCTCTTCGTCCTTCACAAACATATTGGCCCATGCACGATCGATAAGCTCGGGCGTCATTTGGTAGGGGATACCTTCAAATTCGCAAATTGAGATCATCTGATCGATCAGGAAGACCGGCTGGTAGTTTGCATAAATGTTGTCGATCGTCGGGTATTTCCGGTGAATAAGATGCACCAATGCAGCCTCATCCAGCGGTACGCCCTTCTTGCGGGCCACAAGTGAGAAGATCTTGAGGAAGTTCTTCTGGTCCGGGCCGTCGATTTTGATCTTGTAGAAAATCCGGCGCAGGGCGGCCTGGTCAAAGATCTCATTGGGGTGGAAGTTGGTTGAAAACACCACCAGCGTGTCAAAGGGCACTTCGAATTTTTCGCCGGATTGCAGCGCCAAAATGTCTTTGGATTCTTCCAAGGGCACGATCCAGCGGTTGACCAGCGCCTGCGGCGGTTCCTGTTGGCGGCCAAGGTCGTCGACGATGAAAATACCGCCCGTGGCCTTCAGCTGCAGCGGTGCCTGATAGGTGCGCGCCGTGGCGTTATAGGTCAGATCTAGCATGTCGATGGTCAGTTCACCCCCGGTGATCACGGTCGGGCGGTCACAGCGGACATAGCGGGTGTCAAACCCCTTCTTGCGGCGCAGCGAGTTTGGATCCTGCTCCTCGGCCTCTGCCTTGGAGTGTACGATCGGGTCGTAAACGGTGATCACCTGACCGGCGTATTCAATGGCGCGCGGCACGTAGATCTTATCGCCCATCGCGTCGCGAATACCGTTCGAGATCGAGGATTTACCGTTGCCCGGCGGGCCATACATCAGGATGGAACGGCCGGAGCTGACTGCTGGGCCCAGGTTTGACAGCAGATCGGGCGGCAGAACCAGATGGCCCATCGCTGCGGTCAGTTGCTGGCGGGTCAGCTGGATATCGCGGATCGACTGGCGTTTGATCTGTTCGCGGTAAACCTCCAGCGGGACCGGCATGGCGCCATAGTATTCTGACTGCGCCAGCGCATCCTCGGTGCGGGACTTACCGGCATCGGTCAGCTGGAACGCCATTTCATTGCCCGCACCGGCGTGCAGGGTGCCCATCGCCTCCATCAGCTTTTGCTCGCGGCACATATCCACCAATTCCTGCACCACAACGCGGGGCAGGCAGACTGCACTGGCCATTTCCGTGATGGTGCTCAGCGATTTGCGGAAACAGGTTTTCAGCAGGATGTCCCGCATCATCGTGATCGGCAGCTGCATCTCTGCCAGCCCGGCGGGAACGGGCGGCGGGGTCACGCGATTGCGAATGGGGGCCTGCAGTGTCATCGGTTTGCCTCTGCCAAATTCTGGACGCAGGTTGCCCTGCTGTTGCCAGCACTTTGGTCAGAGATCATGGCAGAAAAAGGGAGGAAACCGCGCAGGCAGGGGGCATTTCGGGCCAATCGTGCCCTGCTGCCCCTCAGCTGCCGTAAAGCGCGGAGAGCCCCAGGTAAGCCGACAGGGTAGGTCCCAGCGCCAGCCCCATGGGGAAGTCTTTCTTGCGGCCCCAGCTTTTCCATTCTGGTGCCAGATTGCGCAGCGGGGTGACACGGGCCAAACGGTGGGCCGCCACAGCCCCCAGCAGGATCAGCGCGAACAGCAGAACCAGAAAACGCACATCCGTCAGCACCACGTAAGGTGCTGCAGATGCTGCAAATTTTGCGTCCCCCGCACCCAGCAGGCCAAGTGCGTTCATCACAATGCCGACCAGCAGCACGATGACCAGCTGCGCCAATTGCCAGCCATAGACCGGCAGTGGCATCAGGAAGATGCCGACCACGGCAAAGACCGCCGCCAGCGCAATCACCGCATTGTTGCGGATCAGCATATGGCGCAGATCGCTGATTGCGGTCCACAGGCACAGGGGCAGGGTCAGGATAAAGAAGATCAGCGCGGTCTGACGGGGCAGGCTGAGGGTCTCAGCCCCGCCCCACAGAAACAGCATCGGGTCAAAACTCACCGGATCACGCTTCCAGTGCGCGCAGGGCGCGGACCGCGGCCTCAAAGTGCTGCGGATGGGTGTCAATTGCTTCGCGCAGCAGGGTTTTGCCGGTGGTGACATCGCCTTGTTTCACGGCGCTCAAACCCATGGTGTGCAACAGCTGCGCCCGTTCGGTCTGATCCATCGGGATCACCGGCAGGGAGTAGTTGCGCTGCGCACCGCGGGCCAGAACGATGTTGTTCTTGGCGGTGAACAGGTTCTGGTCGTGTTTGATCGCTTCGGCAAACAGGCGCTCGGCCTCGGCGTAATCGCCACGGGTCAGTTTGGAATAACCCCAGTTGTTCAGCACCCCGGCCGGGCGGGTGGTCAGGCCAACGGCGGTTTCATAGAAACTGTCGGACTTCTGCCATTCCTTGTTGCTGTCGGCGACCATGGCCTCCAGACGGTAGCGTTTGTAGGTCTCAACGGTGGGGGGCACGGCATCCAGCACCTGATCGGCCTCATCCCACTGACCGGTGCGGATCAGCGCATCGGCCAGATCGACATTGTCGTCTTGTGTGCTGCCTTCCATGGTGGTCACTTTGCGCCAGGCGGGCACTGCCTCGGTCGCGCGTGAGGCACGCACCAGCGATTGCGCCAGACCGCGCTGCAGATCGATCCGATCGGGGTTGTCTTTGCTGGCGCGCTGGAAGTAGCGCACCGCCTCATCCGCATCTGCCACGGTCAGCATGATGTCAGAGAGGTTGTTTTCATCCACCGCATTGATGGCGGACATGGCGCGGTCAACCTGATCATCACCGCGCAGCTGCGAACAGGCGCTCAGGCTCAGCCCGGCAACCACGCAGAGGGTAAAACGAATGGAATGGCGCATGTGCCTGCGTCCTTCAACTGCTCTTGCCTGTTATGGTATCGCGCGGATCAGATAGTCACTGCTACCGCGTCGTACCAACTTATAGTTTTGTTCTAAGGGTGCATCATAAACGGGATTTTCCGATTTTGCGAGAGCTTTGCGCAAATTGTCCCGAATTGCGTCACTTGCGCCATTGTCCAGCGCATAGGCCTTGCGCAGCACCAGTTGCGCCTCACCAATTTCGCCCTTCTCCAGCAACAAGACACCAAGGTTGTTCCAGACCTCAGGGGCGGCGCCCGGCTTCGCCACCGCACGGCGCAGCAACTCCTCGGCCTGACCCAGACGGCCAAGGGCCAGATTGGCACTGCCAAGCCCTGCCAGAACATCAACGTTCAACCCATGATCCAGCCCGGCGCGGGTGTAGGCGTCAATTGCCAGCTCATATTGGCCCGCATCCATCAGCCTACCGCCCACAATCAGACCATCCACAGCCTCACCCTGGGCCACACCGGGGGCGTACACCTGATCTTCGGGCAGCTCAAAACCGCCTGTGGTGCAGGCGGTTAAGGCAAGCGATGTCAGCAAGGCGGCGGCCAGCATTGTGGCGCAGCGCGGATGTGTCATGTGATCTGCTCTTGGTCTTGGCTTATTGGCCGAGCGCGGTGATCCCCACGACCGACGGTGCCACAAGAATGATCAGCAGCGGCGGAACCGTCAACATCATTGTCGCCAATGTCATCTTGGTGGGCAGTTTGTTGGCCTTTTCTTCGGCCCGCATCACCCGCTTGTCCCGCATTTCACCGGCATAGACCCGCAGCGCTTCGGCGATCGAGGTGCCGAAGCTTTGCGATTGCACCAGCACGGTCACAAAGCTCGAGACATCCTGAACCCCACAACGTTCGGCCATTTCATTCAGAACATTGCCTTTGTCTTTGCCGGCTTTGATCTGCTGGCTGACAATTTCAAACTCATCCGCCAGAGCCGGGTAGGAGGATCTGATTTCCCGGCTCACCCGAATGATTGACTGGTCCATGGATTGACCGGCTTCGACGCAGACCAGCATCATGTCCAGACTGTCCGGGAAGCCTTGGGTGATCTCCTCCTGGCGTTCCTGCTGGCGTTTGGTGATCCAGTATTTCGGTGCCATATAACCCATGATGCCGGGGCCAAGGATCCACATGATCATCTCAGTCGGTGTCGAGTTCGGGCCGGATTTCGCAACAAGGTAATAGAGCATGCCCAGAACCAGCAGACCAAGCCCCAGCGCAAACTGGGCAAAGTGGAAGATCATCACCGCCTCTTTGGTGCGATAACCCGCCTGCATCATTTTCTGCCGCATGGCTGTGAATTCTTCGGCATCCTGTGGCTCCAGGAAAGAGGAATATTTCTCCAGCTTTTTGGAACTGCCACTTTGCGGTCGCAGGTCAACGCCGGCCGCAGTGGCCGCTTGCGGCCGGGCGGCCTCTTTCAGCTTGTCCAGGGGATCAGGCTTGGTGTTGATCAGGAAGGGCAGGGTGCCCAGCACCAACGCCACCCCAAGGAAGCCGACCAGAAACAGCGGTCCCAGACCACCACCAAACATCGTTGTGAGCACGGACATTTCTCAGCTCTCCTCAGACTTTGATGTTCACTAGCATCCGCATGACGAACATATTCGCCACAAGGAAGACACCCACCGCCACACAGGCCGGGATGAACATCGGGTGATCCATGACTTCATCGTAATAATGCGGGTCCATCAGGTTGATGCCGACCAGCGCCAGCAAGGGAAAGCCCGACAGGAACTTGCCAGACCACTGTGCTTCGGCGGTGATGGCTTTCACCCGGCGGAACAGGCGGAACCGGGCGCGGATCACTTTGGCCAGACCATCAAGGATCTCAGCCAGGTTACCACCGGATTGCTGCTGGATGGTGACGGCCACGGCCAGGAACCGCAGATCCTGCATGTCCAGACGGTCCGCCATTTCCTGCAGCGCCTCACCGACGTCGCGGCCATATTGTGCCTCATCGGCGATCATGCCGAATTCGCTGGCCAGCGGATCGGAAATTTCGCGGCTGACAATTTGAATGGCTGAGGAAAACGGATGCCCCACGCGCAGCGAGCGCACCATCAGCTCGATCCCGTCCGGCAGCTGTTCTTCGATCAGCGACATCCGTTTTTTGGCCTTGGCCGAAACCCAGACAAAAATGCCGCCAACGCCCATGGCGATGGACACCCCAGCGCGCACCACCAAGGCGGTTTGCGTGCCAACGGTCAGCGCGACAAAGGCAACTGCCGAGAGCACCCCCATTAGCATCACCAGCTGCAACGGCGAAAAGGCCAGCGCGGCCTTCTGCGCCTTGGAGGCCAGCAGCGAATAAACCGGGAAGTTCTTCCACTGCATGTGCTGGCTCATCTCCTTGCGGAGCGTTTCCATCACCTCAGCGCGCTGTTTGCCCTTTTCCATCAGCTCAAGGCGACGGTTCACCTTGCTGTTGAGGCTGATTGAGCGGCCAAAAACGGTCAGGTACAGCCCCTCGACGATCACCAGAACGCCGATGAACACCAGACCGTAGATCAGGACTTCGATAGGGACTGTCATCACATCACTCCGCTGCTACGGGTTCAAAGATTTCGGCGGGCAGGTCATACCCCCAGAGGCGGAACCGTTCCGAGAAGTGGCTGCGCACACCGGTGGCGGTGAAATGGCCCATGATCTTGTTGTCAGGCGTCAGCCCCACACGCTGGAAGCGGAACACCTCCTGCATGGAGATCACATCGCCCTCCATCCCGGTGATTTCGGTGATTGAGGTCATCCGGCGTGAGCCGTCCTGCAGACGAGAGGCCTGAACGATCAGGTTCACCGCCGAGGAAATCTGCGTCCGCACGGCTTTCAGTGGCATCTCAATGCCGGCCATGGCGATCATGTTTTCCAGACGGCTGATGCCATCGCGCGGGTTGTTGGCGTGAATGGTGGTCATCGATCCATCGTGGCCGGTGTTCATCGCCTGCAGCATGTCGATCACCTCTTCACCGCGGGTCTCGCCCACGATGATCCGGTCCGGGCGCATCCGCAGCGCGTTTTTCAGACAGTCGCGGGGGCTCACCTCACCTTTGCCTTCCACGTTGGGGGGGCGGCTTTCCATCCGGCCGACGTGGATCTGTTGCAGCTGCAGTTCTGCCGTATCCTCGATCGTCAGGATCCGTTCGGAGTTGTCGATGAAGCTCGACAGGGCGTTGAGCGTGGTGGTCTTACCGGACCCGGTCCCGCCCGAGACGATGATGTTCAGCCGGGTGGCCACGGCGGCCTGCAGATAGGCAGCCATTTCTTCGGAAAAGGCGCCAAAGCCCACCAGGTCATCAATGCCCAGCTTGTCCTTTTTGAATTTCCGGATCGAAACCAGCGATCCGTCGATGGCAATCGGGCCGACCATGGCGTTGAAACGGGATCCATCGGCCAGACGGGCGTCTACATAGGGGTTTGATTCATCAACGCGACGGCCCACGGCGGACACGATCTTGTCGATGATCCGCAGCAGGTGCTTTTCATCCTTGAAGGTCACCTCGCTGAGGCCCAGTTTACCGTTACGTTCGACAAAGATGCGCTTGGGCCCGTTGATCAGAATATCGCTGATGCTTTCGTCTTTCAGCAGCGGTTCCAGCGGGCCAAGGCCGGTGACCTCATCATAGAGTTCCTGAAACACCAGCTGACGGTCATCCCGGTTCAGTGCGATGCCCTTGTCTTCCAGGGCTTCGACGCTGATCGCATTGATTTCGGCGCGCAGATCCTTCTCGGTCGCGGTTTCCAGCGCGGCGAGGTTCAGATTGTCCAGCAGGGTGTGGTGCAGGTCCAGCTTGATGTCGTTCAAACGCTCTTTGCGCTTGCGCTCTTTGTCCATTGGCAGCGCTTGCGCCGCGGTAAGTTGGGTGGGCCGACGCATGGAGGCGGGTTTGGCTGCCGCTGCCGCAGGGGCAGCCGCGCTGGGCGCTTTGTCGGCTTTGGGCAGCTCAACAACCTTGGCCGCGGTGGGCTTTTCAACCTTTTTGTATTTCGAAAACATCGCGGTCCCCCTCGTTAAAAATCGATCTTACTTGTCGTCAGCGCCGCTGAGCTTGTGCAGCGAGGCCGCCAGTTTGGCGATCTCCTTGCGCAGCGGGTTTTTGGCAGCAGATTGCGCCAGCGGGGTGCCATGATCGCCCGATTGGGTGATCTGCTTGCCGCCGTCTGGCAGTTGAATGTCGATCTTGATGTCCAGGCTGTCCGCCAGGCGTTTGACCCGGCTTTTGCCATTTAGATCGGTGAATTTTGGCGCCCGGTTCAGCACAAAACGCAGCTTGTCAAAGGGCAGGCCCTCGGATTGCAGCGCGCGTTTCAGACGCAGGGTGTTCTGGGCCGAGCGCATGTCCAGCTCAAGCGTGGCAAAGTAGACATGTGCCGCGTGCAGCACGGTTTCGGACCATTGCACCAGCGTTTTGGGCAGGTCGACGATCACATAGTCATAATGTTTGCGCGCCATTGCGATCACGCGTTCAATGTCTTCTGGCTCTACCAGGTCCAGCGGCAGGATGTCAGCTGGGGCGGTCAGGACGTAGAGCTTTTCTTCGAACCCGCTCAGCGCCTGCGAGAAGATATCGTCATCCATCGCTTCGGTATCGCTCAACAGTTCATAAACCACTTCGCGGCGCGGCAGGTCGAGGAAGGTCGAAACCGACCCGAACTGAAGATCCAGATCCAACAGGCAGACCCGCGGCGGGGTTTCTTTCTTCTTGGCTGCATTGACCAGTTCCCAGCCAAGGTTCACGGCCAGCGTGGTTGCACCGGTACCGCCGGCAAGGCCCTGAACGGCGATCACCACACCTTCGCGGTCATGATTGGACTTGCGCGCGGCGGGTTCTGGTTCTGAGGCGGCGGATGCAGGGGCAGCGGCGGCGGGTTCCTCATGCGCTGCGGTTTCCAGCACTTTTGGTTCCGGCGTGCGCACCCGGTCAATGGCGGCCTTCAACTCACCATCTGGCAGCGGGTAGGGCACAAATTCATCGGCCCCCTGGCGCAACAACTGATGCAATGCGCCCGGTGTGACCTCATCTGTAATAAGAATGACCTTGATCAACCGCTCTTTCGCGGCCGCGATCACCTCACCCAGGGCAGGCAGGTTTTGTTCGTCTTCATGATCAACGGCAAGGGCCACAAATTCCAGCTGCGCCGCATCGGGCTGCTGAAAATAGGCCAGCGCATCGGTGAATCCCAGGTCGCCCCAGGCTTCGCCCATGATGTCTTCCATATCCTCGATCAGCAGATCGAAATTCTGTACGTCCCGGCTGATGGTACAGGCCAGGATGGGCGGCACTTCTGCGGAAGAATGTTCGTTACTCGTCATTGCCTCATGTCCTACGTTGAACGTGCAACAGGAGGCGGGCCGATTTTTAGATCGTTGTATCCCTTCCTGTCACACCGTGCCTGGATTTCGCCAAGCACACTGCTCCCAGTGGGACCAAAATCACGTCCAATATGGGCGAGAATGGGGCCAAAAAATCGTAATTGTGCGGAATTGTTGGGCACTCTCCCCATCTGGGGGAGAGTGTTGAAGCGGTCGGGCGTTTATCCGCCCGAAGCCACGCTATTTTCGATGCCGGTCAGAGTCTGCGGCACGGTCGCGCTCTCGACATAGTCGCGGTAGACGATCTGCGCGTACTTTCCGTCCAGCACCAGCGGATGATCACGTACAAAGCCGGTGACTTCGGTCACGGTGCGGCGATTGCGGCGTTCGCGGTTCTGCGTCACGATCAGCGGCTGGGTTTCGCCACGGCTGACAACAGCCTGCAAGCGGCCACGGCTGATGCCCTGGCTGACCAGGAAATTCACCACAGCATTGGCGCGACGTTTGCCCAGCGAGAAGTTATAGTTGTTGGACCCAACGGCATCCGTGTGACCAAAGACCTTGAAGCGTACTTCGGGGAACTGTCTGATCCAGCGGGCCTGTGCGCGCAGCACTTCGGCGGCCTGAGCGTCAATCTGAGCCGAGTTGAAGGCAAAGTTGATGGTGCTCGGCACCTCTTTGGCAAAACGCTGGGCCAGATCGATCACAAATTCACGATCACCGTTTTGAACAAGGGTGTTGTTCATGGTGGCGTTGCCAAAATCACCGCCCGCAACCAATGCGCCGGCTTCACCGGTGAAACTGGAATAGCTGGTGGTGCCTTCACAGGCCGCAAGGGCAAACAGGCTACAGCTGAGCAGGGCAGGGGTGGTCAGGGAACGTCGTTTGGTCATCTGATCACTCCATCACATAGCCGTAGGACCCGTTGAAGTCCTGTTTGGCAACTTCACCCGCAGCCCCTTTCAGGCGACGCGATTCGTCACGGGCCACACGACCAAAGAGGAACAGATCCTTTTCGGACGGCGGTTTGATCCGATCGGTTGGCAGGGCCAGCGCCTCGCCCCGGGTCGGGCTGACCAGATGGGCCGAGATGATGACCACCAGTTCAGACTGGTTGCGCTGGTATTCGGCGCTGCGGAACAGCGCGCCCAGTACTGGAATGTCACCCAGCCAAGGGATCTGGCCGTTGGCATCTACAAATTCGTCCTGCAAAAGCCCTGCAATTGCAAAGCTTTGTCCATCACGCAGTTCCACCGTGGTGGAGGTTTCGCGGCGGCGGAAGGCATCGATGGTGAAGGCTTCGGTCTGATAGCCGTTCGAGGTGTCGATCGCCGAAACCGCGGCCTTCAGTTCCAAGTTTACCAGATCGCCGTCCACAACACGCGGGACGAAGTCCAGTTCAACACCAAAAGGTTTGAATTCCACAGTGATGGTGCCGTTGTCCTGGCTGACCGGAACCGGGTATTCGCCGCCGGCAAGGAACTTGGCCTCTTGCCCCGAAAGGGCCACCAGGTTCGGTTCTGCCAGGGTGCGAACAACACCTTTGTTTTCCAGCGCTTCGATCAGCAGGCCCACTTCGACCGAGCCGACACCGAAGCCAAACAGCATGGCGCCCGCGTTTTCGTTCACCGCGGGGATCGAGCCACCCAATGAGGTCGAAGCGCCGCCGGAGGTGTTGGTGGTGCCCGAACCACCGTTCAGCGTGACGCCATCTTCGATGCCGTTCAGCGCCAGCGAGGAGCTGAGCGATTTGCGCACGTTACGCTGCATTTCGGCAAAGCGCACTTTCAGCATCACCTGCTGCACGCCGCTGACCGTCATCAGGTTCGACACCCGCTCAGGTGCGTAGCGTTCGGCCAGATCAAGCGCCCGCTGCAGACGTTGTGCCGAAGACACCGAGCCCGACAGCACAATACCGTCGTTTGCGGTGCGCACTTCGATCTTTTCGCCCGGCAGGATCTGCTTCAGCCGTTCTTTGAATTCCGTCACATCCGCTGCGACCACCACATCCACATTGGTGATCAACCGCCCGTTTGCATCCAGCAGGGTCAGGGTGGTGATCCCCGGCGCCTTGCCCAGCACATAGATGGTGCGGTCTGACAATGATGAGATATCCGCGATCGCCGGGTTGGCAATCGACAGTTCTGCAAAGGGTGTTTCGCTTTCCACCACAACGGCGCGGTTCATCGGCACATTGAGTGACGACGAGGTCGCGCTTTTGACCACTTTAAGGGTCTCCGCACTGCTAGGTTGCGGCAACGTGCTAACAGCCGTTGCCAGTGCAAAACCGATGCACGCGGCTTTGAAAATAGTCCGATATGTCATGTGACCTGCCTTCTCGATCACGCCTCAGATCCGGGTCTGCTGCCCGCTTTATTGTGCCCACATTGAGCGAATTTGCGGAAATATGCAAGAATCAATGGGATCGGGGCCACAGTTGTACCAGTTTTACGCATTTTCCGGCGGGGTTGCGGCGGAAATGCAACGGGCGCACCTGTCATGGCGCGCCCGGGTTTTTGTCTTCCAGCCTGATCAGTTTGAGCAGGGGATCGGGATTGCCACCACTTCTGCGCCACGGCGGGTGCGGATGGTGCAGACCTGAGGCTCAACCTCTGCTTGCTGAATTTCGCGGGGCGTTTCGACAATGCCCAGCAGGCCGCGTTGGTCGATTTCGATCTGTTCGGCGATGGTGTCATCCCGCGCACCTACCAGCGACAGGGACAGACGGCCGGTCGATTGCGCCTGCGCCAGGGCCGCCACCTGCGCCGGGGTTGCCGCCACAGTAACAGTACGCGCGATGGAGGCTGTTGCGTCATCATCATTGGTGGTCTGGTCCACCGCAATCAACGCAATCGAGCTTTCGATCAGCTTGGTGAACTCACGGCGGGCATTGTTGTCCAATGCAGTGGTGCCGGTCCAATAAACGTCCACGCGGTCACCGGGGCGCAGGAAACCAGACACGCCAGAGGCCACGTCAACCTTAATGGCAAAGGCGCGCTGACCGCGTTCCAGACGCGATGTCAGGCCGGCATCCTGCCCGGGTTTGGTGACTTTCAGCGCCAGAACCGGCTCATTCACTTCCATCTGGCGCAGCACAACGCGGCGCAGATTGGGATCACTGGGGTTCGGGAACAGTTTTTCGGTCTCGGTAAAGAAGCCTTCGGGCAGGGCTTCCTTGGGCCATTTGATCTGATAGACGTCCTCATCTGTCAGCGGCTCGCCGTATTTCAGCTGCCGTTTGGCGACGTAGACGTTCACAGTGGGCATTTCGACCACTTGCGGCTGGGCGTTGCGGGCCTGGGCCAGCTGAGCCTGATAGCCTGCGATGTAGTTTTGAACCATGTAGACGGCGAACCCGGCTAGGCCGAGGCCAACAACAAGGACCAATCCAAATACGGCTCGCATGGGATATCCTTTCCAAAAGGGAGGGGCCAGAGCCCCGGTTCGGGATCGAGTTTGGCGTCAGAATATGGCCAAATCGGGGTGAGCGGGCGGTGATTGCGCGGCCTTAGCTGGCGGCGTCTGTCATCGCGCCTGCAAGTTGCTCGTTTGAGGCGCTGGCCACACCTTCGCTGCTGTCAGCAACCAGGGTGATGGCGCCAATGCCAATGCCGATCACGGAGGCGGTCAAAACAACCCATTCCACCGAAACCGCGCCAGAGTCATCATTTTTGAAACGGGCCAATTGTGTCTTCAGAAAATTCTTCATTGGGTTCACTCCTGAAGGTTCGCGCCAGATGACCTGAAGGCGGGGACTGAAGGAGGACAGTCAAATCAGGGAAGCTGGGCCATGGGGACCTTATGAAAAGAGCCGCCCGGCGGGGGCAGCTCTGTAAGCCTATTCGCTGATCGTATTAGCGAGTAGGCTCCTTAGTTTACGCCTTCTGCAGCAGTCGAGGTCGCGGCTAGATCGGTCACCAGCGTGGTCGCTGCAGTGTCGATTCCGTTGGATACGGTGGTTACGGCTGCGATGCCCAGGCCAACTACGGCTGCGGTCAGAACAACCCAGTCAACAGTTACAGCGCCGTCTTCGTCTTTGCGGAAGTTTTTGATGAACTTGATCATGATCTCTCTCCAAATTGATCGTTTGTGCCTTGGCGGGGCTAGTGTTTCGAAGCGGTCTCTCACCTCCGCCTCATTGCCATGGCTGAGTATGTTTTGAAGCTAGATTGGGGCGCGAATGGGGCGCGCTTTGGTTTAGAATGGGGTTTGTTTGCGGTAGTTTTGCGAGTTAGCTTTGACCGGAAACTTGGTCGGGGTTTCCGCTACCGCATTTCACAAACAAAAAAGTCCCTTTCACAGCTGTGAAAGGGACTTCAAGGTCAGTATCCACTAAGAGCTGTGCTTAGTTAACGCCTTCTGCAGCAGTCGAGGTCGCGGCCAGATCGGTCACCAGCGCGGTCGCAGCAGTGTCGATTCCGTCGGATACAGTGGTTACGGCTGCGATGCCCAGGCCAACAACGGCTGCGGTCAGAACAACCCAGTCAACAGTTACGGCGCCGTCTTCGTCTTTGCGGAAGTTTTTGATGAACTTGATCATGATCTCTCTCCAAATTGATCGTTTGTGCCTTGGCGGGGCTAATGTTTCGAAGCGGTCTCTCACCTCCGCCTCATTGCCTTGGCTGAGTACGTTTTGACGCTGGATTGGGGCGCGAATGGGGCAGCAAAAGATCAAATTTGCAGCAAATGCATTTTTTGTCGTTTTTAGGTTTAAGTATCTGTTTTAATTTAATTTAAATTTCAAACTTTTTGTTGAAAGGCTGGGTTCTGGCCAGTTGCGGGCCAATCTGCCATACTGCTGTCAAAATCAGAGGCAGAGCAGGCCCAGATATGTTGAAATTTATTCCTATTGCCGCGCTTCTTGGCGCGTCTCTTCTTGCCGTGCCGCTATTTGCGGACGGTCCAAAGCCATTTCCGGACTTCACCTTCAAGAAAGTCAGCCCCCCCGCACCAGGCACCAGCAAGCGGATCACCGTTCAGATTGAGCCTGAGGCGGAACCTGCCCCTGTTGTGGCGGAAACGGCTGAAAGCCCCATTCCAGCCACGACGCGCTATGATTGGTTCTGGCAGCGGGTCTCACCGGATCTGGCAGACAGCGGCCCGGGCCGGCTGGAAGCAGCCCTGACCACCCTGGCCACAGCGCCAGAGGGGCAGGGGGTGGCCGCGCCGCGTCTGGATGGGCTGTTGCGGATTGCGGAAGCCCATGCGCCGCAGATCCTGCTGAATAGTGTGAACTCACGGGTGTCACCGGCGCTGGTCTTGTCAGTGATCGCGGTTGAAAGCGGCGGGCGGGCTGATGCGGTCAGTTCCGCCGGGGCCGAGGGGTTGATGCAGTTGATCCCTGCCACGGCAGATCGGTTTGACGTTGAGGACGCGCTGGATGCAGGCCAGAACATTCGCGGCGGTGTCGCCTACCTTGATTGGTTGCTGCGCGAATTTCAGGATGATCCGATCCTGGCGCTGGCCGCCTATAATGCCGGCGAGAACGCGGTGAAGAACCACGAAGGCGTGCCGCCCTATGCGGAAACCCGCGATTATGTTCCCAAAGTCCTGTCCGCCTTTGCGGTGGCAAAGAACCTGTGCAAAACGCCGCCGGAGCTGATTTCAGACGGCTGTGTCTTTGACCTGCGCCGGTAAACGGGCTGGCCACATTATTAGTGTCACACGCAAAAGCCCCGACCAATTGGCCGGGGCTTTCTTGTTCAGATGCCTGATACCGATCAGTTGACGATCGTAGCCTCAGTCGCGGCGCGCAGTTCATCCTCGGAAACGCCTTCAGCGCATTCCACGATTTTCAGGCCGCCCTCAACAACGTCCAGCACACCGAGGTTGGTGATGATGCGGTCCACAACGCCTTTGCCGGTCAGCGGCAGGGTGCATTCTGTCAGCACTTTGGACTGGCCGTGTTTGTTGGCGTGATCCATCACAACCACCACGCGGCCCACACCGGCCACCAGATCCATCGCGCCGCCCATGCCTTTGACCAGCTTGCCGGGGATCATCCAGTTGGCCAGGTCGCCGTTTTCGGCAACTTCCATCGCGCCCAGGATCGCCATGGCGATTTTGCCACCGCGGATCATCGCAAAGGACTGCGCAGAATCGAAATAGGCGGTCTGCGGCAGTTCGGTGATGGTCTGCTTGCCTGCGTTGATCAGGTCAGCGTCTTCCTCACCTTCGATGGGGAAGGGGCCCATGCCCAGCATGCCGTTTTCCGACTGCAGCGTCACTTCCACACCTTCGGGGATGTAGTTGGAAACCAGCGTCGGGATCCCGATGCCGAGGTTCACATACCAGCCGTCCTGCAGTTCCTGTGCCGCGCGTGCGGCCATTTGATTGCGGTCCCAAGCCATGATTATGCCTCCTCGCGCGGGCGCACAGTGCGCTGTTCGATGCGTTTTTCGTGCTCACCCTTGATGATGCGATGCACATAAATGCCGGGCAGGTGGATGCTGTCGGGGTCCAGGCTGCCGGTCGGCACGATTTCCTCAACCTCAACCACACAGACCTTGCCGCAGGTGGCGGCGGGCACGTTGAAGTTACGGGCGGTTTTGCGGAACACCAGGTTGCCGGTCTCATCCGCTTTCCACGCTTTCACGATGGCGAGGTCAGCGAAGATGCCCTCTTCCATGATGTAGTCTTCCATCGCGCCGTCATCGCCGGTGGGGAATTGCTTCTCCAGCTTACCTTCTGCGATCACGGTACCCACGCCGGTCTTGGTGAAGAAACCGGGGATACCCGCGCCACCGGCACGCATGCGTTCGGCCAGGGTGCCCTGCGGGTTGAACTCCAGCTCCAGCTCTCCCGAGAGGTACTGGCGCATAAACTCGGCGTTTTCGCCCACATAGGACGAGATCATCTTTTTGACCTGCTTGGTCTGCAGCAAGATGCCGATGCCGAAATCATCAACGCCCGCGTTGTTGGAGGCAAAGGTCAGATCTTTGGTGCCAGCCTCTTTGATGGCGTCCAGCAGCAGTTCGGGGATGCCACAGAGGCCAAAGCCGCCAGCGGCAATGAACATGCCGTCATGTAGCAGCCCGTCCAGGGCCGCAGCGGCGTTCGGATAGACTTTTTTCATGGAAAGCTCCCTGTTTCAGGTATGGCCTGGTTGTGACGCTGCGGCACGGGTGAGTCAATCGTCTGACCCCCGGGGGCGTATTACTACGGATGGGCCGTAACAGGGGCTGGGCCCATCCGCTGGGGATCATTGCGGCAGGGCCTCTTGGCTATATTGTGCGGCAAAGGCGGCCGAGGGCGGGATCGGGGTGATGATATCGATCAGTACGCCATTTGGATCGGCGGTGATGAAATGGCGCTGACCGAAATCTTCATCGATGAGGGGTTTCAGCACGGGCAGGCCGGCATCCACCAGGCGGCTGTATTCTGCCGCCGCATCCTCAACCTCGAAATTCAGGATCACCCCGGCAGATGCACCGCGGCCGGGCAGGGGGATGGTGTCATGCTGGCCGTCCAGGATGGCCAGATTGACGGTTGGGTCTGCTTTGGATTGCAGATGCACATACCAGTCTGAGGTGAAGGCAGGCTCAAAACCAAAGTGGTCCTGATAGAAGGCGGTGGTTGCGGTGACATCATTGGTTTGGATGACGGGATAATACTGGGTGGTTTTCATTTTGTTGCATCTCCGAAAATAAAACATACAGTGTGTATGTAGATCCGAAATAAACATACAGGCTGTATGTATGCAAGAAAAGAAATCGATCCCGAACGCTGATCGCCGCGCCCTGATGCGCGCGCGGTTGATTGCGGAGGCGCGTAAACTCTTTGTTGAAAAGGGCTATGCGGAAACATCAACGCCGGAAATTGTCCGCGCGGCGGAGGTGACGCGCGGCGCGCTTTATCACCATTTTGCCGATAAGGCGGATCTGTTCCGCGCAGTGGTGCAACAGGAAGCGGCCACTTTGGCGGCAGAAATCGATCAGGGCGCTGTGGCAGATTCGGGCGATCCGCTGACCTCGGGCAGCCGGGCGTTTTTCGCCAGCATGGCAAAAGAGGGCCGGGCGCGCCTGTTGCTGATCGATGGCCCCGCCGTGCTGGGCCTGGCCGAGATGGCAGAAATTGACGCGGGCGGTGGACGGCAGAGTTTGTTGCTGGGCCTGCAGCAGGCCCGTCCCGATCTGGCCGAGGCGGATCTGCAGGCGTTGTCTGATGTGTTGTCGGCGGCCTTTGATCGTGCCGCGCTTGCGGTGTCTCAGGGGCGAAGCGAGGCGCCCTATTTGGCGGCAATGGAACAGGTGATGGCCAGTTTGATGGCGCCCAGCGGATAAGAGCCGACCGTAAAATTTTCACCCAAGCCGTGAACCTTTTCACCCCCACCGCGCACCTTATTGCAGGAACAACGAAATGGTGATGTGATGATCGGCAAGCGCCGCGCCTTGGAAGAGCTGTTGGTGGTTGAAGCCCGCACAGGGGATCGTGCAGCGATCGAGGCCTTGGTGCGGTTGCGCGGCCCGCGGTTGCTGGTCCATGCCACGCGGCTATTGGGCGATCGCGATCAGGCGCAGGATGCCGTGCAGGAGGCCTGGGTTGAAATCCTGCGTGGCCTGCCGGCGCTGCGCGCGGCGGCGGCCTTTCCGGCCTGGTCCACGCAGATTGTCACGCGGCGCTGTGCGCGGATCATCAAGGGCTTGCAAAAAGGTCGGGCGCTGGCGGCGGAATTGACGCCCCTGTTAGAGGTCGAACAGCCCGAGCCCGACGATGAGGCGGCCCGGCTGCGCTGGGCGATTGATCAATTGCCGGCCGAACAGGCGGCGACCATCGCGTTGTTCTATTTGGAAGATATGCGCCTGGCGGAGGTGGCGATTGCCCTCGACATCCCCCAAGGCACGGTGAAATCGCGTCTGTCCAAGGCGCGGGGTGCACTACGCGCCCTTTTAGAAGGAGAAGGTGATGACCACGAAATCCACTGACGAAATGGACAAGCTGATCGCAGCCGCGCTGAGCGCACAGGATCGCGATATCCTGCATAACACCGAAGAGCTGGGCTATTTCCAGCTGGGCCTCAAACAGTTCGGCGGCAAGCTGGGATGGGTCACCTGGGTGATCATGTTGATCCAGACCGCGCTGTTTCTGGCAGGCGTCTGGTGTGCAGTGCAATTCTTTGGCGCCAGTGATCTGCTGCTGGCGGTGAAATACGGGATCAGCGGTGCTGTGTTGCTGCTGATGTCGCTGATCATGAAGATGAGCCTCTGGCCGCAGATGCAGGCGGATCGGGTAATCCGTGAGGTGAAGCGGCTGCAGCTGTTGCTGGCCAACCATCAGTGAAGGCGGGGCAGACCCCGGCCGCTAGAGCAAATGAAAAAGGCGGGTCGCTGTGACCCGCCTTTAGCTTATTCGTCAGCCTTCTTCGTGGCTTTCTTGGCCGGAGCCTTCTTTTTGGTGGTGGTCTTCTTTGCGGTGGTTTTCTTCGCCGCCGCCTTTTTCTTGGCCGGCTTCTTCTTAGAGGCCTTTTCGTTAACCAGCTCCACCGCCATTTCGACCGTCACATCCTTGGGATCGACGTCTTTCGGCAGGGTCGCATTGACCTTTTCCCATTTAACGTACGGACCGTAGCGGCCTTCCATCACGTTCATGGCGCCGCCATCAGGGTGATCGCCCAGTTCCTTCAGCGGTTTGGCTGCAGCACCGCCACGGCCCGGACCTTTGGCGCGCTTTTCCGCCAGCAGCTCAACCGCGCGGTTCATGCCGATCTCAAACACATCGTTTGGATCTTTCAGGTTGGCATAGGTCGGCTTCGCGTCATCGGATAGCTGGTGCATGATGTAGGGACCAAAGCGGCCGAAGTTTGACGAGATCATCCCGCCATCAGGGTGATCGCCGATCTGACGTGGCAGTGACAGCAGCACCAGCGCCTTTTCCAGATCCATGTCATCTTTGGACCAGCCACGCGGCAGTGAGGCACGCGGTGGCTTCTTGTTCTCCGGGGTGGGTTCACCACGCTGAACATAGGGACCAAACCGGCCCGCCTTCAGCCAGATCTCATCCCCGGCATCTTCGCCCAGCACCCGTTCATCACCATCGGCGCCTTCGCCTGCAATCGGGCGGGTGTAGGTGCATTCAGGATAGTTGCCACAGCCGACGAACCCGCCGGTGCGCGAGGTTTTCAGGTGCAGCTGGCCATTGCCACACTTCGGGCAGACCCGCGGGTCAGAGCCATCTTCGCGCGGCGGGTAGAGCTGCGGTGCCAGCGCATCGTCCAGCACATCCAGAACTTCGGTGATCCGCAGCTCGGTGGTTTCCGAAATCGCGACTGAGAAGTCGCGCCAGAACCGATCCAACACATTCTTATAGTCACGCTCGCCGGCGGAAACGTCATCCAGCTGTTCCTCCAGCTGGGCTGTGAAATCATAGCCCACGTATTTGCGGAAAAAGTTCAGGAGGAAGATCGTAACGATCCGGCCTTTATCCTCCGGGAACAGGCGGTTCTTGTCCTTGCGGACATACTCACGCTCCTGAATGGTGCCCAGCACAGATGCATAGGTTGAGGGGCGGCCGATGCCCAGCTCTTCCATCTTTTTCACCAATGTCGCTTCGGTGTAGCGCGGCGGTGGCTGGGTGAAATGCTGTTCAGGCGCGACCGATCGTTTGTCCGCCTTTTCGCCCTGCATGATCTGCGGCAGGCGTTTGTCATCCTCATCCGCAGCGGCGACATCATCACGGCCTTCTTCATAGACGCGCATGAAACCGTCAAACAGCACCACCTGACCAGTGGCGCGCAGCACGACCTGGCCATCATCGCTGCCGATGTCGACGGTGGTGCGTTCCAAACGCGCGCCAGCCATCTGACAGGCCAGGGTCCGTTTCCAGATCAGATCGTAAAGCTTGCGCTGATCCGCCTCCAGCTTGGCCAGTTGGCCCGCGTCCACCGACATATCTGTCGGGCGGATACATTCGTGGGCTTCCTGCGCGTTCTTGGCCTTGTTCTTATAAATCCGCGGGCTGTTCGGCACATAGTTGTCACCGTAGCGGGTGGCGATTTCATTGCGCGCCATGGTCACGGCTTCGGGCGCCATGTCGATCCCATCGGTTCGCATATAGGTGATGTAGCCTGCCTCATAGAGGCGCTGCGCCGCATTCATACACTGGCGTGCGCCCATGCCGAACTTGCGGCTGGCTTCCTGCTGCAGGGTCGAGGTCATGAACGGCGCCGACGGGTTGCGGCTGCCGGGTTTGGCCTCGACCGATTTGATCGACAGGTCGCGGCTGTTGATCGCCTGCACCGCCAGTTCGGCCTGCGTTTCATTGCTGATTGAGAATTTGTCCAGCTTGTCGCCGCCCAGCACGGTCAGCCGCGCCTCATACTCTTGCCCGCGCGGGGTGGCCAGCATCGCTTTGACGGACCAGTATTCCTGTGGATTGAACGCTTCGATTTCCATCTCACGCTCAACAATCAGACGCAGGCAGACCGATTGCACCCGGCCGGCCGACCGCGCGCCGGGCAGCTTGCGCCACAGAACCGGCGACAGTTTGAATCCCACCAGATAGTCCAGCGCGCGGCGGGCCAGATAGGCCTCAACCAGATCGGTATCGACCTGACGCGGGTTTTGCATCGCTTCGGTCACGGCCGCCTTGGTGATGGCGTTAAAGACCACGCGGCTGACCGGCGTGTCTTTTTTCACCGCACGGCGTTTGCGCAGCGCCTCTTCGAGGTGCCAAGAAATCGCTTCGCCTTCGCGGTCGGGGTCGGTCGCGAGGATCAGTTCGTTGTCGTCTTTCAGCGCATCGGCGATGGCTTTGACGTGTTTGCGTGAATCGTTGCCGACCTCCCAGGTCATGGCAAATTCATTGTCAGTATCGACAGAGCCGTCTTTGGGGGGCAGATCGCGTACGTGTCCGTAAGAGGCTAGAACCGTGAAATCCGAGCCAAGATACTTGTTAATTGTCTTGGCCTTGGCCGGCGATTCTACAACAACGACTGGCATTTTATGGATGGACCTCTTTGGGGAAATACACGGGCGCTCTATGGCGGCGCAAAATGCGGGCTGCAAGAGGGGATTGTCAATTGTTCTATTTGCCGTAAGCATTAACGCGAGACTTGAACAATAGTTCGCCCAATGGGAGAGGCAAATATGAAGACTTGGATCGCCGCTGTATTTCTGGCTTTGGCATCGTCCGTCACCGCAAGCGAGGTCATGGCCCAAAGCTGGTATGAACCCCAGCGCGGCACACAGGAGCGGCGCGATCTGATGGACGCGATCCGCCCCCATGCCTGGTGGAAGCTGGGCGCACCGGTTCAGTTTGTTGTCAAAGACTTGCGTGTTTCCGGCGACCGCGCCTTTGCCTGGTTGAAACCGCAGCGCCCGGGTGGCGGTCAGATCGATCCGTCGCAGACTCCGGCAGCCCAGCGGGATCCTTACTTTGCCGAGGATATGTGGGACGTGGAGCTGCAGGCCATTTTGTGGAAATCCGGCAATGTCTGGGTGGTTGTGGATCACACGGTCGGTGCAACCGAGGCCTGGTGGAGCGCGCCGGAGTTCTGTCAGGGCTGGTACAACGTGATTCGTGATTACTGCAGCAATTGATCGGTTTCACGCCGGTCACACCTCCTGCGGTGCAGCGGCCCGGTCAGGTGCGCTGAGCCGCGCCAACAGACCGCCGGGTTGGCGCTGTACCTCGCCAGCCATTTCCAGATCAGTCAGGGCAGGCAGCACGGCCTGCGCCGGTGCCGCCAGATCGCGGATCAGCTGATCCTCCGCCAAGGGGGTGGGGCCAAGCCGATTGAGGATCTGCTGATGCAGCGCGGCGGTCTCCTGCAGGCTGCGCTTTGGCGCGGGCTTTTCTAGCGGCAATGCGGGATCCGCTGTTTCGGTGGTGGCCTCTGGCGGCAGTGCCTCCAACACATCTGCGCCGTTTCTGACCAGCCGCGCGCCATCGCGGATCAACATATTGCAGCCGCCAGACCGCGCATCAAAGGGATGTCCGGGCACCGCCAGCACTTCACGCCCCTGATCCAGCGCGGTGCGGGCGGTGATCAGGCTGCCGGACCGGCCCACCGCCTCCACCACCACCAAAGCTTTCGCGAGGCCTGAGATGATGCGATTGCGGCGGGGGAAATCACGTGCCTTCGGTTGGAAGCCAAACGGGCGTTCGCTGAGCAGCAGCCCCTGTTGCCGGATGTTTTGGTAAAGGCCGGTGTTTTCGCTGGGGTAGATCACATCCGCGCCGCCAGCCAGCACCGCCAAGGTGCCATGTGACAACGCGGCACTATGGGCGGCGGCGTCGATGCCCCGCGCCAGACCTGACACGACAATATATCCGGCCGCCGCCAATTCGGCGGAAAGCCCCCGTGCCATGCGCAGCCCGAGTGAGGACGCATTGCGCGCACCAACGAGGCCGATCATCGGCTTGGTCAAAACGGACTGGTCGCCAAGCGCCCAAAGGATTGGCGGGGCATCTGAGGTTTCTGCCAGATCACGGGGATAGTCATCGCTGCCCATGCAGATCATATGCGCCCCCTGCGCGCGGCCAAGGGCCAGTTCATCGCGGGCCCGCGCTGCCTCATAGGGGCGGTAGTCTTTCACACCTGCCGCGGCGGCGACCTCGGGCAGGGCGGCAAGCGCGGCACCGGCGCTGCCGTGTTCCGCCATCAGGCGGTAGAATGTCGAAGGTCCCACCCGGTAAGAGCGCAAGAGGCGAAGCCACAACACCCGGTCATCTTCCGAGGTGGGTGGGAGTAGGGGGTGGGTGGAAGGATGTTTGGGCTCCATCGTTATGCCTCCGCCAGCTTGCGCTGGCAGTGGTAAGGTCAACTGGTTAACAGCTGGTAAAACGACAGCGCATTTTAGGAAAATTGCAACGATTGCTGCAAAACTCACGGCCGAACGAATAAGGGCGGCACCATCGCACCGCCCCAAATCCTGAATCTGCCGGCGACTTAGGCGGCAGAACCGCCAACGGTCAGGCCGCCGATCATCACGGTGGGCTGGCCCACACCCACAGGCACCCACTGGCCCTGTTTGCCGCAGTTGCCCATGCCGGGATCCAGCGCCATGTCATTGCCAAGCGCCCGGATCTGTTTCAGCGCAGTGGCGCCATCGCCGATCAGTGTTGCGCCTTTCACCGGGGCGCCCACCTTGCCGTTTTCGACGCGATACGCCTCGGTGCAGGAGAAGACGAACTTGCCGTTGGTGATATCCACCTGACCGCCGCCAAAGCCCACGGCGTAGATCCCGTCTTTCAGGTCGGCAACGATATCTTCGGGCTTGGCCGTGCCGCCCAGCATATAGGTGTTGGTCATCCGCGGCATTGGGGCATGGGCGTAGCTTTCGCGCCGTCCGTTGCCGGTTGGGGCGACGCCCATCAGCCGGGCGTTCTGGCGGTCCTGCATATAGCCAACGAGGATCCCGTCATCGATCAACACGTTTTTGCCAGAGGGCGTGCCCTCATCATCAAAGCTGATCGAGCCGCGGCGGTCCGGAATGGTGCCGTCATCCAGAACGGTGACGCCAGGAGCTGCGATCCGCTGCCCCATCAGTCCGGCAAAGGCTGAGGATCCTTTGCGATTGAAGTCGCCCTCAAGCCCGTGACCAATTGCCTCATGCAGCAGGATCCCGGGCCAGCCCGGGCCCAATACCACGTCCATCACCCCGGCTGGTGCGGGCACCGCTTCAAGGTTTACTGCGGCGATGCGCAGCGCTTCGCGGGTCTTGGCCTGCCAGTCCTCAGGCGCGATCAATCCGTCGAGGCCGACGCGCCCACCGCCACCGGCAGAGCCGCTTTCGCGACGCCCGTTCTGTTCTACAATGACCGAGACATTGACGCGGGTCATCGGGCGCACATCGCGCAGATGGGTGCCGTCGAGGCGCAGGATCTCAATCTCCTGCAGGGAGGCAGCGATGGTCGCTGAAACCTGGACCACCCGCGAATCAAGCCCACGGGCATATGCATCGATCTCACGCAGCGTCTCGACCTTTACAGGAAAGGCCGCACCGGCGATCGGGTCCTCATCGGTATAAAGCCGTTTGTTGGTCGGGGCAGGGGCATCGGCCAGGGTGCCGCCACCGGATCCCACGGCCAGTTTTGCGGTCTCAGCCGCGCGCTTCATCGCATGTTCAGTCAGCTCGGTCGAATGGGCATAGCCCGTCACCTCACCCCGCACCGCCCGCAGGCCAAACCCTTCGGAGGCATCATAGGATGCGTTCTTCAGTCGACCGTCGTCAAAGACCAACGCTTCGGCGCGCCGACGCTCCAGAAAAATCTCCCCATCATCGGCGCCATGGGTGGCGTCGCGCAGCACATTTAGCGCTGCCTCTTGGTCGATATTGGTCTCAAAAGGGCGAAAAGGCGCATCGCTCATATCTGTTTTTCCCGTCTTTCCAGTGGATCGGAATTGATCTAAATCAAAAAAAGCGTCCGTTTGCCGCACTGGGATTGTTGTTCTGTCTCCTAGAATATGATTTGTAGCGGCGGCAAAACAACGGGATTCCGTACCGCACGGTTGATCCCGCCCGCACATGAATGAAATAACAGCTCAACCGATCAGGGTGACACATGCGACTTATCACTAGCCTTCTGGCCGCAGCAGCAACCGCAACCGCGGCACCGGCCATTGCCCAGGAAGCCGTCGAAACCATCGGCAAGCCCGCCCCCAAAGGCCTTGGCTTCCAGCCAGCGGCCACCGAACTGGCCCGCGACATTCAGTGGCTGGATAACCTGCTGCTGTGGATCATCACCCTCATCACTTTGTTTGTGGTTGGCCTGGTGGCCATCGTGATCATCCGTCACAACCGCAAAGCCAACCCGACCCCGGCGACCTTTACCCACAACACCGGTATCGAAATTGCCTGGACCATCATCCCGATCTTTATTCTGGTGATCATCGGTGCCTTCTCGCTGCCGGTTCTGTTCAAACAGCAAGAGATCCCGGCTGGTGAAGTCCACATCAAAGTGACCGGCTACCAGTGGTACTGGGGCTATGAGTACACCGACCACGACTTCGCTTTCGATCAGTACATGATCGGTCAGCCGGCGACCCTGGACGAAGACGCACGTCCGGCGGATGCGGATGTTTCGGCCTATGTTCTGGATGACGCAATGCGCGCCAAGCTGATTGATGCTGGCTACAACGATGATGAATTCCTGCTGGCAACAGACACTCAGGTTGTTGTTCCGGTCAACAAGATCGTTGTTATGGACGTCACCGGTGCTGACGTGATCCACTCCTGGACCATCCCGGCCTTTGGCGTGAAACAAGACGCCGTACCGGGCCGTATTGCCCAGCTGTGGTTCAAAGCTGAGAAAGAAGGCATCTACTTCGGTCAGTGTTCCGAACTCTGCGGTAAAGACCACGCCTACATGCCGATCACCGTCAAAGTGGTGAGCGAAGAGGCCTATCAGGAATGGCTGAAAGGCGCGATCGAAGAGTATGCCGGCGACATGACCACGCTGCCTGGCTACCAGGTTGCCGCTGCGAACTGATCAAACCCCTGAGGTGGTCCCCACGTCTTTCGTGCGCAGGGACCCCTCTCTGACCCCACCATGTTGCCGCGCCACACTGGGCGCGGTTTTGGAAGGCAAAGAATGAGCGACGCAAGTCTCCATACCCCCTCTCAGACCGGTGAAGCCGGATTCGGCGATTACTTTGCGCTGCTGAAGCCGCGCGTGATGTCGCTGGTTGTGTTCACTGCAATGGTCGGCCTGTTGGCGGCACCTGGCGGCGTGCACCCGTTCATTGCGTTTTGCGCCGTGCTGTTCATCGCGGTTGGCGGTGGCGCCTCTGGTGCGCTGAACATGTGGTGGGACGCTGATATCGACGCGGTGATGAAACGCACCACATCGCGCCCGATCCCGTCGGGCAAGGTAGCCCCGGAAGAGGCGATGGCGATTGGCCTGACGCTCTCGGCGTTTTCTGTGATCATGCTGGGGCTGGCGGCAAACTGGATTGCCGCGGGCCTGCTGGCCTTCACCATCTTTTTCTACGCTGTCATCTACACGATGTGGCTGAAACGCTGGACCCCGCAGAACATCGTGATCGGTGGCGCGGCGGGTGCCTTCCCTCCGATGATCGGCTGGGCGGTTGTGACCGGCGGTGTCAGCCTGGAATCCGTGCTAATGTTCATGCTGATCTTCATGTGGACCCCACCCCATTTCTGGGCTTTGGCGCTGTTCATGAAGTCCGATTACAAGGAAGCTGGCGTGCCCATGCTGACCGTGACCCACGGCCGCAAAGTGACCCGCGCCCATATCCTCGTCTACACTATCCTGCTGGCCCCTCTGGCCATCGGCACTGGCCTGACCTCAATCGGTGGCCCGATCTATATGGTCACCGCAGTGGTGCTGAACGCGCTGTTCCTGTGGGGCGCCTATAAGATCTGGCGCCGCCCGGAAGAGGCAGCCAAAGCCGACATGTACCGGAGCGAGAAGTCGTTCTTTGGTCTGTCGCTGATGTATCTGTTCCTGCACTTCGGCGCGATCCTCGCTGAAGCGGCCCTTAAACCCTATGGTCTGGGAGGCTGGTAATGAGCTTTGAGAAAGTCGAACATGAGCTGCACAAGCGGCGCTCCAGCCGCAACATCGGTGTGGGCCTGACCCTGGTGGCGTTCATTGCCATCGTGTTCGGCCTGACGGTGGTGAAGGTCACCCGTGGCGATTACGAACCCGAAAGCGTTCGTGTTCAGCAGGCGGAGGGCTAAGTCATGGCGATGGATGCCAAAAGCAAAACCGTTGTGAAACTGGTTGGCGTTGTGGTGACCATGGGCGCGCTGGCCTGGGCCTCGGTGCCGTTTTATGACTGGTTCTGCCGTGTCACCGGCTTTGGCGGCACCACGCTCGTGTCCGAAGTGGGCGCGGACGAAGTGCTGGATAAAACCATCAAGATTCGCTTTGACGCCTCAAAAGAGCGCGGCATGCCATGGGAGTTCAAGCCCGTGCAGCGTGAGATGGAGATCCGCATAGGTGAGACCGGTCTGGCCTTCTATGAGGCCTATAACCCCACCGACAAACCCATCGCGGGTCAGTCCACCTACAATGTCGCGCCCTATGCGGCGGGTGGCTTCTTTACCAAGATTGACTGTTTCTGCTTCACCGAACAGGTGCTGCAGCCCGGGGAACGGGTGCAGATGCCCGTGACCTTCTATGTGGATCCGGAAATTGTTGAGGACAGCGAAGGCAAGTATCTGCACCAGATCACTCTGTCCTACACATTCTACGAAATCGACCTGCCCGAGGAAGAGGCTGCCCAACAGGCGGCGCTTGCGACGGACAGCGAAACAAACCTAAACTAAAAGCCTTCCAACGAGGGAAACGAAATGGCGCACGCTAAAAATCACGATTATCACATTCTGCCACCGTCCATGTGGCCGCTTCTGGGCTCGCTCTTCGGCTTCGTTATGCTGTTTGGCGCGGTTGTTTGGATGTCCGGCGGCATGCCGCTGTTCTTCGAAACCGTAAACGTTTCGGGCCCCTGGATGTTCCTGATCGGCCTGGTTGGCGTTCTGTACGTCATGTTCGGCTGGTGGGCTGAGGTTGTGCACGAAAGCGAAACCGGCGATCACACCCCGGTTGTGGCCATCGGCCTGCGCTACGGGTTCATCCTGTTCGTGATGTCGGAAGTGATGTTCTTTGCCGCTTGGTTCTGGAGCTTCTTCAAACACGCCATGTACCCGATGGGTCCTGAAAGCCCCGCGGTAGACGGTGTGTGGCCGCCGGCTGGTATTGAGACCTTTGACCCCTGGCACCTGCCGCTGATCAACACGCTGATCCTGCTGTGCTCGGGCTGTGCCGCCACTTGGGCGCACCACGCCATCGCGCATGAGAACAACCGCAAAGACATGATCAACGGCCTGCTGATCGCAGTGGCCCTGGGTCTGATCTTCACCGTGTTCCAGGCCTATGAGTACACCCACGCCTCGTTCGGTTTTGCCGGCAACATCTACGGCGCCAACTTCTTCATGGCGACGGGTTTCCACGGCTTCCACGTTGTTGTTGGTACCATCTTCCTGTTCGTCTGCATGCTGCGCGCCATGAAAGGTCACTTCACCCCGGAGCGCCACGTGGGCTTTGAAGCGGCTGCCTGGTACTGGCACTTTGTGGACGTCGTCTGGCTGTTCCTCTTTGCCGCTGTCTACATCTGGGCCGGCTAAGCCGTTTTCCTGACGCGAATGTTTGAACCCCCGCAGGCGACTGCGGGGGTTTTCTTTTGTCCGGTGAGCATGGTCATGCGGGGATGTATGTTGGGGGCTCTGCCCCCAGACCCCCGGAGTATTTCTGAAACGATGAAAGGGTTTTTGGCCCCCTGGCTTTGATTGTTCATTGCAACTTGCTGCCAGACGGGCAAAAACGGGCCAGATGCGCAATTGCGCTTGTTTGAAAGGCTGGCCGTTCTGATGCGCCGATTGATCCTTCCTTTGATACTGGGGCTTGTCGGCGCTGCGATCCTGATCAGCCTGGGCAATTGGCAACTGCGCCGTCTGGCTGAGAAAGAGGCCTATCTGGCTGAGGTTGAGGCGCTGATTGGCGCCACCCCGGTCGCCCTGCCTGCGGTGCCTGACCCGGTAGTGGATCGGTTTTTGCCCGTCACCGTTTCTGGCCGCTTGAGCGGTGAAACGGTGCGTGTGCTGGTCAGCCACAAGAAGATGGGCGCAGGCTATCGGCTGATCACCGCGCTGGAGACAGACGCAGGTCGCCGCATCCTTGTTGACCGTGGCTTCATCCGTGTTGCCGCGCCGATGCCGGACCTGCCCGAGGGACCGGTTGAGGTGACCGGTAACCTGCATTGGCCGCAGGAGCGGGATGGTTATACGCCGGACAATGATCTGGTCGATAACATGTGGTTTGCCCGCGAAGTGCCAGTGCTGGCGGACCACCTGAAAACCGAAGAGGTGATGGTGATTGCACGCGCCACCTCCTTCACCGATCCCGGTGTGACGCCCCTGGCTGTTGGCACCGAAGGAATCCCTAACGATCATCTGGAATATGTCGTTACATGGTATGGGCTTGCGGCTGTTTGGCTGGCGATGCTTGGCCTTTTCCTGTGGCGCATGTACAAATCCGCACGCAACCCTCTGAAAGAGACTTGAGCTGTGAAATACGTTTCGACCCGGGGCAAGGCGCCCGTTCTGAATTTCGAAGAAGCCATGCTGACCGGTCTGGCCCGTGACGGCGGCCTGTATCTGCCCGAAACCATCCCAACGATGAGCGCGGATGAGATCGCAGCGCTGGCCGGCCAGCCCTATGAAGAGGTCGCGTTCCGGGTGATGAAACCCTACATCGGTGACACGTTCAGTGATGCCGAGTTCAAAGAGATCATCGCCAAGGCCTATGCCGGTTTTGGCCACGCCGCCCGCGCCCCTATGGTGCAGCTGGGCGACAACCATTTCCTGCTGGAACTGTTCCACGGCCCAACGCTGGCGTTCAAAGACTTCGCCATGCAGCTCATCGGTCAGTTGTTCCAGGCCTCGCTGAAACGCTCGGGCAGCCGGGTGACCATCGCCGGTGCCACCTCGGGCGATACCGGATCCGCAGCCATTGAGGCGTTCAAAGGCTTGGATGCGGTGGATGTGTTCATCCTTTACCCGCATGGCCGCGTGTCTGAGGTGCAGCGCCGTCAGATGACCACGCCTGCAGCAAGCAACGTACATGCGCTGGCGGTGGATGGTCACTTTGATGACTGTCAGGCCCGTGTGAAGGATATGTTCAACGACTTTGACTTCCGCGATGGCGTCAAATTGGCAGGGGTGAACTCGATCAACTTTGCCCGTGTGCTGGCGCAGGTCGTCTACTATTTCTCCTCAGCCGTCAGCCTTGGCGCGCCGCAGCGCAAGGTCAGCTTCACTGTGCCCACCGGCAACTTCGGTGATATCTTTGCGGGCTATATCGCCAAACAGATGGGTCTGCCGATTGACCGTCTGGTGGTGGCTACAAACCAGAACGATATTCTGCACCGCTGCCTCAGCACCGGCGAATACCGCCCAGATGGGGTGGAGCCGTCGATCAGCCCGTCGATGGATATTCAGGTGTCCTCAAACTTTGAGCGCGCGCTTTACTACGCCTACGATCAGGACGGCGGTGCCGTCAGCCAGCTGATGGATGAGTTGCAGGCCGGTGGCTTTACCGTTTCGCAAGGGGCGCTCAGCAAACTGCAGGAGCTGTTTGACAGCGGCAATTGCTCAGAGGCGGAAACCTCTGCCACAATCAAGGATTTCTACGCCACAACAGGTGAGTTGCTGTGCCCGCACAGTGCTGTTGGCGTTAAAGTTGCCGAAGAAAAACGCGATGCCTCGGTGCCGATGATCACCCTGGCCACGGCACATCCGGCGAAATTCCCCGCCGCTGTGGAAGAGGCGAGCGGGCAACACCCGGCCCTACCTTCGCGTATGGCGGACTTGTATGATCGCGCTGAGCGTGTCACCCGTGTGGGCAACGACCTCAATGCGTTGGAAACCCTGATCAAGGACCGTATCGCCAAGTGACTGTAAAACTGCATAGCCTGCCCAATGGATTCCGGGTGGTCTCGGAGTTGATGCCGGGGCTGCAATCGGCGTCGATTGGCATCTGGGTCCTCGCAGGTGGACGGCATGAGCGGCTGGAACAAAACGGCATCGCCCACTTCCTTGAGCATATGGCGTTTAAGGGCACGGAAACCCGCAGCGCGCTGCAGATCGCTGAGGCGATTGAAGATGTGGGCGGCTATCTGAACGCCTATACCTCACGTGAGGTGACGGCCTATTATGCCCGTGTCCTGCAGGATGATGTGCCGCTGGCGCTGGATGTGCTGTCTGACATCGTGCTGAACCCGATCTTCGACCCACGTGAGATCGAGGTGGAGCGTGGCGTGATCCTGCAAGAGATTGGTCAGGCTCTGGATACACCAGACGATGTGATCTTTGACTGGCTGCAGGAACAGGCCTATCCCGGTCAGGCCTTGGGCCGGACCATTTTGGGCCCAACGGAGCGGGTCAGCAGTTTTGGCCGCGAAGACCTGTCGCGCTTTGTGGCGGAACGCTATGGGCCGGGTCAGATGATCTTGGCAGCGGCTGGGGCCGTTGACCATGATGCGCTTGTCAAAGCGGCAGAACGGATCTTTGGTCACCTACCAGCCCATGACAGTGCGGCCTATGAGATCGCCAAGTTCCGCGGCGGCGAACATCGCCAGATCAAGGATCTGGAACAGGCCCATTTCGCGCTTGGTCTGGAAAGCCCGGACTACGGCAGCGACGATATTCACAAGGCACAGATCTACGCAGGTGTGATGGGTGGGGGCATGTCCTCACGCCTGTTCCAGGAGGTGCGTGAGAAACGCGGCCTGTGCTACACCATTTTTGCGCAGGCCGGGGCCTATGCAGACACCGGTATGATGACGCTTTATGCCGGAACCTCGGGGGATCAGCTGGAGGAGCTGGCCACCGTGACGCTGGATGAGATGAAGCGCGCGGCCGAGGATATGACGGAAGAGGAAGTCGCCCGCGCACGGGTGCAGATGAAAGCGGGCATGTTGATGGGGTTGGAGAGCCCATCAAACAGGGCGGAACGCTTGGCCCGTATGATACAGATCTGGGGGAGGGTGCCCGGGGTGGAGGAGATCGTGCAAAAGATCGATGCCGTCACTTTGGGCGACGTGAAGGGATTTGCCGAAACAATGGCCGTATCCGCACCTGCAGCACTGGCGCTTTACGGGCCAGTATCGCAGGCTCCCACATTGGAGGCGATGCAGGAAAGGCGCGCGGCATAGTGTTTGGTGGCAAAAAGCAGGTTCGGATCGAGACCGAGCGGTTGACCCTGCGTCTGCCGCAACACACTGATTTCAAGGCGTGGAGCTCTCTGCGCCGCACGTCCAAGGAATTTCTGAAACCTTGGGAACCTGCCTGGGCCCCGGATCATCTGAGCCGCAAAGCCTTTGCCAATCGCGTTTACTGGGCCGGGCGGGCGTTTAAGAATGAGACCGCCCTGCCTTTGTTCATTGTCCGCCGTGAAGACGAAGAACTGGTGGGCGCCATCACCCTGGACCATATCCGCCGCGGTCCGGCGCAGGCCGGCACCCTGGGTTATTGGATTGGTGAGAAATATGCCCGTCAGGGCTATATGCGTGAAACCATCGATACGCTGGTTTACCACGCCTTCCACCGTATGGACCTCAGCCGGATTGAGGCCGCTTGCCTACCGGAAAACAAACCCAGCCGTGATCTGCTGGAAAAATGCGGCTTCAAATATGAAGGTGTGGCGCAGAGCTATCTGGAGATTGATGGCCGGTGGCGCACCCATGTGCTTTATGCCCATATCCGAATGGATCGCCGCGGCCGCACGGAAGGCTGAACTGAAGGCTGATCCGCCACATCCGTGACTTGCAGGCTTGGCGCGCTATCTCCGGCTGAAGGAGGTGACGCGATGATCCGTTTCTTAACCGTTTTGACGGCCCTTGCAGTGTCGACATTGGCAATGACGGGCTTTGCAGCCCACGCGCAGACGGCGCAACCGCGTATCGCCAGCCATTGTATTGCGCTGGCGCAATCGGCACCTGGTCTGACCTACCTGCATCACGCTTCGGAAACTGATAATTTCCGCGCTCCTTTGCCCGAATTTGATGTGCGCATTCACTACCTGTCGCATGCATCTTTCCTGATCCAAAGCCCCGGAGGTGCCTCGGCGGTGACGGATTACACGGGCTATATCGGCAATGTGGATTTCCTGCCGGATGTGGTCACTATGAACCACGCCCATGACACCCATTGGACGGCCTTCCCGGATCCGGCGATCCCGCATGTGCTGAAAGGCTGGGGGGAAAGTTTCGGTGCGGGCATCGATCACAACCTGATGGTCAAGGACATGAAGGTGCGCAATGTCTCAACCGATATCCGCAGCCACAGCGGGGTTGAGCCCGAGGGCAATTCGATTTTCGTGTTTGAGGCGGCAGGTCTGTGCATCGGCCACCTTGGCCATCTGCATCACGAACCGGACGCCGCCCAATATGCAGCGTTAGGCCGCATGGATGTGGTGATGGCGCCGGTGGATGGTGGCATGACGCTGGATCTGGATACGATGACCAAGGTTCTGAAACGTCTGCGGGCCTCAGTGGTGATCCCGATGCATTGGTTTGGTCGCTATACGCTGGATCGGTTCTTGGCGGATATGTCGGACCAGTTTGCCATTGAACGCACCGGTAAACACAGCCTGCAACTGTCCCTCAGGGATCTGCCCAAGACACCCACTGTGGTGGTGTTGGAACCGCGACATATTGAGGAATATGAGTGACGCTCTCTTGTCCTGATGGCCCCGGCCACGCTATGCGACAGGCATGGATTTGAACGCTGTTACCCCCGCCTTTCTTGATGCCCTGCGCGCTGATCTGGATGCGCGCTGCTTTCGTGATGTCACCCCAAACTACCTGGAGGAGCCGCGTGGCCGCTGGCAGGGGCAGGCAGGCGCGGTCTTGGCACCGGGATCGGTGGAAGAGGTTTCCCTGATCCTGAAGGCCGCCCACGCGGCCCGGGTTCCGGTGGTGCCTTATGGCGGTGGCACCGGGCTGGTTGGCGGGCAGGTGATGGGGCAGGGGCCCGCGCCGATCATCCTGTCGCTGGAGCGGATGACCAAGGTCCGCGCCTGCTACGCGCAAGAAAACGTGCTGGTGGTTGAGGCCGGCGCCATCCTGCAGGACATTCACGCCGTTGCGGCCGAACATGACCGCCTGTTCCCGATGTCCATCGCCGCCAAAGGTTCGGCCCGGATCGGCGGCTGTCTGGCGACCAATGCTGGCGGGGTCAACGTGCTGCGTTATGGCAATACCCGGGATCTGGTTCTGGGCATTGAGGCGGTTCTGCCAGACGGTCAGATCTGGAATGGCCTCAGCCGGCTGCGCAAAGATAACACCGGCTATGACCTGAAAAACCTGATGATCGGCTCGGAGGGCTCCCTCGGAGTGATCACGGCGGCGGCGCTGAAACTGTCCCCGATCCCGGCAGGGCAGGGCACTGCGGTGATGGTTGTGGAAACCCCCGCTGCTGCGTTGGAGCTGCTGTCGCTGGCGCGCAGCCATATGGGCGAAGCGGTTTCAGCCTTTGAGCTGATCCACCGTCAGGGGCTGGATTTCATGGCCGAACACCTGCCTGACTTGCGTCAACCCTTGGCCGAGGTGCCGGAATGGTCGGTGCTGATCGATGTGGGCCTTGCCCGCGGACTGGACCCGTCCGAGGCACTGGAAACCCTGTTTGTTGAGGCGGCTGAGGCCGGATTGGTCAGTGACGGCGTGATTGCGCAGAACGAACAGCAGCGCCATGAGCTGTGGGAAATGCGCGAACAGATCCCTGAGGCGAACCGTCTGGTCGGGTCAATCTCCAGCCATGATATCAGCCTGCCGCTGAGCCGCATTGCGGAGTTCATCACAGAAGGCTGGGCCGCTCTGACGGCTATGGGCGACGTGCGGGTCAATTGTTTTGGTCATCTGGGCGATGGCAACCTGCACTTCAACGTCTTTCCTGCGGCGGGCAAAAGCCGGGCTGATTATCTGGACATTCGCGATGCGATCAAAACCTGCGTGCATGACATGGTGGCGCGCTATGACGGCAGCGTCAGCGCGGAACATGGCATTGGCCGGTTGAAAGTGGCTGATCTGGAAAAATACGGCGATCCGGTGAAATTGGCGCTGATGCGTCAGATCAAGGATGCCTTTGACCCGCAGGGCATCATGAACCCCGGTGCGGTGTTGCGCGCGGAATAACCGCGCGCATCTTTTTGGGGTGTTAGCCGCGGGCCTCAGCGAGGGCTTCCGGTAAAGCTTGTGCAAAGGCGGCCAGATCTTCAGGCCGTCCGGCGCTGACCCGGATGCAGCGGTTTTGCGGCGCCACAAAGGGCATCCGCACAAAGACGCCGCGGCGGACCAGCGCATCCAGCACCGCCTTGGCAAAACTGCCATCGCTGCCGCAATCAATGGCGACGAAATTGGTGGCCGAGGGAACAACGGTCAGGCCATTATCGGCAGCGATCCGGCCAATTTCATTACGGGCTGCGGCGACATTGGTGCAGGTTTCCTGCAGATACTCCTGATCCGCCAAGGCCGCCAAGGCCCCGGCCTGTGCGGCGCGGTTCATGCCGAAATGGTTGCGGATCTTATTGAAGGCGGTGATCAACTCCGCCGCGCCCAATGCGTAGCCAACCCGCGCGCCCGCCATGCCGTAGGCCTTGGAAAAGGTGCGCATGCGGATCACCCGGGGATCGTCAATGTCGATCTCGGCGGCGGTGCCTTCAGGGGCAAACTCCACATAGGCCTCATCCAGGATCAGCAGCGCGCCCTCTGGCAGCTTGTCCAATGCGGCGACGATTTCAGCCCCTTTGTGCCAGGTGCCCATCGGGTTGTCGGGATTGGCCAGATAGACCAGCTTGGCGCCAACCTCGGCGGCTTTGGCCATCAACGCTTCGGGATCTTCATGGTCACCCCTGTAGGGGACCTTGTGCAACACGCCTCCAAAGCCCGCGACATGGTAGTTGAAGGTCGGATAGGCCCCTTCGGAGGTGACAACCGCATCGCCTGCGCCAATCAGCAGACGCACCAGATAGCCCAACAGACCGTCAATGCCTTCGCCCACCACGATATTGGCCGGGGTGATCCCCAGATCGGCCGCCAGGGCGCTGCGCAGATCATGGTTTTCCGGATCGCCATACATCCAGATCTCAGCGCTGGCGGCCTGCATCGCGGCGATTGCCTTGGGTGAGGGGCCAAAGACGTTTTCATTGGCCCCAAGGCGCGCGTCAAAGGCGCGGCCCATGGCACGTTCCTGCGCTTCGGGGCCGACAAAGGGCACGGTTGCAGGCAGGCTTTCGGTCAGCGGGGTGTAGCGTGGTCCAGTCATGGCCCCTCGATAGCGGCCGGGCGACGCCGGGGCAAGAGAGCCCTGCCGTCACGTTCTGCTGGATTTCATCGGCCGCAAGGATCAAGCTGATCGCAAATTTTCCGGAGGAGCACCCATGTCCCGCGTCAGCACAGTTATTGAAAACCACGTTGCCCATGTCACCCTGACCCGTGGCGATAAGATGAACGCGCTGGACACCGAGATGGTTGAGGCGATCATCGCCGCAGGTGAGGCACTGGTGGACAATGATGAGGTCCGCGCCGTGGTGCTGTCGGGCGAAGGCGGGGCCTTCTGCGCCGGTCTGGATCTGATGAATTTCGCCAAATTCGCCACTCAGGATCCCGAAGACTTTGTGATGAAGCGCACGCACGGCAACGCCAATGCCTTTCAGGAGGTCTCATTGGTTTGGCGCAAGGTGCCGGTGCCGGTGATCGCGGCGCTGCATGGGGTGTGTTTCGGCGGCGGTATGCAGATTGCGGCGGGCGCTGACATCCGCATCGCCCATCCCGAAACCAAACTGGCCATTATGGAAATGAAATGGGGTCTGATCCCTGACATGGGCGGCATGGTGACCCTGCCACATCTGATGCGCGCCGATCACCTGCGCCGTTTGACCTATACGGCCGACCCGGTGCTGGCACCGCAGGCGATGGAGATGGGGCTGGTCACGGAACTCTCGGACGACCCACTGAAGGCCGCACAGGATCTGGCTGCAAAAATCGCGCTGAAAAGCCCCAGCGCCACCCGCGCCGCAAAGCGCCTGTTGGAGTTTGCGGAAACGTCAGATGATGAAGACGCGATCCTGCATCTGGAAAGCCGTGAACAGGCAGACCTGATCGGCAAACCGCATCAGTTGGAAGTGATCAACGCCAACATGCAAAAACGCGCACCGGTCTTTAAATAACAACTCAGCGCGGCCGCAGGGTCACGACATGAACTTGCGCCGCGCATCACGCGCGATGTTGTAGCGCATTTCCAGATCGGCGATCTTTGCCATGATCGCCTTTTTCTCGGCCTCGCCAGATGCGGACTGCCATTCCTTGCGGGCGGCCTCCAACTCTTTCTTCAGACCGAACTCTTCCGGCACCGCACCGGCCTCAGCCATGATGCGCACGCCTACGGCTGTGGCGGGATCAACCACGCTTGCCTCTGGGTGGTCCGGCAGCGGTTTGCCCTCACCCTCCAGCCCTTCCAATTTCCCCTCAGCTTTCGCCTTGAGGATCTGACGTTCAATCAACTCACGAAATGCACGTAGCATCGACGGGGATCCTTTCGATCACGCTGCAGCATATATGGGGATCGGCGGTGCAGTTTAACAGTAACGTCTTTCCCTTCGCGGTCCAATTCGATAGACGGTTTTGAAACGGATTTGACACGAGATCACGATCATGGCGATGGAAAAAACCTTCAACGCGGCCGAGGCAGAAGCCCGGTTGCTGACTGCCTGGGAACAGGCTGGCTGCTTCAAGGCGGGCGCAAACGCCAAGCCTGAGGCCTCGACCTACAGCATCATGATCCCACCCCCGAACGTCACCGGCGTTCTGCACATGGGCCATGCCTTCAACAACACGCTGCAGGACATCCTGATCCGCTGGAAACGGATGCAGGGCTATGACACGCTCTGGCAGCCGGGCACCGACCACGCGGGCATCGCCACCCAGATGGTTGTGGAACGCACCCTTGCCGAAACCCAGCAGCCTTCGCGCCGCGAATTGGGCCGGGACGCCTTTCTTGAAAAAGTCTGGGAGTGGAAAGAACACTCCGGCGGCACCATCATCAACCAGCTGAAGCGTCTGGGCGCCTCCTGTGACTATGGCCGCACCGCCTTCACCATGTCAGGCGCCCCCGGCGCGCCTGCGGCCGAGGCCGATGGCAACTTCCACGATGCCGTTATCAAAGTCTTTGTGGAAATGTACAACAAAGGCCTCATTTATCGCGGCAAACGTCTGGTGAACTGGGACCCGCATTTTGAAACCGCGATTTCTGACCTTGAGGTGGAAAACATCGAGGTGGCGGGCCACATGTGGCACTTCAAATACCCGCTCGCCGGGGGTGCGACCTACACCTATGTGGAAAAGGACGAGGACGGCAACGTCACCCTTGAGGAAGAGCGCGATTACATCTCCATCGCCACCACCCGTCCCGAAACCATGCTGGGCGACGGCGCGGTGGCCGTGCACCCCTCGGACGAACGTTACGCGCCAATCGTCGGGCAGCTCTGCGAAATCCCGGTAGGACCGAAAGAGCATCGTCGCCTGATTCCGATCATCACCGATGAATATCCTGACAAGGACTTCGGTTCCGGTGCGGTGAAAATCACCGGTGCCCATGACTTCAATGATTATCAGGTCGCCAAACGCGGCGGCATCCCGATGTACCGCCTGATGGACATGCGCGGTGGCATGCGTGCCGATGGTGCGCCTTATGCCGAAGAGGCCGGCAAAGCGCAGGCCCACGCCAAAGGCGCGGCGTTCACCGAAAACGAAGTGGACGCGATCAACCTGGTCCCCGATCACCTGCGCGGTCTGGACCGGTTCGAGGCCCGTAAGGCCGTGGTGAAAGAGATCACAGACGAAGGTCTGGCCGTTATGCAGACCCTCACCAAAACGGTGAAGGACGAAGACGGCAATGAATCCGAGGTCACCGAAGTGGTGCCCTACGTTGAGAATAAGCCGATTATGCAGCCCTTCGGCGACCGCTCCAAGGTGGTGATCGAGCCGATGTTGACCGACCAGTGGTTCGTCGATACCGCCAAGATCGTTGGCCCGGCGCTGGACGCGGTGAAAAACGGCGACGTGAAGATCATCCCCGAAAGCGGTGAGAAGGTCTATTACCACTGGCTGGAAAACATCGAGCCATGGTGCATCTCGCGCCAACTTTGGTGGGGCCATCAGGTGCCGGTTTGGTATGGGCCAACCAAGGAGCAGATAGAGACCGCCAAGCGTGCGCATCAAGAACTGTACGAAGGTGAAGGGCATTTGCCAGCCAAGGTTTGGTCTTGGCCGTCCTCTGCTGAATTCAAAGCTTTCTGCGCGTCGAACGAGCAAGAAGTCATCAAGGTGGCCGCTGCATACTACGGTGACGATGTATTTTGCGTTTCCACGAGCACCACCCATCCGAGCCCTCAGTATTCTTACATCGGCCAAGAAGGAGAAGGGAACTCGGTACGATTGTATCGCGACCCCGACGTCCTCGACACCTGGTTCTCCTCCGGCCTCTGGCCGATCGGCACGCTGGGCTGGCCCGAAGATACCGAGGAACTGGCGAAATACTTCCCGACCTCAACCCTGATCACCGGTCAGGATATCCTGTTCTTCTGGGTCGCCCGCATGATGATGATGCAGCTGGCTGTGGTTGACGATATCCCGTTTGACACCGTCTACCTGCACGGTCTGGTGCGCGACGCCAAAGGCAAGAAGATGTCGAAATCCACCGGTAACGTGGTGGACCCGCTCGACATCATCGACGAATACGGCGCCGACGCGCTGCGCTTCACCAATGCGGCCATGGCGTCGATTGGCGGTGTGCTGAAGCTCGACATGAAACGGATCGAGGGCTACCGTAACTTTGGTAACAAACTGTGGCAGTCGCATATCCTTGCCGAAATGAACGGCGTCTTTGACGTTGACTGCTCCACCCGTCCCGAACCGACCCATGCGGTGAACAAATGGATCATCGGCGAAGTCGGCCGCGTGCGCGAAACCGTGGACCGGGCGCTGACGGATTTCCGTTTCAACGACGCCGCGCAGGCGCTTTATGCCTTCTTCTGGGGCAAGGTCTGCAACTGGTATAATGAGTTCACCAAGCCGCTGTTCCAGAACGAGGACCTGCGTCTGGAAACCCAGCAGACCATGGGCTGGGTTCTGGATCAGTCGCTGATGTTGCTGCACCCGATCATGCCCTTCATGACCGAAGAGCTGTGGTCGAACCGCACCCGCGCCAAGATGCTGGTCCATGCCGACTGGCCGACCTATGGCGGCGAACTGGTGGATGAGGCAGCTGATGCGGAAATCACCTGGGTGATCTCGGTGATCGAAAACATCCGCTCGGCGCGCGCGCAGATGAACGTGCCCGCTGGCGCCTTCGTGTCTCTGGTTCAGACCGAAGCGGATGCTGCAGCGCGTGCCGCCTGGACCAACAATGAGGCGCTGATCAAAAAAATGGCGCGTGTTGAGGCTTTGACCGAGGCGGAGGCCACCCCGAAAGGCTCCGTCGCCATTGCCGCCAAAGGCGCCACCATTGTGATGCCACTGGCCGATCTGATCGATGTTGCCGCCGAAAAGGCCCGCCTGTCGAAGAAGCTGGGCAAAATCCAGAAAGAACTCGGCGGTCTCAAAGGGCGTCTCAACAACCCGAAATTCGTCGCCTCGGCGCCGGAAGAGGTCATTGAGGAAGCCAAAGAAAACATGGCCCTGCGGGAAGAGGAAGAAGCCCAGCTGAACGCCGCGCTGTCGCGTCTGGCCGAACTGGACTAAATCCGCGCCAGTTTACAGATTAAGGGCTGCCCTCGGGTGGCCCTTTTTGTTTCAGGGATGGGTTTTGAGTATTTGGGGAACATTGAAAGGCGCTTTCATCGTTTCCCAAATACTCTGGGGGAATTGGCCGTCAGGCCAAGGGGGCAAAGCCCCATTTTCGCAGTTCTCGTCAGAACCCACGATCAATCTTGGTGCTGAGCTGGATCAAGCTTTCTGAACTGCGCACACCTTTGGCCTCGCCGATCCAATCAAGGGTTTCGTCCAGCTCTTCGGTTGTGTCCGCGCTGATTTCGGCGATCATATCAAACCGTCCCGAGGTGGTGTGCACCCGCATCACATTTGGCAGCGCCTTCAGCCGTGACAGCACCGCCGGGCCAGACCGGGGCTCCACCGACAGTAGCGCCGTGGCCCGCAGCCGCTGCTGCGCGGGCTGGCCCAGCCGCAGCGTGTAGCCTGAAATGGTGCCATTGGTTTCCAGCCGTTCCAGCCGGGCCTGCACGGTGGTGCGCGCCAGATCCAGACGGCGCGCCAGCTGTGCCACGGGCATACGAGCGTTTTCCGCCAAAAGCGCAAGAAGGCGCTGATCGATATCGTCACTCTGCATGGCTCTGGAGTAAATTAGACGATCAAATCTGTCAAATCGATCAGGATGCCCGGACAGTCTGACAAAGATTCGGCCGATACTGACGTTAAAAGAAGACCAAGACCAAAAGAGGTATCCATGCGGCCTGACCCCCATTGGCTGAGCCCCGAGCGCCACCTGAAACGCGAACAGCCCGATCACCCGGTGATGTATTTTTCCCCGGTGGTGCTACAGCAGACCGCGCATCGCTTTATGGAGGGGTTCCCGGGGCTGGTGACCTATGCCGTCAAGGCAAACCCGGCAGAGGCGGTTCTGGTCAATCTAGTTGCGGCTGGCATCACCTCCTTTGATGTGGCCTCGCCGGCGGAAATGTCCGCGGTGCGCGCGGTCTGTCCGGATGCGACCCTGCATTACAACAATCCCGTACGCTCCCTGGCGGAGGTGGAGGCGGCGAAAAGCTTTGCCATCGCATCTGCCTCGGTCGATTGCCTGTCAGAGCTGGACAAGCTTGCCCCCTTGGGCACCGATCTGGAGGTGACGGTGCGTTTGGCCCTGCCGGTGAAGGGCGCGGCCTATGATTTCGGCGCCAAGTTTGGTGTTGGCCCCGAAGGTGGCATTGCCCTGCTTAAAGAGGTGGCGCGCCGCGGCTACCGCCCGGCAATCTGTTTCCACCCCGGCACGCAATGTGCGGATCCCGCCGCTTGGGCTGCCTACATTCAAGAGGCAGCCGATGTCGCCAAGGCAGCTGGTGTGCGGATTGAGCGGATGAACGTTGGCGGCGGCTTTGCCTCGCACCGCGCTGGTCCCAGCCCGGATCTGGAACGGATCTTTGCCGGCATTCGCGCCGCGACCGTCGCCGCTTTCGGCGATGAGGCACCTGATCTGGTCTGTGAGCCGGGCCGCGCCATGGTGGCTGAGGCCTTCACCTTGGCCACCCGCGTCAAAGCGATCCGTGAAGAGGGCGCCGTGTTCCTCAACGATGGGCTTTATGGCGCCCTGTTTGAGTTTCGTGACATGTGTGCGGTGGAGCGGGTGCGCGCAGTCTCGCCCGGAGGGCAGGGGCGCGCTGGAACGGCAAAGCCGATGGTGGTTTTCGGTCCAACCTGTGACAGCATCGATCGCCTGCCAGAGCCGGTGGAACTGCCGGATGCTCTGCAAGAAGGCGACTATGTTCTGTTTGACGGCATGGGCGCCTATTCGCTGTCGCTGGCAACGGATTTCAACGGTTACGGATTGGGCCGCCCGATCACCGTTGCGTCACTTTCCGGATAGGTTTCCCGACAGCGCTGGACATGGCTGTGTAGCAGGTTAACCTTGAGGTTAACCAACGCATAATACGCAGGGTCATGTCATGGAAAAGTTTGGCAAAAGTCAGTCCGTCAAACGTGTCGAAGATATCCGTTTTCTCAAAGGGGCCGGGGGCTATCTGGAAGATGTGGCCCCGGCGGGTCATTTGCGCGCCGTGGTGCTGCGCTCGCCGGTGGCCCATGCTCGGGTGACTGAGCTGGATGTCAGTGATGCGCGCGACGCAGAGGGTGTGCATCTGGTGCTGACCGGGGCTGATCTGGCGGCTGCGGGCATGACCCGTGGCATGATGGCCTCGATCCAGACCAATCGCGATGGCAGCCCGGCTGCTGCGCCGCATCGGCCGGTGCTGGCCGGTGACGTGGTGCGCTTCGTCGGGGAGCCGGTGGCGCTGATCGTCGCTGAAACGCTGGATCAGGCGCGGGATGCGGCTGAGATGGTGATGCTGGATTATGAGGATCTGGAGGTCAAAACCGACCTTGCCGTCGGCGGCGCAACACTCCATGCCGAGGCGCCGGACAACCGCGCCTTTGATTGGGGACTGGGCGATGAGGCCGCGACCGATGCGGCCTTTGCCAAGGCGGCCCGGGTGGTGCGGATGCAGGTGGGTGACAACCGGGTGATTGTGAACTCGATGGAGCCGCGCGGCTGCTACGCCGAGATGGAGGGCGACCGGTTGCATGTCTGTTTCAGCGGGCAGGGGGTCTGGGGCCCACGGGATGAAATTGCCCGGATGCTCGACATGCCGAAGGACAAGGTGCGCGTGACCATCCCCGATGTGGGTGGTGGGTTTGGTATGAAGGCGATGATGTATCCCGAGTACCATGCCGTCGCCCATGCGGCCCGGGTGTTGAACCGGCCGGTGATGTGGGCGGCGGATCGCAATGAGGCGATGCTGTCAGACCACCATGCCCGTGATCTGACCTCAGACGCGGCGCTGGCCTTCGACGAAAACAACCGCATTATCGGCTATAAGGTGCACACCCTGTGCAACCTCGGCGCCTATAACAGCCAGTTCGGCCAGTTCATGCAGACCCAGCTGTTCACCCGTGTGTTGATGGGCACCTATGATGTTCAGGATACCTACATCCGCGTTGAGGGGATCTACACCAATACCACCTATGTGGATGCCTATCGCGGCGCCGGCCGGCCCGAGGCGATCTACCTGTTGGAACGGATGATGGATATTGCGGCACGCGAACTGGGTGTGGACCCGTGGGAGTTGCGGCGCATCAACTTCATTAAACCGGATCAGTTCCCCTATAAATCCGCGACGGATGAAACCTATGATGTTGGGGATTTTGTCCGGGTACTGAACGCCGCCGCAAATCAGTCGGATCTGGCGGGGTTTGCTGCGCGTCGCGCGACAAGCGAGGCGCAGGGCAAACTGCGCGGCATGGGCCTTTGTTACTATATCGAAAGCATTTTGGGTGATCCTTCGGAAGGCGCGAAGGTTGAGTTTAATGAGGATGGCACTGTGACGATCTATGTCGGCACCCAGTCAAACGGTCAGGGGCATGAAACGGCCTATATCGCTTTCCTCAGCGATCAGACCGGCATCGCGCCGGATCTGATTTCGGTGGTGCAGGGCGACAGTGACCGGATTGAGACGGGCGGCGGCACCGGTGGATCCCGCTCGGTGACGGTGCAGGCCAATGCGATGCTGGCCACAGTGTATGTGATGGTGGCCGCCTTTACCCCCTATTTGGCTGAAAAGATGGGGGTGGCAGAGGACGAAGTTCGGTTTGATCATGAAACCTTCCGCGCGCCAGGCTCCAACCTGACGCCAACGCTGGTTGAGGCGGCTGAAATGGCGCGGCTGGATGGCCGCGTCGATCTGCTGAGCCATGAGGCGCGGGCCACCCTGCCGGCGCGCAGCTTCCCCAATGGGGCGCATGTGGCTGAGGTTGAGGTGGATCCTGAAACCGGCCAGATCACCATGGATCGCTACACTGTGGTCGATGATTTCGGCAATCTCATCAACCCGATGCTGGCCGAGGGGCAGGTGCACGGCGGCGTGGCGCAGGGTGTCGGGCAGGCCTTGATGGAACATGTGGTGCATGACGATCAGGGGCAGCTGCTGACGGCGTCTTTCATGGATTACGCCATGCCACGGGCCAGTGATTTGCCAATGATCGGCTTCACGACTGAGGCCGTGCCTTCCACCGCCAACCCAATGGGGATGAAGGGCTGTGGCGAGGCTGGCACAGTTGGTGCAATGGCTTCTAGTACCAACGCGGTTCTGGATGCGCTTTGGTCGCGCGGGGTACGGCACGTGGATATGCCGCTGACACCGCTGAAAACATGGGAACTTTTGCAGGATGCAGCTGAACAAACTTGCTAAACGCTTCATCGAGTGGATCAAACCCGGCCGCTTGTCGGGGCGGTCCCCCGTTGTTGCGACGCGTGGCAATCTTGTTCATGTGATCATTCTGGATGGCACCATGTCATCGCTGGATCCCGGCTGCGAAACCAATGCGGGGCTGGCCTATCGGCTGGTGTCACAGATGGGCGCGCCGGTCTCAGTCTATTATGAGGCCGGGGTGCAGTGGAGCGAATGGCGACAAGCCCCCGACGTGTTGATGGGGCGCGGCATCAATCGCCAGATCCGGCGGGCTTATGGCTACCTGTGCTCCCGCTACCGACCGGGCGATAAGATTTTTCTCTTGGGCTATTCCCGTGGCGCCTATGCGGTGCGCTCCCTCGGGGGGGTGATAGATCAGGTTGGTCTACTGAAGCCAGAACATGCAACTGAACGCAACATTCAGACCGCCTATCGTCATTACCAATGCACCCCGGGCAGCGAGGCCTCGGCGGCCTTTACCAGCGCCTATTGCCATGATGCGGTTGAGATTGAGATGATCGGCGTCTGGGACACGGTGAAAGCGCTGGGTGTCCGACTGCCGTTTTTCTGGAAATGGGCTGAGGTCAAGCACGGGTTCCATTCACATCAGCTGGGCGATGCCGTCAAACACGGATTCCACGCGCTGGCCTTGGATGAGACCCGCGAAGTGTTTGAGCCGGTGCTTTGGACATGTGACCACCCGACCACCTGCCGTGTTGAACAGGTCTGGTTCCGCGGATCGCATGGCGATGTTGGCGGGCAGCTTTCCGGGCGTGAGGCCTCGCGCCCCTTGTCCAATATTCCACTGGTCTGGATGCTGGAAAACGCCGAAGACTGCGGTCTGCCGCTGCCCGAAGGCTGGCGCGCCACTTTCCCGCAGGACGCAGCGGCGCCATCGGTCGGCACCTGGAGTGGTTGGGGTAAAATGTTCCTGCTGCGCAAGAAACGGGCGATTGGTCAGGACCTGTCAGAACAGGTCCATGACAGCGCTGCTGTCGGGGATGGCGCTGGCGAAACCGTGGCGCCGGGCCAACAGGCGACGGGTTAGCGCAGTTTCATAATGATGCAGGTGGTTGATCCGGTGGCGTAGAGCCGCCCGTCTTCAACCCCGCGAATTTCCCCGTTGGAAATCCCGCTGGAGCGGCCCGCATGCTGCACACGACCGGTGGCGCGCACCTCGGTGCCCAATGGGATCGGGCGGATGATGTTCACTTTGAACTCCATCGTTGTGTAGACCGAGCCTTGCGGCACTTTGGTCATCACCGCGCAGGCCATGCAGCTGTCCAGCACAGTGCCGTACCAGCCGCCATGCACGGTGCCCATTGGGTTGCTGACCTCAAACTCGGGCTTGCCGATAAAGCTAACCTCGCCGTCGCTGACCTCCGACAGGTGAAACCCCATCAGCTTGCCAATCGGCGGGCCAGCACTGTCGCCATCCAGAATGCTCTGCATCGCTTCAAGGCCAGACATCGACAACAGTCGCTCCGTGTCCCACAGCTCCTCCGGTGTTTCGGCGAACCGACGTTCCATTTTGTCTGACATGATAAAGCCTCCCTACCTATGGCAGAGAGGCTGACCCAGTAGACCCGGGCAGTAAAGAGGGCAGGGGCGGCTGTTACGCCACGTTTTCCAGGCTGACCTTCGGCGTGACCCCCAGTGCGTGGCAGACATCGCGGGTCAATTCCGGGCGGTTCAGCGTGTAGAAATGCAGGCTGTCCACGCCACCGTCGATCAAATCTGAACACAGCTCGGTGCACAGCGCGGTGGCCAGCAGATCATGGCGATCATCACGTTCGGCCTTTTCAAAGGCCTCAGCCACCCAATCGGGAACCGAGGTGCCGCAGCGTTTGGCGAAGTTGCGTGCCCCTTTGAAGTTTTCGATCGGCAGGATGCCGGGGATGATCTTATCCTCAATGCCCGCCTTGGCGCAGGCATCCCGGAAGCGGAAGAAGGTGTCGGCTTCAAAGAAGAACTGGGTCAGCGCCTCATCCGCGCCAGCGTCAAACTTGCGCTTCAGCCACTCCACGTCCGCCTGATGATCGGGGCTCTCGGGGTGTTTTTCCGGATAGGCGCCAACACGAATGTTGAACTGGCCTGTCCGGGCCAGCGCCTCGATCAGCTCAACCGAACTGCGGAACCCGTCATTATGGGCCTTGAAGCCACCGGATCCTTTTGGCGGATCCCCCCGCAGGGCCACGATATCGCTGACGCCCGCCTTGGCAAAATCCTCGGCAATGGCCATGGTTTCTTCGCGGGTGGCTTCCACACAGGTCAGATGTGCGGCAACCTTCAGGCCCGAATGTTTGTGGATGATCGCAACGGCGTCACGGGTCAGATCCCGGGTGGTGCCACCCGCGCCATAGGTCACAGAGACAAAGCGCGGCGCCAGCGGGGCCAGAACCTGCACCGTGTCCCACAGGCGGAACGAGGCCTCCAGGTTTTGCGGCGGGAAGAACTCGAACGAAACAGAAGGCACGGTCATCGGGGGCTCCAGACGGAAAAACTGCGTTGTCCCCTTGTCGCGAAAATGCCTTTGTGAGACAACTTCATAATTCTCAAGGTGAAGATGAGGTTTGTTCATAATGCACATCGAGCTGCGCCACCTACGCACCATCAAGGCCATCCATGAAGAGGGCGGCCTAGCCCGTGCCGCGGATCAGCTGAACATCACCCAATCGGCTTTGTCTCACCAGATCAAACACTTGGAGGAACAGACCGGGGTTGAACTGTTTGTGCGCCGTTCGAAACCCATGAAACTGACCTCCGCCGGGCGGCGCTTGTTGTCCGCGGCCGAGAAGATCCTGCCGGAAATGGCCGCGTTGGAAGAACAGTTCAAAGGCATCCTGTCTGGCAAAACCGGACGGCTGCATATCGCCATCGAATGCCACGCCTGTTTTGAATGGCTGTTCCCGGTGCTTGAGCAGTTCCGCAAAGCCTGGGGCGAGGTGGATGTGGATATCCGACCAGGCCTTGCCTTTGACGCGCTGCCTGCCCTGCAAAAGGAAGAGGTGGACCTGGTCGTCTCCTCCGACCCGGAGGATATTCCGGGTGTCGAGTTCATCCCGCTTTTTGACTATTCGCCGGTCTTTGTTGCCTCGGCAGCGCACCCTTTGGCGCAGAAAGACTATGTGGAGGCCGCAGATTTTGCCGGTGAAACCCTGATCACCTACCCGGTGGACCGCAGCCGGTTGGATGTTTTCACCGAACTGCTGACGCCTGCCGGGGTGGAGCCCGCCGCCCAGCGTCCGGTGGAATTGACGGCGGTGATCCTGTTGCTGGTGGCTTCAAATCGTGGGGTGGCTGTGCTGCCCGATTGGGTGGTGCGTGAGGTCAAATATTCCTCGGATTATGTCACCCGCCCGATCACCGAAAATGGCCTGACCAAACGCCTCTATGCTGCCGTGCGCAGCGAAGATGCCACGCGCCCCTTTGTCTCCCATTTCATCCGTCTTGCGCGGACCGAACCGGTGAAGCTGCAGCGCCAGTAAAAACCGCGCTTTCATCGTTCCCAAAATACTCCGGGGGAGGCCCGGCAGGGCCGGGGGCAGCGCCCCCAAATCGCAGCGGTCACAAGCGCCGTCCCATGGGCCCGCCATCGCAACGCAGCTATGCAGCCTACGCAACGCGAAACCCCCTTGGCAAAAAGGCAAACCCGGCCTATACGCACGGCTTGGAACGCGCGTCCACGCGCCCCCGCCGGACAATGAGGAGCCTCACCGATGCAAGGCAGTGCAAATCTCAACATCATGATCAAGGCCGCCCGCAAGGCAGGCCGGTCCCTGGTAAAGGACTTCCGTGAGGTCGAGAACCTGCAGGTGTCGATGAAAGGCGCTGGTGATTTTGTCTCCAAGGCCGATATGGCCGCCGAACAGATCCTCAAAGAGGAACTGATGGGCGCCCGCCCGACCTACGGCTGGCTGGGTGAAGAAAGCGGCGAAGAAGAGGGCCAGGACCCGACCCGTCGCTGGATCGTAGATCCGCTGGATGGCACCACCAACTTCCTGCACGGCCTGCCGCATTGGGCGATCTCGATCGCGCTGGAACACAAAGGCCAGATCGTCTCGGGTGTTGTCTATGACGCCGCCAAAGATGAAATGTTCTACGCCGAAAAAGGCGCTGGCGCCTGGCTGAATGACAGCAACCGTCTGCGTGTGTCGGGCCGTCACCGGATGATCGAAGCCGTCTTTGCCACCGGCATTCCTTTTGCGGCCAAGAAAACCCTGCCGGCCACCCTGCAGGATCTGGCCCGTATCATGCCTGAATGTGCCGGTGTGCGCCGTTTCGGCTCGGCCGCGCTGGATCTGGCTTATGTTGCCGCCGGCCGCTACGACGGCTACTGGGAGCGTGAGCTGAACATCTGGGACGTCGCCGCCGGCACCCTGATCGCCACCGAAGCGGGCGCGATGATCGGTCCGATCCGCGAAGGTCAGGACCCGCTGCGCGACGGCAACCTGGTGATTGCCAACAACGACATCTTTGAACGCTTTGCCAAGATCGTCCGCGCCCGCGACTAAGCTGCGCTGAAAAGTTTCTTTCGGTTGACTGCCGAATTTGAAACCGCTGCCGAAAGTTCGGCGGCGGTTTTCTTTTGCCGCTTAGCGATCTGACGGGTGATTGATCCCGTCGGCCCAGCCGACCTCCCCCAGATCGCGCGGGTTGACCCCTTCGATACAGGCGACGTTGACGCCGTATTCATTGGGGCTTGAACGGCGCTGATGGTGGGTGTAGATCCCGCAGGTCTTGCAGAAATGGTGTTTGGCGGTGCCGGTGCCCCAGGTGTAAAGCGTCAGATTGTCCGCCCCTTTGAGGATCTCAATACCGTCCAGCGGTGCCGAAACGGCAATGGCCCCACGGCGGCGACAGAACGAACAATCACAGCGGCGCGCCGTGTTCAGCCCGTCTGACAGGGTGACGCGCATCTCCACCGCGCCGCAGTGACAGGTCAGTTTCAAGGGATCACTCATTTCTTCCTCCGGACGGTTGGGATGCGGCTGGTTGAATAGGTGTAGCGGGCCTCAGGATGGTTGGGCCGGCCTTGATGGTTTTGCCAATAGCGGGTGCCACCCCGCCGCAGCCAAAGCGGCAGCGCCAGAATGAACCCCGCGATGAAGCCGCCCGCATGGGCCCAGTAAGCCACGCCGCCGCCTTCGGGATCTGTGCCCGCGCCCGAGATGATTTGGAACAGAAACCAGAACCCCAGCATCAGCCAGGCCGGCACCGTGAAGATCCGAATGAGGATCACAATGAACAACAACATGTCCACGCGCGCCTTGGGAAACAGCAGCAGATAACCGCCCATGACCCCGGCAATGGCGCCGGATGCCCCAACCGTCGGCACCGTGGACCAGGGTGCTGCCACCACATGCGCCAAAGCCGCCAGCAAGCCGGACATCAGATAGAAGGCGAGGAAGCCACCATGGCCCATCTCATCCTCCAGATTGTCGCCAAAGATCCACAGGAACAGCATGTTGCCGCCCAGATGCATCCAGCCCCCATGTAGAAACATGGTTGAAAACAGCCCATGCAGATCCTGCCCCTGGCTGACCCGCGCCGGGAACAGCGCCCAGGCGTCATAAAATGCAAAAAGCCGCCGCGGGTCTGAGAACAAATCGGAATAACCGATAAAAATCAGCACATTGGCCGCGATGAGCGTGTAGGTGACAAAGGGGATGCGGTTTGACGGGTTGTGGTCACGGATGGGTATCATGGCGCGAAATTCGGCGCTTGGCCGGGCAAGGTCAATTGCAATTCAGCGCCGCTCGCAAAGCCGTGACTTGATCCGTGGCCATTTTGCGCCACCCTTTTCTGCATGAAAACACTTCGGCCGCTGCTCATCACCGCATTCCTGCCACTCACGGCACCCACCGCAGCTTTGGCCTCTGAGTGTCCGGCCGCGCCAGATCACTCAGAGGCTTTAGCGCAGCTGTTGAACAAGGTGCGTGTGGCCCCCGACGCCCGCGCCGGTCAGGCGATTTCGGATCAGATGTGGGCGCTTTGGGCCACCGCCCCGGATGAAACCGCACAGGAGGCGCTGGACGCAGGCATGGCCAAACGGTCCTCTTATGATTTTATCGGTGCAATTGCGGAATTTGACCGGCTGATCGCCTACTGTCCTGACTATGCCGAAGGCTACAATCAGCGGGCCTTTGTCCTGTTTTTACAGCAGGATTACGCCGCCGCGCTGGAGGATCTTGATCGGGCGCTTCTGCGGTCGCCAACCCATGTTGCCGCCCTTGCCGGCAAGGCGCTGACGCTGATGGGCTTGAATCGGTTGGACGAAGGGCAGAGCGTTCTGAAACAGGCGCTGGCGCTTAATCCTTGGCTGCCCGAACGCAATCTGGTGCTGCCTTCGCCGCCCGCGCCGGTGGAACAAGAATTGTAAGGGGCAAAAACGTGCCACCCTGTCCGAAAGGGTTGCTTTACACCCCCAACGCTTTCGCTATGTTCTCGCCACAACCAGTCACCGGGCCCGCCCGGTCAGCCGCGGGCGTGGTGGAATGGTAGACACAGGAGACTTAAAATCTCTAGGCCGTATAGGCCGTGCCGGTTCGAGTCCGGCCGCCCGTACCATTATAGCCGTATAAGTATCTGCTTTAATTTAATCTTATTTTTGGGCTGTCGATTTGCCCCCACACTTTTTTCGTCATGCGGCTGAGCTTTTCCATGAGCTCTGTTAGCTCGCTGACCTTGATCTGGGCGTTTTCCCCAGCTTTACCTTCTTTGCAAGCCGATAGATGGTGTTGAGCCTCCCCAACAAACCTGGCCCTCCGTTTCCCAAGCACAGGGGAGGACCAGCTTGGTTGGAAGGCTTAATGGAGCATCGAAAATCATTCAGCGCTCCCATTGTAGAACGCCTCAATTAGTTCCTAGTGGAGTGCGCAAAGGTTATCTACTCAGCGCCAGAATGGCGAAGGCCTTTGCCTACATCCAAAAACACTGGGCAGTACTTGTACTGTTTCTGGACGACGAAGGAACGATCTTAAATTCAAACTCAGTCAAGCGCATGTTTAAACTGACTATTTTAAGCTGCAAATCTCAATGCGGACAGGTTGCTGAGGCTTGTTTTGAATGATCGAGGCACGCTCTTTGACCTGTCCTGCGACGAACACATCAGCCCCATAACAAGTACCGCGAATGTCAGTGCAGGTGCTTTCTAAATGTTCACATTGACACTGCGTGGTCGCTACGGGCTTCTTTTGTCCGTCAGAATACATCTCCTACTGATGGTGACGACGCTTGTACTGTTCCGCACGTCAAACGCATCGATACAGGTCTCAGGTGTGATGTTGTTTTACCTGACTGCGACGCTAGGCATTCGTGGTGCGCTGAAAAATGGCCATAAGCTGCAATTCAATCTGCCGCAGAATAGGCAGATACTATATCCAGAAACCAAAAAAATCTGCTTTTAGCTGAGTTTCTCAAGTTTCCTTCTGTTTTTTTTCTGAGGGCTACTAAACGTCGCAATGTTGGTCCTAAGCAGTGTCCCAGATGATGAGACAGTGTGGATTTTAGCTGTAGTGTTCTATTTTGGAACACTGTGTTTTACAGATCTGATCGCACGTTTTTTTTCCGCAATCCAACACCGTGTGACACCGCGTCACGTCCGAAATAGGTCTTCCGCTTGCTCATTCTGGATTGGTTCGGTCGTACGATCTTCCAAGACCAGCAGATTGACTTCTGTGGGAGGCAGCAACACTGCTTATGATCGGGGTCGGCAGGATCGCCGCAAGTCTTCCACAACCGTTTCACACAAGGACCGGATCACTTGAGGAAGCCCAGCGGATTTGTCATTCTGGTTTGGATAGCCAAAAAACGATCGCGCGCTCTTCAGGAGCTGGATTTTGCCACTTAAATACTCTGATATATACCCCTCGGCCCCATTGCTGAGCAGCGATGAAGTGCTGCGCCCGTCGGCGGCTGGGCTGATGTCCGTGCGGTATTTTCAGGCGGATCCCAATCAGATGCCTGATGAGGTATTTCAGGAACATCATGTGCTCCTGAACCTCAATACGCAGGCGCACCGCGTCCAGAACTGGCGGGATGGTGAACTTCGCGATTTTGCGTTCCATAAGGACGAGATCATTGTCACGCCTGCAGGGATGCGCTCGGGGTGGAGGTGGTACGCAAAATCGGATGTGATCGTAATCACTCTGGACCCGGCCAAGGTGGAGCAGTTTGCGCAGACGGAGCTTGGCATGTTGCTTGACCCCCAGCAGTTGCGGGATCTACCCCAGTTTTCCGATCCCGACCTCTGTACCGCCGGGGTCATCCTGCGCGACGCGCTGGAAACGGACGATATCTCATCCGCCGTAATGTTCGAGGCGATGAGCCGTGTATTCCTGGTCAAACTGCTGCAGAAATACGGAAAACGTCGCAAAGACGAGATCGAGTTGTCGGCGCGTTTCACTGCACAACACTATCAACGGGTTTTGTCCTACGTGCAAAACAGGCTCGGCCAGACGATCACGGTTGACCAACTGGCGGCGGAGGCGGGGATGAGTGCCTCGCACTTTTCCAGGGTTTTCAAAGAGACACTGGGGTCCACACCGATGCAATTTGTTATGGCCTACCGCATCGAGCAAGCCATCAAAAAGATGAATGACGCAGGTCGCCCCTTGGGGGATATCGCTCTCGCCTGTGGATTTGCAGATCAGGCGCATTTCACCCGCAGTTTCAAACAAGTCACCGGGCAGACACCGCGGGCCTACCGGGCTGCAAATCCCGCCTGAGCAGGATCTTTCAAAAACGCAGCAGTCAGGTGCAATCAGTTCTCTGACGGCACCTGTATCTCCTTGGTCATCGGGTTCGCACCCCAAAGAACATGCCAATGGAGATACTCTCATGAAGACGCTTACGCTGACTGCCGCTGCCGGCCTTATGGCTTCAACCGCAGCCATCGCCCAAGTTGAAACCCGCACTGTCACTTTTGAAAATGAAGGGGCCACGCTGTCAGGTACGCTTTACCTGCCGGAAGAACGCGGCACGGCCCCACTGCCGACGGTCGTTGTGACCGGGGCTTGGACATCCGTACAGGAACAGATGCCCGCAAATTATGCCCGCGAAATGGCGGAACGTGGTTTCGCCGCTTTCACCTTTGACTTCCGTGGCTGGGGCAAGTCTGGGGACCTGCCAAACAACGTGCGTTTCGTGGAAAGCCCAGAGGCCAAAACCTCGGACATCAAGGCGGCGATTGCTTTTGTTGCGACTCTCCCTGAAGTTGACGCCGCCCAAATCAATGGTTTGGGGATCTGTGCCTCGGCTGGTTACATGGTGGACGCCGTTGCCGGCAACCCGCTGATCCAGCGGCTTGGCCTGGTGGCGCCATGGCTGCAGAACGCGGAAATCGTTGAGGCCGTATATGGCGGTGAAGAAGGGGTCGCGGGGCTGATCGGTGTCTCGCAGGCCGCTGAAGCCAAAGGCGGTGACGTCATTCCTGCAGCTGGTCCCGAAGGTGCCACGGGCGTTTTGATGCCCATTGGTGGTTACTATTACGAAGCGGATCGCGGTGGCATTCCGGAATATGACGACAAGTGGAACAACGCGGGATGGGAAGGCTGGCTGACCTACCACCCGGCCGACAATCCGCAGCGTTTGGACAAACCTCTGGCGATTGTGCACTCGGAAAGCGCCGCCATCCCGCAGGGTGTTCAGACCTTCCTGGCAGGTTTTGCCGGTGAAGCCACAGCACAGTGGCTGGACGATGTGACGCAGTTCGATTTCTACGACAATCCTGAGGACGTAACTCGCGCTGCCGACACCGTGGCCGATCACTTCCGCGCGGGGCTTGAAGGCTAAGGCGAACCGGCGTGTGCCGGACTACTGGGTCCGGCGCGCGCCCATTCAGGAGGACACAATATGACCCGAATATTCCTTGCAGCCCTTGCAACTGCAACACTCATCGGAGGCACAGCAATGGCCGAAACGCCCGAAGATAACATGAAAGTCGTCCAAGATTTCTTTGCGGCCTATGGCGCAAATGACCTGGACGGGATCGCTGCCGTCATGGACGCAGATGTAAGATGGCACATCCCGGGCCGCCACCCGCTCAGCGGTACTAAAACCGGCCGTGATGAGGTTTTGGCCTTCTTCGCGCAGCTTGGCGTCGCGGGCTTTCAGGCCGATCCGATCTATTTCGGCGCCGATGACACCCATGTTGTGGACATCCATCGCGGGTGGTCCAATGCCGAGGGAAAGCCAAACGTGGATACGATCTGGGCGCTGGTCTACCGGATTGAGGGCGGCAAGATCGTTGAAGCCACCAACCTGAGTGCCGATCAGGACGCGGCAAACACCTTTTTCTGGTCGCAATACCAGCTCGCACCCGTTCCTGACCGTTTGACACGGGACTAGATCGCGCCAATCCCGGCCACACCGGAGGCGGAGCGTGGCCGGCCTCTCCTCATTCAACGAAAGGATACTGACATGATCCCCAAGTTCATCGCATCCCTTGCAACCGCAACACTTATCGGAGGTGTCGCTATGGCAGACCCTACCGCGATCACCCAAACTCTGACTGACATTGCCGCTGGCGCCGACCGGCACGATTGGGCCCGTGTGCGCGGCGCCTTTACAGAAACCGTTACCACCGACTACTCCAGCCTTTGGGGGGGCGATTCTGTGCTGCAGCCCGCCGATGAACTGGTTGCTGGCTGGGCGGCGTTTTTGCCGGGGTTTGATGTCACGCATCATATGGTGACCAACCACACCATCACTGAAACCACCGACAGCACCGCCAAGGCTGAAGCCGATTTCACAGCCACGCACCGTATTGACGACGCCCTTTGGGTGCTCGGCGGGCGCTACAGCTATGACCTTGAGAAAACCAACAGCCGTTGGCGGGTGTCCTCACTGACTATGGTGGCCCTCTGGGAAACCGGCGACCGCGCCCTTGTGGCGCAGGCCGGTGAACGCGCCGCCGCAGCCAAGTGACGGTGGAGGCTTCAGTTGATGTTTCGAAAAACCCTCCTCATCGGGCTGCTCATCGCACCGCCGGTTATGGCCAAGGATATTCCGGTACCCATCGAATGCTATCAAACCGCGACAAATGCACAGGACATTGCTGCCTATCTGGGCTGTTTCACCGAGGACGCTGTCATGATCGATGTCCGCCGTGAGTTTGCGGGCAAAGAGGCCATACACTTCTGGGCGAAACGTGAGGTCATGCCCGGTGGGCAGAGCTTCAGACATCGTCAGATCCTGGTCGCAGAGCCGGGCTATGCCAAGACTGAGGTCAAATGGGCCAGCTGGGTGGCGCACTATCATTATTGGTGGGATGGCGACGGTAAAATTACCAAAATGTCGCTACAATATGCCGACTGATCTTTTGGAAGGAGCGATCGCATGACCCAAGAGCGCATAGCCCTTGTGACCGGGGCCAATCGCGGAATTGGCAAAGAGGTCGCCCGTCAATTGGCCCATGATCATGGTTGTAGGGTTCTGGTCGGTGCGCGTGACCTTGAAAAGGGGCACGAAGCAGCAAAGCAGATCGGCCGCGGCGCTAGTGCTATTCAGCTTGACGTATCCGACCCTGCTTCAGTCACCACCGCATTTGCAATGATCGACACGGACTATGGTCGGCTCGATATCCTCGTGAACAATGCCGGAGTGGACTATGATACGGACCAGCAGGCACTTACTGCTGACCTCGCCCGTGTTCACCGCGCATTTGAAACCAACTTCTTTGGCCCATGGGCGACGACAATCGCTGCTGTCCCCCTCTTGCAGAAAGGGCAAAGCGGCCGGATCGTGAACGTGTCTTCCGGCGCCGGGGCGATTAACGAAATGTCGGCCGGCACGCCAGGCTACGGCATCTCAAAAGCAGCGCTGAATGCACTGACGCTTAAAACCGCGGCGGAGCTAAAACCGCAGCGTATTCTGGTCAACGCCGTCTGCCCTGGATGGGTGGCGACGGATATGGGCGGCGGTGGCCGGCCCGTATTTGAGGGCGCTAAGGGCGTGGTCTGGGCGGCAACCCTGCCAGATACAGGTCCAACCGGTGGGTTCTTTCGCGACGGGACGCCAATCAACTGGTAGTCTTAACCGGATGCCATGTGATCGATCAGCTTTCTGACCCGCACCGGCAACAGGCGGCGGCTGGGATAGACGGCAAACATATCTCGGGTCAGCGGTGTGGCGCTGTCGATTTCCAATGGCTGAATGTCCCCGCTGACCATATCCCGTGGCAGCAGCGCAACCCCCAGATTACGTTGAACCGCTTGCCGGATCACATCCAGATCCCCGAAGCTGTGGGCGATCTGTTTGGGTTGCAGTGTCTCGCCGGTGTCGAGAACCCATGCTTGCCCAGCAACCAATGCCGGGAGGGCAAGAAAGTCCTTGCGCGACAGCGTGTTGCGCAACCCTCGATCTGCGATGAATTTTGTACTGGCACAGAAACAATAGTCAACGGACCATAGCTTGCGGGCGACGAGGGTGGAGTCTGTCAATGGCCCAACCCGGAAGGCCAAATCGATGTTGTCCTGAAAGAAATCCAGAAACAGGTTCGTTGTCGTCAGTTCAAATTCCACGTCTGGATGTTGTTCTGCGAAGTCCATCAGCCGCGGCCCGACGGTTTTTCTGGCAGCGAGCGGCGGCGCGGTGATGCGGATCACCTGCCGCCGCGTGTCTTCGGCAAAACCCGCCACGCCTTGAAGGGCCTCAATCGGATCCTGACATCGATCTAGCAAGCGCCGGCCCTCTTCGGTCAGACGCACTTGCCGGGTTGTGCGCTCGAAAAGTTTGGCGCCAAGGTGTTCCTCAAGCTCCGCAATCCGGCGGCTGACCCGGCTGAGCGGGATGCCCAACTGCTCGGCGGCAGCGGAGAAGCTGAGGTGGTTGGCGACTGTGGTGAACAGGGCAAGGTCGTTATAGATCATTATCCCATTTTTAGGACAATATATCATAATATCAATTATTATCCCCGGAAGCGCCCGTTGCTACCTTCTTCGCAACAGAAGGAGCATACTATGTCATACGCAATCGAAATCCCCCAGACCGGCGGCCCGGAGGTCTTTCGCAAAACGGATCTCTCTATTCCAGCACCGGGCAAGGGTGAAATCCTGATCCGCAACCACGCAGGGGCGGTCAACTTTATCGATACGATCATCCGCCGTGGTGAAATGCCCGAGGGGATGATGCCCAGCCTGCCACATGTTCCGGGCGTTGAGGGCGCGGGAGTTGTCGAGGTGATCGGCGATGGTGTGGACGGGTTCGCCGCGGGTGACCGTGTCGCCTGGATGGGCCCGATTGGCGCAGGGGGCTATGGCAGCCATTCGGCGGTCAAGGCACCCTATGTGGTAAAAATCGCCGATAAAGTCAGCTTTGAGACCGCGGCTTCGATCCCGGTGAACGCCATGACGGCCTATCACATGCTGGTCAATCTTGGCGCCGCGAAGGCCGAAAAAACTGTGCTGATCCATGCCGCGGCCGGGGGCGTTGGCACTATGGCGGTACAGATCGCCAAACATCTGGGCCTGACCGTCATTGCCTCGGTCAGTACGGACAAGATCAGCTATGTGACAGCGCAGGGTGCGGATCATGTCATCGACTATCGCCAAGAAGATGTCACCACGCGTGTCGACGAGTTGACCAGCGGGCGCGGCGTTGACTTGACGTTGAACCCGATCGCTGGTGCGGCCCTCAAATCCGATCTCGACGCATTGGCGCCTTTGGGGACGGCGGTGCTGTTTGGCTTCCTAGCAGGCCCGCCAGCAGGCGATTTTGCAGGTGATCTGGCAAAGCACTTCCAGCAATCCATCGCGGTGCGGGTCAGTGATATCTACACCTATTTCACCACGCACCCAGACGCGTTCAACACCGATATGAAAGCGGTATTTGACTTGCTGGAACAAGGCGTGCTGCGCCCTCAGATCACCACGCTGCCAAGTGCTGAAGCTGCCGAAGCACATCGCCGTCTGGAAGCTGGCGAAACAACCGGCAAGCTTGTTCTGACGCTCGCCTGATCAAGACCACTCTCGCAAAATAGGACATGACCAAAATGACCAAGATCTTCGAAACCGACCTTCAAGGCAAACACGTCGTCATCGTCGGCGGCAGCAGCGGAATGGGCAAAGCTACCGCCAAACTGTCTGTGGCACTTGGCGCAAATGTGACCATCGCGAGCCGGAGCGCGGACAAGCTAACCGCCGCCGCCGCAGAGATCGGGGAGGTCAAAACCGCTCCGATCGATATGACCGACGAGGCAGCTGTGAAGGCTTGGGCTGCACAGCTTGGCACGGTGGATCACCTGGTGATCTCAGCCTCCAGTGCAGCGCATGGTGCCTTCGCTGAGTTGCCCACTGATGACCTGCGCGGCATGTTGGCTGCAAAGTTCATCGGTCCCTATGTCACCGCGCGCGAAGTGTTGCCGGCCCTCGAAAAGGGTGGTTCGATCACGTTCTTCTCGGGCGTGCTAAGTCGAAGACCTTCAGCCGGGGCGACAGGTCTTGGTGCCGTGAACGCAGCCGTAGAAGCACTGTCAAAAGGACTGGCGCAGGAGCTTGCCGGGCGCGCGCGTGTGAACTGTATCAGCCCCGGAATGGTTGCGACTGAGGCCTATGACGCCATGCCTCCGGACGCGCGAGACGCAATGTATGCCGTAGTCGCGGAGAGTTTGCCGGTTGGGCGTATTGGGCAGGCTGACGAAATAGCACAGGCCGTCATCATGGCCATGACCAACGGCTTCCTGACCGGCGCAGTCTTGGACATCGACGGCGGGCATCTGGTGCGGGGCTAAGATTAGCGGCTGAAATGGGAAGGGAATAAGTCGGTCATGCGTTAGAGTTAACGTCGCTTTTGCAGCGCACCATACTTGCCCCCATCTGCGCGGCAAAAGATGATCTATGCGTAGTCGAAAATTCCATTGGTGGACGTCTGCCATGGGGCGATGGCAGGCCCCCAATGCCAGGCAACCGTAAATCTGCTGAGCGGGCTTTACTGGCACCGACCTCCAAACAGCCGACCTTCGCTTTGCGCTGTTTGAACAGGTCGCAAAACTGGTGGTAGCTAATACTTGATCCATTTCAGACCGACACTCGTAGTTTAACCAGTAGAAATCTGGAGGCTTCGTGCAGGTTATCTGGTTTAAACGCGATTTGCGGGTGGAAGATCATCAGGCATTGTCGCAAGCGGCGCGTGTGGGGCGAGTCCTGCCGCTTTACGTCGTAGAAAATGAACTGTGGCAGCAGCCGGACGCCTCCGCACGACAGTGGAGCTTTGTTGCCGAAACAATCGCCGAATTGCGCGCTCGTCTCGGTGAATTAGGACAGCCTCTTGTCGTGCGCGTGGGTGAGGTCACGTCGATCCTGGCTGAGTTCAAGAAGTTTAACCTGATCGACGGCCTCTGGTCACATGAGGAAACCGGAAATGATTGGACATATCGCCGGGATATTCGGGTTGCCACCTGGTGTAGGCAGCATGGGGTACGACAGTACGAAGTTCAAAATCACGGCGTATTCCGTAGACTTAAATCGCGCAATGGATGGTCTGGGCGTTGGGATAGGTTTATGCGCCAGCCGGTCTCGGTGCCAATTGCCCTGGAACCTGTTCAGGTAGAGCTGGGGCCCATTCCAAGTGCGCGCGATCTTGGCTTGTCAGATGACCCATGCGCGTCTCGGCAGACGGGTGGGCGGCGTGCCGGTTTGGAACGGCTGAACAGTTTTTTGACTAAGCGCGGCGAATATTACCAACGCGAAATGTCCAATCCCGTAGAGGGGGCGGCCGCCTGTTCGAGGCTCTCACCATATCTAGCATGGGGGGCGCTTTCGATGCGAGAGGTGGCGCAGGTAACAGAAAAGCAGCGGCAGGCATTGCCGCCACAGGCAACTCAATGGCGCAAATCGCTTCGGTCCTTCTCCAGCCGGCTGCATTGGCATTGCCACTTTATTCAGAAGCTCGAAGACGAACCGCGTATTGAGTATGAGAATTTGCATCGTCTCTACGATGGGCTCCGGCCCCGCCAACCGGATTCAGAGCTGTTGGCGGCTTGGGCAAACGGTGAGACGGGCTATCCATTTCTGGACGCCTGTATGCGGTCATTGCGGGCCACAGGATGGCTGAATTTTCGGATGCGGGCGATGGTCATGGCCACGGCCAGTTACCACCTTTGGCTGGACTGGCGGGCCCCAGGTTTGCATTTGGCACGCATGTTCACCGATTACGAACCGGGAATTCATTGGAGCCAGGTGCAGATGCAATCCGGCACCACCGGTATCAATACGGTGCGAATTTATAACCCCGTCAAACAGGGGTACGATCAGGACTCGCAGGGTGCGTTCATTCGAAAATGGGTGCCGGAATTAACGCATATCTCGGATCAACATATCCACGAGCCCTGGAAGAGTAATGATGCTCAACAGATCATTGGGACGATTTATCCTGAGCGTGTCTTTGATCATCTTGCCGCGGCAAAACACGCCCGTGAACGTGTCTGGGGCGTGCGGCGTAGTTCAGGGTTTCATGCAGAAGCTCATGCGATTTCTGCCAAACACGCGAGCCGCAGAAGCGGACGGGTTGCGCGCAAAAAAGCACGGAATGCGGACAGCCCCGCCCAGCTTAGTCTGCCCCTTGGAGATCCATCATGAAAATGCGGACCAAAGCTCACTTGCCACAAAAGATCTGCGCCACCTGCCAGCGCCCGTTCACCTGGCGTAAGAAATGGGCGAAGAACTGGGATGAGGTAAAGTACTGCTCGAAGCAATGCAGGTCGGTCAAATGACTTCAGTTTTTCCTGAATTTGCCGAAAGATCCGAGCCCATCTCTTTCACCCCCACACGTGCCGATGGTCTCAAGCGGTTGGATCAGTTCGCAGCGCGCACCGGGCGCCATTATGCCCAGATGCGTAATTATGATTTCGGGGCTGAACGGCGCAGCAATGTCTCGGCCTTGTCGCCCTGGCTCAGGCACCGCTTGATCACCGAAGCGGAGGTGCTTCAACGGGTGCTGGCCCGACATAGTGTCAAGGCGTCAGAGAAGTTTCTGCAGGAAGTGTTCTGGCGCACGTATTTCAAAGGATGGCTGGAACAGCACCCAAGCGTCTGGACGCAATACCAACGTGATCTGGTCGATCTGCTTGAAGTCTTGGAAAATAACTCTGAGCTACAGAACCAGGTCAGCACCGCGGTGGCTGGCAAGACCGGTATTGACTGTTTTGATCATTGGGTGCGCGAGCTGCTGGAGACCGGCTATCTGCACAACCATGCGCGCATGTGGTTCGCCTCAATTTGGATTTTCACGCTGCGCCTGCCTTGGCAGCTTGGGGCGGATTTCTTTCTGCGGCATCTGCTGGATGGCGATCCGGCGTCCAACACGCTCAGCTGGCGTTGGGTTGGTGGGCTCCACACCAAAGGCAAGACCTATCTGGCACGTGCCGATAATATCGCCAAGTACACCGAAGGGCGGTTTCACCCCCGCGGTTTGGCGACCTTGGCAGAGCCGCTGACAGAGGAAGTGGAGCACCCGCGCGTACCGCTTTCGTTGAGGGCGATACAGCCATCCGCCCCGTATCTTTTACTCTTGACCGAAGAGGACCTGGCGGGCGCTAATCTGATGTCATCCGCACCCGCTGCTGTGATCGGTCTACTGGCGACCCGGGGGCGCACTCCAAACGCGATAGGACATGCCGCGCGGGAGTTTGCATTAGGCGCTATGAACGATGCCCTTGATGCTTTTGGGCAGCTTGCGGAACCAACCGAGGATTGGGCTGCGACGTTGATCAAGTCCGCACAGGACGCCGGTGTGTCGACCATTGCAACAGCTTACGCCCCTGTGGGCCCCGCCCGATCCAGGTTGGATTGTGCAGAACCTGAACTGAACAGCGCAGGCATCACTCTGCACCGGGTTGTACGACCATCCGATGCCATCGCCTGGCCTCATGCCAGAGCGGGGTTTTTCGGTCTGAAGAAAAAGATCCCTTCTATCTTGAGCCAGATGAATCTGACCCGCTGACCAAATTGCACGAGCCTCTTATGTCCTCAGTCACCATCATTCTTCCCAACCAGCTTTTTGCCGAACACCCCGGTCTGTTTGAGCAACCCGACCAGGTCGTGCTTTTTGAGGACCCTCTCTACTTTGGAGATGCGGTTTACCCGGCCAACATGCACAAGCAAAAGCTCTGGCTGCATAGAGCGTCGATGACGCAGTATCGTGATGATTTGCTGGCCCGCGGTTTCAAAACCAATATCTGGAGATACGAGGCAAAGGCAGGTGCCAGTATGCGGCTTTTCGAGGATCTGCGCCGGCGTGGCTTCAATCAGGCCGTCATGGTGGAGCCTGTTGATTTTATATGTGAAAATAGACTGAAAGCTGCCGCAGCGGCCACTGGTATCAAGCTTGAATTCAAGTCTTCTCCGGGCTTTTTGAATACGCGGTCGGACAATCTGGCGTGGTCGTCCGGTCGCAAACGCTGGTTCATGGCCGAGTTCTACAAAAGTCAGCGCCGCCGCATGAACGTTTTGATGGAGGGTGAGACCCCTTTTGGTGGGCAATGGAGCTTTGACGCGGACAACCGCAAGAAGGTTCCCAAAAAGCAACTGGCCAGTTTGCCCTGGATCGACTGGCCTGTTCCTAATGAGGTTGATGTCGCCGCACAGGCGCAAGTGCTCTCAGAGTTTCCGGACGCTTTGGGGTCCCTTGAGACGCTTTACTATCCGACAACACACAAAGCTGCTGCGACTTGGCTGGCGCAGTTTCTGGAACGGCGTTTTGAACGGTTTGGGGATTACGAGGATGCCATTGTTGAAGGCGAAAACTGGCTCTGGCACGGCATTCTGACGCCCGCGCTGAACATTGGGCTTTTGACGCCTCAACAAATTGTGGATGCCGCTCTGGAGCATGCAGATCGTAAGAGGATACCCCTGAACTCGGTCGAGGGCTTTATCCGTCAAATCATCGGTTGGCGTGAATTCATGCGCGCAACCTACGACAATCTCGGGGTGCCGATGCGCACCACAAACCACTGGGGCCACACGCGCCCCATGCCGCCAGCTTTTTACAACGGCACGACAGGCATTGGTCCGCTGGATGATACGATTCAAAGAGTGCTCAGAACCGGATATTGCCACCATATCGAACGGCTGATGGTTCTGGGCGGCTTCATGTTCCTGTGTGAGATCGACCCGGACGACGTCTATCGCTGGTTCATGGAAATGTTCGTGGACAGCTATGATTGGGTCATGGTTCCCAATGTCTATGCGATGAGCCAGCACGCCGATGGTGGATTGATCACCACAAAGCCGTATTTTTCCGGATCAAACTACATTCGCAAGATGAGCCATTGGGGCAAGGGACCTTGGACCGACATATGGGATGGCTTGTATTGGCGATTTATCCTGAAGCATGCGGATAGGCTTGTCAGCAACCCACGCTGGGCCATGATGTGCCGCACAGCACAACGGATGCCGACAGACCTCAAACACAAGCATATCACAACGGCCGAAGCTTTTTTGCAGCAAATATCCTCACAATAGGGCCTGTTGCACCAGGGTCTCAGGGCCGTTGAGTGGACCATACGACTGGATTTGTCGCTTGCAGAAAACAACAGATCTGTCCGCTAGAAGAACAGGGTCAACTGAACTCGCAGCGGGCCGAGATTGGCCCCGTCGCCACCAATTTCGTTTTGACCAAGGTGAACCCCGACTGGCGCGTCGACCGGCACTGCGAGCAATATTTAGGTGCCCCCACGCCCTGCAGCATTTGTCATGGAGAACGTGAACGGAATTGTACCGTCATCAATTGCAGGTTCAGAGATCATCGAGCGCATACGAAATGAGCTTGAGAACGTTGGAAAAGATGAGGGTAGTTAGGGCTGATCATCTCGCCGTAGGAAACTGACATGCTTGTGCTGGTTTTTTCGGCTTCTCGATTTTCGTTAAATGCCCTTGTAGGGCAAGGCTAAACGAAGTGATCCTCCTGATCGCTGGCTGGATCATGGGACCGGTACGGGTACCCGTTAATCCTATCGGCTATTTGACCGTCGCACCGATAGCGGTTTGAGGATCCGCTTTCAGCACATGCAGCCCGCCGGTGCCACCGACATGTTGCACCGTTGCGGCGCCGCAGTTGTTGGCGCGGTTCAGGCATTGGGCGTAGGGCGCTTTGGCCATCCATTGCGATAGAAAACCGCCGTTAAAGGCGTCACCGGCGCCGGTTGTATCAACGGCCTCGACCGGGGTTGTCGGCGCTGAGTGCCAGCTCTGGCCATCCCAGAGCTTGGCGCCTTGATCCCCCAGTTTCACAACGGTTAATGGCAGTTTGCCTTGATCCAGACCCGAGGCGATCAACCCGTCAAATTCAGAGGCGTTGGGCAGAAAAACATCAAGGCCTTCGATTAGATCGGTCAGGTCCCGACCCGCCCCGATCACATCAGCGTCCCAGCCGCAGTCGGAGGAAACGGTCATGCCAGCGGCGCGGGCTTTGTCCAGCAGGTCCGGCTGTTGCGCCAATGTCGCCAACTCCCCGATGTGGAGGTGGGTGAAACCGGCGTCGGTGAAGCTGATCTCGGGGACTGCCGCGCCGGTTTTATGGGTCAAAAACGCCCGGTCGCCCCCGAACACGGTGGCCACGGTGATCTGCGGCTGCGCCCCGGTGGCGCTGTCCTGGCAAAGCGAGGCGTCCACATCAGCTTTTTCCAAAGCGTTGCGAACCAACCCATCAAAGGGGGGCGCCGGCAGCGTGGCCGCGACCGAGGTTTTCACACCAAGCGCCGCGAAGGTTGCTGCGGTAATGAACGCACCGCCACCCGCGTGCAGCGCCAGTTCATCAGCAAAAACCTCCTGCCCGAGGACCGGCATTTGCGGCACGCCGGTGAAAATCAGATCGCAATACACGCGACCGGCACACACGACTGAGGGGGGCTGATGGGTCACTGCAGCGACACCCCGGTTTGGGCATCAAAGACATGCAACGTGTCCGGCGCAGCAGTGAGCGCAACCCTGCTGCCCAAGGCCGGTGGCGTGCGGCCGTCTGCCTTGGCGATGACCTCACCCGCCTCGGTATCGACGTAAATCAGGGTTTCGGAACCCAGGGGTTCCTGCACCGTGACGGTTCCGTTCAACAGGCCGGTGCCTTCCTCAGCAACGGTTAGGTCATCCGGGCGCACACCGACCTGGACGTCGCTTTGACCTTGGGCTTGCCAAGGTCCGGCGATCGACTGACCCGATAGCAGGGTCAGCCCCTGATCGGATAATTGCGCGGGCACCATGTTCATTGAAGGTGCGCCAATGAACTTGGCGACGAACATATTGGCGGGGGAATGATAGACCTCAGCCGGGGTGCCAACCTGTTGAATATGGCCGTCTTTCATGATCACAATCCGATCCGCCATGGTCATGGCCTCAACCTGATCATGGGTCACAAAGACGATGGTGTTGCCCACACGCTGGTGCAGTTTTTTGATTTCCAGCCGCATCTGGGTGCGCAGCTGCGCATCGAGGTTGGAGAGCGGCTCGTCAAACAGGAACACGGCGGGATCGCGGACCATGGCCCGGCCAATGGCGACGCGCTGTCGTTGACCCCCGGACAGCTGGTTTGGTTTCCGCTCCAACAGGTGGGGCATGTCCAGGATGCCTGCCACCTCCGCAATACGTGCTTCTTTTTCGGGTTTCGATAGCTTGGAGGCGCGCAGACCAAAGGCGATGTTTTTCTTAACCGTCATGTGGGGGTAGATGGCGTAGTTCTGGAACACCATGGCGATGTCACGTTTCTTGGGCTCCAGATTGTTGACCACCCGGTCGCCGATGATCACCTCACCGCCTGTGACATCCTCCAGCCCGGCGATCATGCGCAGGGTTGTTGATTTCCCGCAGCCCGATGGGCCAACGAAGACCACAAATTCACCGTCGGCAACGTCCAGGTTGATGCCATGCAGAACCTCAGTCTGATTGTAGCTCTTGGTCAGGTTTTTAAGCGATAGATTAGCCATTCTCAGGTCTCCACATAGGACATAAAGGCCGTGTCCAGGGCAGTGCGCGCGTCGCTGTGGCGCTGATTGCGCGCGCGGTGTTCGGTGGTCAATTCAGTCAGGGTGCTCTGATACTGCGTCAGTGCGGCGCCCAGGGCTTCGGGCGCGGGGCCGCCGGGGCGATTGCGCATTTCCACAAAATGGCGGGCCGAGGTCACTTGCTGAAAGCGATCCTCGGTCAGGATCGTGTCGCGGCCTGCCTCCGCGGCGAAGGCGGTGGTGAAAGCCTCAAACCCCTGCCGCAAGGGTTCGGATTGGGCGATCACCGCTTTGGCGGTGTGGGCGGCGATTTCATGGGCCTGTCTGAAGGTCAGACCCTCATCACGCACCAAAGTGTCCGCCAGTTCGGTGATGGTGATACAGGCGGCATCGGTGGTTGTGGCGACGCGATCGGCATTGATGCTGCAGGCCGGCAGAAAGGCGGTCAGCAGATCGATCATCCGCGCGCCAGAGGCAAAGGCATCATAGCCTGCCTGCTGCACTTCGCCTTCGCTGTCATTCATATCGGTGTAGGGCGTGTTGTGCATGGTGTTCACAATCACATCGCACCGCCCGGCGCTGACGCTGGCCAGATGGCGCATATGTTCAATCGGCACCGGGTTGCGTTTTTGCGGCATGATGGAGCTGATCTGCACCAGACTGTTGGGCACATAAAGCTGGCCCACCTCAAAGGCGGCCCAATAGCCCATATCCTGCACGACGCGGCCAAGGTGAACGAAGACAAGCTTCAGCGCGGAATAAAGCGCGGTGACGTAATCCACGCTGGCGATGCATCCGTAGGCGTTGAGCAGTGGCTCTTGAAACCCCAAAAGGTCCGCGACCCGGCTCCGGTCTATTGGGAAGCCGCTGGTGGTGATGGCCGCTGCCCCCATGGGGCAATGTTCCAGCCCATTGGCGGCGGCGTTCAGCCGTGCTGCATCGCGCAGCAAAACCTCAACAACCGCAGACAGGTAATGGCCAAATGTCGTGGGTTGCGCCGGCTGGCCGTGGGTATAGGCGACAATCAGCGTTTCGGCCTCGGTGTCTGCCTTTTGGATCAGCGCGTCACAGAGGCTGGTGATCTTTTGCAGCATCACGTCGGTGCGCTGGCGCAGGGCCATTTTGAACAGGGTGTGGTCCATGTCATTCCGGGACCGCGCTGTATGCAGCGCCCCGCCCAGATCCCCCAGCCTGTCGCGCAACGCGGCCTCAACTACGAAGAAGTAGTCTTCGTACTCGCCGGTATAACTCAGGCTGGCGATGTCGATGGTTGCATCGATATCCGACAAGGCTGCGGCAATGGCACGGGCGTCAGGCCCCGTCAGGATGCCGGTTTCGGCAAGCATGACCAGATGGGCCTTATTGATCTGCGCCATATGTGTGGCGTAGTTGGCTTTCACCCCTTCAAACAGCGGCGCAAGTACCGTGTCGCGATAGGTTGGGTCTGGAAAACGGGTGGTGTCAGTCATAGCGGGCCTTGCGCAAACGGTTCCAGAAAAGGGGACGGGTGGCGGTATTGAGTGGTGGCACAGCGGGTCATCCTTTCAGCCCCGCCATGACAACACCGCGAATGATGAAACGTTGGAAGATCAGGAAGACCACCAGCGTCGGGATGGTTGAGATGGCCGCGCCGGTCATGATCAGCTCCCAGGCGACATCGGCCTCATCCCCGAAACCGGAAAGACCTACGGGGATGGTGTACATTTCCACCGAATTGGTCACGATCAACGGCCAGAGGAAGGCGGTCCAGTTGCCAAGGAAGACAAAGATCGCCAGCGCCGCCAAGGCAGGTTTGACCAGCGGCATGGCCACCGTCCACCAGATGTGCAGCTCATTCAGCCCGTCAATGCGCGCGGCCTCAATGAAATCATCCGGCACCGATTCAAAGAACTGTTTCATCAGGAAGGTGCCAAAGGCCGTCATCAGACCGGGGAACATGATGCCCCAATAACTGTCGAGCCAGCCAAAGGATTGGCTCATCAGATACCAGGGGATGACCAGCATCTCGGTCGGGATCATCAGTGTCGAGAGAATTGCTATGAACACGATCTGCCGGCCCGGGAATTTGAACTTACACAGAGTGTAGCCCACCAGACTGTCAAACAGCAGGTTTGAGATCGTCGTGATCACCGCAATGATGATGGAGTTGATGAACCAGAGGTAAAACCGCCCATCTTCAAGAACATAGGTGTAGTTCTCAATCGTGGGCTCTTCTGGCACCAGGTTGACGTTATAGACCTCATGCGGCCACTTCAGCGAGGTTGAGATCATATAGGCGATCGGCATGACCATCAGGATGCCGCCAAAGAACAACAGCCCCCAGCGCAGGATCTGGCCCATGTTGCGCGGCTTGGTGACGGCGCTGCGGTCTAGGACATCTGTGGTCGGACGGATTTCGGTGGCAGACATATCATTCACTCCGCAACAGGCGCAGCTGAAGCAGCGACACCACCAATAGGATCAGGAACAGCACAACCGTCTGGGCCGCGGCATATCCCATGTCAAAGCCATTGAAGGCGGTATCATAGATCATCAACACAAGCGGTTTGGTTGAGTTAAGCGGCCCTCCTGGATTGTTCGTGGTCATGTTGAACACATGGTCGAAAATGCGCAGGAAGCCGATGGAGGAGAACACGACGATGAACACAATCGTCGGACGCAGCAGCGGAAGGGTGATCTGGGTCAGCACGGTGAACCAGCCAACACCATCGATCTTGGCCGCCTCATAGAAGCTGACAGGGATGGCACGCAGGCCCGCCATGAAGATGATGACCTGAAACCCCAGCCCGGCCCAGACCGCAGGCGCCAAAATGGCTGGCAGGGCATTGGTGGTGGAGTTCAGAAACTCGATCTGGGCGATGCCAATGCTGGCCAAGAGGTTGTTGAACAGACCGATCGGGACCCCTTGGTAAAACCAGCGCCAGACCCAGGCCATGGCCACCGCGGACGTCATGAACGGCAGGAAGTAGAGCATCCGCAGGAAGCCGTGCATAAACCGCACCTTATCAAGGTGGTAGGCAATGACGAAGCTGATGACCAGTGAAATAGGGGTGCCAATGATCAGGTAGGCAAAGGTGTTTTTGAAGACCTTCCAAAACACCGGATCATTCCAAAGCTTGATGTAATTGTCCCACCCCGTCCAGGTGCGGGAGCCAAGCAGGTTCCATTCCTGGAACGAAATCAGAAAGGCATTCCCGGTCGGGTAAAAGCGGATCACGCTGTAAAACAGGACCGGAATGGCCAGAAAACTCCAAGCCCAGACGATGAGCTTTTGGCGAATTGTGAGGCGCTCATAAAATCGCATGCATGGGCCTATGGCTTGAAGATGTAGAACTTGAGGGCAGGAGGTGGGGCCAAAGCGCCGGGGCGCTTTGACCCATCGTGAGTGGCTTAGTTGTAGTAATCGTCGAGGATTTTCTGCTCAGCCGCGGCGGCTTCGGCAATGCTGTCTGCCAATGGCTGGCCTTCGATATCCGCGCGACCAACCATATCCATCAGAACCTGACGCTGGGCCGATTCATTGGCGAATTTGGTGGTCCGGGCATATTCCAGCCCCCGGATGAACGGGCCATAGACCGGATGGTTGGCGTTGGCATCGGTCATGCCGACGGAGGGTTTTGCGGGCAGTTCACCCACAACATCCAGCCAGATCTGCATCGCCTCGTCCGAGGTGATGTACTGCATGAATTTCACTGCAGCGTCGTATTTCTCACCTTCGGCTTTGGTTGTGATGCCGTTGACCCAATAGGAGGAATAGTTGGCGCGCATGCCGTCGCCGTTGGCGGGCAGTTCAGCCACACCCCATTTCAACCCGCGCACCTTGTTCAGTGAACCAATACGGAAAGAGCCATCAATATGCATGCCGGCACGGCCTGCCTTAAAGGCGGCTTGCGGTTCATCCATAAAGCCTGAGGCGGTGACCTCATGAACTTTCTCAAGGTCGGTGTAATATTCCAGCGCGGCGATGCCTGCATCCGTGTTGTAGTTCACGGTGCGATAATCGTCCTGATAGGGCTCACCGCCGAACTGGCGGATCAGCCCCTCACGGAACCAATGGTGGTCCTGGGCGTTCATGCCGGTGGTGATCCCGACTTGGGTGATGTTACCGGCGCCGTCTTTCTTGGTCAGCTTTTTCGCGACCTCGATCAGTTCATCCAGCGTTTCTGGTGGGGCTGTGATGCCAGCATCTGCAAAAAGACGCTCGTTGTAGAACAGCGCCAGAGAACGAACCGCGGTGGGCAGCGCGTGATAGCCATCTTCGCCTTTCATGGCCTGAACCATCGGGAAGAACTCGGCATCAATGGTTGCCGGATCAAAGGCATCGGTCGGCAGCGGCTGGATCAGGTTGGCGGCAACGTAGTCATTCAGCCAGCCATAAAACAGCTGCACCACATCCGGGCCTTCGCCTGCCGGGATCGCCGCAGCAACTTTGGTGCGGTAATCCGCATAGGGGAAATGCGTCATCTTCACGGTGATGTCGGGGTTGGCTGCCTCGAAGTTGGTGATCAGCTGCTCCATCGCTTCGACGCGCGCATCAAAGAAGTACTGCCAATATTCAATCTCTACCGCGTTTGCTGCCGAAGCAAACAGAGTGGAGACGCTTGCAACGCTGGCTAAGGCGATGCTGTTCCATTTCTTAAACATAGTCGGCTCTCCTGTTGGGTATTAATTATTGACGCGACATTAACTCAACTTACTTGAGAGCTCAAGTTAGTTGAGTTAATGTGGCCTCATGACGCGAAACCTCAAAAACTCCTCCTCCGCAGCAGGTGCAAAAAGTGACCGCTCTCGCGGGCGCAATCGACAGGCTGTGCTGAGTGAAATCAGGGCCGCAGGCCGGATTGGCCGTGCAGCAATTGCCCGCTCGCTGGGGCTGTCAACGCAGGCTGTCAGCAATATCATCGCGGATCTTGAGGCCGACGGGCTGCTGGTGGAACGGGGTATGCACAGCGCCGGACGTGGCTTGCCTGCCATGCAATATGGCCTCAATCCAACGGGGGGATTCGCGCTGGGCATCGAGGTGCGCCCAGATGCCTTGTTCCTGGCGCTGCTGGATCTGGAGGGGCAGCCCGTCACCACCCGACGCAAGGCATTGGTGGATCACGCCCCCGACACCGTGGTGGGTGAGGTCACATCGCTACTGAAGCGGATGTTGGCGAAATCCGATGTAGTGGCAGAGCGCATCATCGGCGCTGGCGTTGTGTTGCCGGGGCCTTTTGGCCAAACCGGCCTCAGCGGCAAGGGGCCTGTGCTGATCGGCTGGCAGGAAATTGATGCCGCAGATCTGTTCGCCAGTGCCCTCGATCTGCCGGTGGAGGTGTCAAATGACGCTAATGCGGCGGCAATGGCGGAACGTTTTGGGGGCGCGGCGCAGACCCTGGATCACTATGCCTATCTGTATTTCGGGGCCGGTCTGGGCCTTGGGCTGGTGTCGCAGGGCCAGTTGATCAGCGGCGCCTTTGGCAATGCAGGTGAAATCGGGCATTTGCCAATTTCCACACCCGACGGGATGCGTCCATTGGAAGAGGTGCTCAGCCGTGATGCGGTGCGGCGGCGCCTTGAAGAGGGTGGTGCTGAGGCTACCCCGGTCGATTTGGAGAGAATTGCCAACCTCTATGCTGAAAAGGATCCGCGCCTATCGGAATGGCTGACGCAGGCAACCGCTGCGTTAAGTCAGGCCGTTGGCGTGATCGAAAACCTGTTTGATCCGCAATCGATCATTCTGGGCGGCGCGATGCCAGAAGAGGTGCTGGAACATCTGGTGCACCAGACACAGCTGCCTGAATTGACCGTATCCCACCGGCCAGATTCCCCGTCACCCCGGCTGATGGTGGGCGACGCGGGGCGCCTGACGGCGGCGCGCCGTGGCGCGGCTATGGTGCTGAACCGTGCCTTTACCCCCGAAGCTTTGCCCGTCCGACATTTCCAATCTTGAGGAATTGATATGCCCTTGTCCGATCAATCGCGCATCCTGCAGGACCGCCTGACCCCGCGGATCTTGATGCTGTGGCAGGCCTTGGCGCCGCTGCAAAGCGTGGTGTCCTTCATGAACACGGGCGCGCATCCGGATGATGAGACCTCTGCGATGCTGACCGCACTTGGGCTGCGCGATGGTTTGGACCTGAGCTATTGCTGCTCCACACGTGGTGAGGGTGGGCAGAATGATATTGGGCTGGAAAGTGGCCCGGCGCTTGGAATGCTGCGGACCGCAGAAATGGAACGCGCCTGTGATATCCTGAATATGCGGATGTATTGGCTGTCGTCGCATTGGGACGACCCGGTGACCGACTTTGGGTTTTCCAAATCCGGGGTGGAGACCTTGGAAAAATGGGGCAAGGCCCGCACCCTGCGCCGCTTTGCCCGCGTGTTGCGGATCGAACGGCCTGACATCATCTGCCCGACCTTTCTGGATATCCCTGGCCAGCATGGCCATCACCGCGCCATGACCGAGGCGGCGCATCTGATGATGGATCTTGCCGCTGATCCGGAGTTTGACACCGGCGGGCACGCACCGTGGGCGGTGAAGAAACTTTATCTGCCCGCGTGGTCTGGGGCAGGGCAGGCTTATGACGATGATCTGCCCCCACCGCCAGCGACCCTGACCATTCAGGCAGACGGAATCGATCCGATCAGCGGAGCCAGCTTTGAACGCATCGGCCAGCAGTCGCGCGCGTTTCATAAGACGCAGGGCATGGGGAGCTGGATAGACATCGGGGCAGAGCGGAACTGGCCATTGCATCTGGCCAAATCCCGTGTTGCGGGGCCGGATGAAACGATCACCTCGGGCTTGCCGCAGACGCTGCGGGATCTTGGGTTTGGCGCTATTCAGGACCACCTTGATGCCGCCCGCGCGGCCTTTCCCGATTTTGCGGCGGTTACGAAAGAAGCCAGTGCAGCACTTGCCTTGTTGCAGGCCGCAAAGGTGGCGCCGGAGGATCAGCACCGCATTGATCGGAAAATCACCCAAGTCTCACGTGTCATACGCTTGGCCGCGGGCGTTCAGGTCGAGGCGCGCCTTGCCCAGGACAGTCTTGCACCCGGTGAGCGCACCGATGTTCACATCGCAACGCGGCAGGGGGCGGCCACAGAAGTGAGCACGCGAATTGAGACGGCCGCCGGGTGGATCGCAGACAAGACAGAGCTGCGCAATGAAAGCGCCGAGCCCAGCCAGCCTTACCCGTGGTGCTATCTGCCGGACAGTCCCGCCGCCCCTTGTGTTGAGGTTGCGGTGACCACACATGGCGTGACCAGCACCACCGCCGTGCCCTTTGAAAGCCCGCCTTTGTCTTTGTCCACCGTTGTGGTGGACCTCAGCCCCAGCGGCGATGTGGTGAACTTGAAATCAGACCGGCGCAGGGTCGCAGTGGCCCTGCGTGTCGTAACTCCAAAAGGCGGGCAGGCCACCCTGCAACTGCCACATGGCTGGACGTCTGAGCCCACAGAAACTGGGTTTGATATCCACCTGCCTGCGGATGCCACGACAGGGTCCTATTCTATTCCCGTTCTGGTCGGGGATCAGGTGGCCCAGCAGGTGGTGACCACCCAGTATGATCACGTTGCGTCGCGCGTCTTGGCGCAGGATGCGGTTATCCAATTGCAGGTGATTGAGGCGGACCTGCCCAAAGCGCGTATCGGCTATATTGGCGGCGGCAATGATGAGGTGGATCATTGGCTGGCCACCATGGGGCTGGATGTTGTGGCCCTGCAGGACGATGATTTGGCCAGCTCTACCCGGCTTGCGCAGTTTGACACCCTGGTCGTTGGCATCTTCGCCTTTAAATTTCGGCCCGCGCTGGCTGCGATCACACCGCAGCTGCATCACTGGGTCGAAAACGGCGGTAATCTTGTGACGCTTTACCATCGCCCCTGGGATAACTGGCAGCCCGATAGAACGCCGCCGAAACCGATGGAGATCGGCCAGCCGTCACTGCGCTGGCGCGTCACCAATGAGGCGGCGGTGGTGACACATCTGGCCGAACATGCACTACTGTCGCAGCCCAATGACATTGGACCTGCCGAGTGGCAGGGCTGGAAAAAAGAGCGTGGGCTTTATTTCGCCAAATCCTGGGATGCGGCCTACACACCACTGTTGGAAATGGCCGACCCGGACGAAGCACCACTGCAGGGCGCGCTGTTGGTGGCGGATATTGGCAAGGGGCGTCACACCCATTGCGCGCTGATCCTGCACCACCAGATGGCCAAAGGCGTGCCCGGTGCCTTCCGCCTTATGGCAAACCTCGTTGCCCCGCGCGGTTGATCCCCTCCCACCAAACGGGGCGCCAGAGGTTCATAACCTTGCCGGTGGCGCCTGGCTGATCGCCGATATGACGTTCAACATCTGCGCATTGAGCATCGTGAAGTGGTTGGGGCCGGACTATCCAGCGGTGCAGCTTGTGTTCCTGCGCGCCTGCGTCGGATTTATCCTGATGCTGCCCTGGCTGCTGCAACGGCGCATGGAGTTTATTGGCCTGACGGATCTGCGCCTGCATATGGCACGGATTCTGTTTTCGACCATGGCGTTGTTTTCCAGCTTCTACGCTTTGTCGCGCCTGCCATTTGCTTTGGTCACGGCCATCGGATTTACCCGTCCGATCCTGACCATGGTATTGGCGTGGCTGCTGCTGAAAGAAACCGTTTCGAACAACCGCTGGGCCGCAGCCGGCGTTGCGTTCTTGGGGGTGCTGCTTGCGCTGCAGCCCGGCACCCTTGTCTGGTCCAGCGGGATCCCCGCCGCGTTTCTGACCGTTCTCTGCGGGACAATGGCGATCATCGTAACGCGGCGGCTGGCGGGGACACCGGTGGTGGTGATGATGACGTTTTACACGCTGGGACTGACCCTGTTCAGCGCCCCCTTCGCCCTTGCGCAATGGGTCACAATCGCCCCTGATCACCTGTTGCCACTTCTGACGATTGGCGTTGCCGCACAGGTCGCGCAGTTTTGTTTCCTGAAGGCACATTACAAAGCCGAAGCCGGGTTTCTGTCGATCCTTGCCTACCTCAGCCTGGTGTTCACGACGACCGTTGGCATCGTGGTGTTTGATGAGGTGCCCACCTTGATGTTCTGCGCAGGGGCCATGTTGATTGTCGGCGCGGCGATCTGGACCACGTTCAGTGCAAGATGAAAGGGATTGGCGTGCCGCATCACTCCCCCTGTGTCCAGGATCTCGCATTGATGGCGACACGGTTAAAACAAACCCACAGCCGACGGCCTGTCGCGGCAAATGTTTGATTTATGGCTAAAGTTCTGCGCGTTACGTTCGTTGCCAATTAGGTGATGCAGCCAGTGCCGATAGCCCCAAATGATGCGCGCGACGGGGTGGCGGTTTGCTTGAAAAATGCGAAGGTCTACCCGATCCCGGATTTGTTTAACAAAGCGGGCTTATGGTGTAAGCTGAAGAAAAAGGACCAAGAATAATACGGTGAGTTTCCCCTTAAATATTGAAATATAGAACTCTAAGGGTTCTGTGTGGTATCTTCCTACAGCCTGTGGAGTGTCGATGTCATGAGGTGGAACAGACTGCGGGAGATGCAAAATCGGAGGGCCAATTGACTACAAAATCGATTTTGAAAACCGTCGCGCTTCTGGCGGCGACACTATTTCCATTCTCTTCGGCAGCGGAGGCAAATGATCCTCTGATTTTAACGAACGGCTATTGGCCACCGTTCAAGGGCGAGTCCCTGCCCAAAGGTGGGATTATCACCGATGTCACCCTCCAGACACTGACCCGTGCAGGGTATGAGGTGGCCGTGGCCGTGGTGCCCTGGAAACGGGCCTATGCGGGAACAGTGGATGGCAGATACGATGTGATCTCGGCCATTTGGGCCACGCCTGAACGCCAAACCGAATTGGCCTTTAGTGACGCCATCCTGTCCAGCCGCGTTGTTGTGATCCACCGGTCTGACTATGATTTTACCTTCAGTTCGCTTGAGGATCTGAAAGGCGAAACTGTTGGGGTGACAGCGGGCTATGGCTACCCGGAGAGTTTCCAAAAGGCCGACTTCTTTGAACGCGAAGAATCCCAAACGCTGACCCAGAGCCTGCGCAAGCTGATCCTGGGCCGTATCAACGTCATCGTCGCCGAAGAAACCTCGGCGCGGTATGTGGTTGCTGCGGACTTCCCCGATGCGGTGGGCAGCCTGCAATATTCTGAAACTGCGCTGCAGGAAAATCCGCTGCATGTTGCCTTCACCATGGCGCGTCCTGATCATCCCGAACTGAGGACCCGCTTCAATGAAGCCCTGGCCGACATGCGCGCAGACGGAACGCTGGAGGAGATACTGGAGTTCCACGGCGTATCCAGCATGCAGAAATGACATGCTCAGAACCTTTCCGCACCATATGAGATCCAAAAGTGACCATGCTCAGGCTCAAAACTGGGTTCAGGCTCAAAACGGGGCGGCGATGAATAGAAAAGACAACGACGTACCGGGGCAAGAATGACCGTTCGGATTACCAATCGTATTTCTTTCAAACAGGCGCGGTTGGCGGTGATCCTTGCCTTTTTCCTTGGTCTGCTGATGAGTGGCTTGCAGATCTGGTTGGATTTCCGGAACGAAAAAGAACAGGTTGATGCCACTGTGTCGCAGCTGATGAGCGCGGTGCATGATACTGCTGCGCAGGCGGCCTTTGGGTTTGAGACGCCCCTGGCTGAGAGGGTTGTTTCCGGTCTGTTCGAATATGATGCGATCGTCACTGCGGAGATCAAAACCGATTTTGGCGATATCCTGGCCAGACGGGACACCTCTGATGGCACAGCACAAAACCGCCATGTGTTTGGTTTCTTGTCTGACGACAGCCCCTCGGTTTATGCCCACGATCTGTATCTGGACGACCGGGCGGATCCGGTTGGAACCCTGACGATCTGGGTCGACCCCTATCTTGCCTTCGCTAGTTTTTTCAATCGCATCGGGCTCATCCTGCTGTTTGGTATGATCCGCAGCCTGTTTTTGGCGGTTGCACTGATGGCGGCCTTTTACGTCGTTCTGACGAAACGTATTGAACAGATCTCCAGAAGTGTTGAGGGCTTTGAGACGGCAGTCACGCCAAGCGCCAATGGCGAAAACGGGCTCAACGATAAACATGATGAGCTGGACATCCTTGCCTCATCCATCGCGAGCTATCAGCGTGAGAAAAACAAAACCCTTGAGGTTCTCGAAAGACGGGTTGCTGAGCGAACGCAAGCTCTGTTGGGAACCGCCCGCAAGGCAGAGGCCGCTAGCCACGCCAAATCGCTATTCCTTGCCAATATGTCCCATGAAATCCGCACACCAATGAACGGTGTCATCGGGATGGCCGAAGTGCTGGCGCATACGGAGTTGCAGCCAGAACAACTGCGGATGGTCACCACCATTCGCAAGTCGTCGATGTCGCTGTTGCGGATCATTGATGACATCCTCGACCTGTCCAAGATTGAGGCTGGTAAAGTCACGCTTGAGGCCGTGCCGGTGAATGTCCACACGCTGCTGGAAGAGGTTGTCGATACGCTGCGACCCATCGCCAAAGGTCTGAACGTCCGGATTTCTTTCCGTTTGGACCCGTTGATCCCGCATTACATCCTCGCCGATCCAGTGCGCCTGCGTCAGGTGTTCATGAACCTGATGAACAACGCGCTGAAATTCTCCAGCCGCGAGGAGGGGCAGCAACCAGGCCGCGTGCGGTTGCTGACCGATCTGACGCCGGAAAACCGGATAAAGGTCACCGTAATGGACGACGGTATTGGCATGACAGACCATGCTATCGCCAATCTGTTCCAGCCATTTACGCAAGGCGAAGAGTCGATCACCCGGCGCTACGGCGGAACCGGGTTGGGGCTGGTGATCACCAGCGATTTGATCGCACTGATGGATGGCGCCATTCAGGTCGACAGTGTGCTTGGCCAAGGCAGCGTGTTTGAGGTGACCCTGCCATTTGTCGAAACCAGCGGTGTTGAGGAAGAGGTCGACGTTTCTGGGTTGCAGGTGTTTGCCTTTGTGGATGAGGGGATCAACAGGCCGACGCTGGCGTCCTACGTTGAGTTTCAGCGATCGGAAATGCTGTTTGCGGAGACCGAGGCTGAGCTTAAGGGGCTGATTGCAAACGCGGATAGTGAATTCATTGTTCTATTGTCGCTTGAAACCGCTGAGGAAAATGAGCGCCTGCGCGACAGCCTGTCTGAGCATTACCCCGATGTCAAAATCCTGTGGTTCATCGCAGACATTGAAGAGGCCAGCCTTTGCAGATTGCCCAACTGTTTCATGGTGCAACGCTACCCGCTGCTCCCCTCCGAACTGGTGAGGGGCATCGCGCTGCTGACCGGGCGCGCCAGCCTTGTCGCGGATCAAGAAGAGGCGTTGCCAGAACCCACGGCCGTGCAGTCTGAGGATGAGGAGGATCGCAAAATCCTTCTTGTTGAGGATAATGAGATCAATATCGACGTCATCTACCGGCAACTCAGCTCGCTGGGGTTCCAGCCTGAAATCGCAAAGAACGGGCTGGAAGGGTTGGAAAAATGGCGGACTGAAAAGTTCAAACTGGTGCTGACAGATTGCAACATGCCAGAGATGGACGGCTTTGAGATGACCCAGAAGATGCGGGCGATTGAGGAAAGCGAAGGCCGCTCACGCTCAACGATTGTTGCGATCACCGCAAACGCCATGGGGGGCGAGGCCGAAAGGTGTTTGGCTGCCGGGATGGATCGTTACCTGTCAAAGCCCACCACGCTCAAGCAATTGGGGGAGGCGCTGACGATCATTCGGCCAAAGGATGATGTGACCTCTGGCGGCAGGAAGGGCGAGACGGGCCAGGAGCCGCAGCAACCAGAACCTGCCGCCGTTGACCCATCTGTTTTGACAGCGTTGCTGGGCTATGAGGACAAGACGTTTATTGCCGATACGCTGCAAAAACTGATTGCAGAAACCGGACCCGAAATTCCCAAACTGCAAGAAGCCCTGGAAGCCAACGACCGAAAAACCGCAGGGTTTCTGGCGCATAAGTTCAAATCCTCCATGCGATCTGTCGGGGCCCTTGCCTTCGGGGACCTTTGCGACGGCATCGAACAGCGCGCCAATGGTGATGAGGTGTTTGATGGGCAGGAATTTATCGAGCCGGTCGAGCAGGGCTTCATCGCCGTTCTGGATTTCGTGGAAGACTACGCCAAGGAGCAGTTGGAAACGTAATCCGTGGGAGCTGTCTGTTTGGGTAAAATGAACAGCACCAAAACAGAGTGCTTAGAGAGGCTGGCGAACGGGGCCTTTCGCCAGCTTCCGATTTTTCATGTTTGCAGAAGCGTTTAAGCCGCTTGGCTGGTCTGCGCCGGGTCGTTCATGGACTGGTTGACCCCTTTCACAATCTCATCCGCTGCGGTCAGGATCGTGTCCAGATGGGCGTCAACATCGCGGTGGAAGGTTTCCAGACTGGTCAGGATTTCCTCCAGCCCGCTGACGGCATTGGCCAGTCGGGCCATTTCAACCCGGCAGGCAATGCGGATGTTGGACAGTGCCAGGATCAACTCGCGCAGGTATTCGGTGCCGCTTTTGATCTTCAGTGCGGCCTCAACACTTTGACCAACCGCAGTCAGGGACTGGTCTTTGTAGCTATTCAGAAGATCATGCAGGAAACCGGTGTCGAGGTCCATTGAGGCATCTTCGACCTGACGGGCCTGATCGTCAAACTGGGCCGTCATGTCTTCCATCAGATGCGCCGCACAGAGCAGGAAATAGGTGTTCTGATCGCGCGACACGCCCCAGATGCCATCCAGCTCTTCGTGCACACGTACATTGGCCAGATGGCCTTCGATGCCGCGCATTTTCATGCTGTAGTTCTGGGCAATGGCGCGCAGTACCGATTGGCCAACCTGCTGTTTGTTGGCGACGATCTCCATATTGGTGATCAATAGGACAGCATGGTCAAATTTCCGCGCCAACAGGGCCAGTTCACGCTGGAAAATTGCGGTGTTGGAGGTGATCACATCAACGCTGGTCAGGACCGGATCTTTGGCAAGGTCCAGCGCGTCACGGCGGGCCTCAAACTCGGTGTAGAAGGCATGCGACTGGAACATCGCATAGGTTGGGAACCCAAGGCTCTGAAGCTGTTCCAGCAAGCGGTGCGCGCTGTCTTCTGCGGAAAGCCCCAGCTCCTGCTCATCGCGCAGGGCAGCCTGATAAAGCTTTTGAACCTGCGCAAACAGCGGGCTGGAGGGTTTCATCCGAACTGAGAGGAAGCCGTCGGTGATGGGCGAGGCAACCGCGTAAACCCAGTAGTATTTGCCGCTCTTGGTGCGGTTTTTCACATAGGCGCCAACCGGGACGCCCGCCTTCAGGCCGTTCCACAGCAGCCAAAATACGGCTTTGGGAACATCGCCATGCCGCACCAGCTTGTGCGGCGCACCCATCAGCTCACCCGGGGTAAAACCGGCGATGCGTTCAAAGGTGTCATTATAGGATTGAATGACGCCGCGCTCATCCGTGCGCGAGAAAAAAAGCTCTTCAATACCATAGGCTTCTTCTTCGTCGGTGCTTACGACGGGTAACGGAAGCTCCAGATCTTCATCGACTTCAAAATTTCCTTTCGGCTGCATGTTCATTGCATAATCCCTACGTATTCCATCTGCTTGCGGAAGCGGGGTCGAGACCAGCGTTTGTTACAAATGCCCGGCAGATGGGGTCGGGGACACCAAACATTTGATCAAGCCGCAGGTCTGTAACGTCGGCCTTTTGCGGGTCTTTAGGCAGAATTTCCTAGTTGACCGTGTTAACAACCTAAGTGCGTCGTTTTGACCGACCTCAACCTCAGATTTTGGCTGGGCCTGTCACGTCGCGACGGGAGGGGCGGCGTCCAAATTACGCCTCTGCCGCGCAGCCGTCGCCGCGCGTTCAGCCCTATAGAGAATGAGTGCAAACCTTTCCGTGAAATGGCACCGCTGTTGCTTGACAGGGCAGGGGGCCGGTGATGCTCTGCTAGGATGAATTTCAGGAGCTGAGCGAAGTTGCGCATGACCCCCAAAGCGAACGCACTTGGCCTGAGGGCAAGCCTGGCCTTCCGGCAAGCGCAGATCGCAGTTTTCGCGGGCCTTCTTCTGGGGCTGACCTTTAGCTTTCTGCAGATCGCGACGGATTTGCGGCGTGAGGTCAAAAACATCGATGCCACCTACGCCCGCAGTCTGGCCGCCTTTGAGGATGCAGCCTTTCAAGCGGCGTTCGGTCTGGATGAAGAGCTGGCGGAGCGGGTGGTTGATGGGCTGATGCTGCAGCCGGCTGTGATTGAAGCATCCATCATCGACAGCTACGGCGATGTGATGAGCCTCAAGCGCCAACCGCAATCCCCCAGCCGGTTTCCCTGGCTGGTCGAGGCCACCTTTGGTCAGTCGCGGGCGTTTCAGTCAATCCTGACAGACGGCACCAGTGCTTTCGTGGCCGGTCAAATCAATGTGGTGGTGGATACCAATGTGCTTGCCCGCGCTTTCCTGCAGCGCTCAGCGCTTGTTCTGGGGTTTGGTCTGTTGCGCAACCTCGTTCTGGCGATCCTGCTGACCTACCTGTTTTTCCGGCTGGCCACCCGGCCCCTGCGGGACATGGCGCGCGCCATTGGGGCGGGGGCTGAAACCCTGTCAGTGCCGCGCCGCAACCGCGGTGATGAACTGGGGGCGCTGGCCCAGGCCTATAATCTGGAAACGCAGCGCCGTTCCCTGACCGAAAGGCAGTTGAGCGCGGAGGAACAGAAACACAGCGCCCTGTTTGAAACCAGTGACATTTCACAGTGGCTGGTGGATTTTTCCGCGGTTGACCTGCTGTTGCAACAGCTGCGCAGGGATGGGGTGACAAACCTTGCTGAACATCTGGAACAGCATCCCAAGCTGATTTCAGAGCTGATTGTGAAAATCCGCGTGTCCTCGGTAAACAACGCGACATTGCGGATGTTCACAACAAACCGCAGCAGTGACTACGTGCAGACCCTGGGCGGTATTCTGGCTGAGGAGATGCGGAACTTTCTGAGTGATCTGCTGATCGCGGTTTGGCAAGGGCAGGAGTCTTTTGCTGAAGAGACATCGTTGCGGTCGCAGGACAACAGGCAATTCCCGGCGATCATCACCATCCCGCTGCCCCCGGCCGGCAACTCGATGCAGGTGCGCACCATGAGCATTGTCGATATCTCCATGCTGCAAAACCATGCGGGGGATTATAGCCTGCAGAACGAAATCTTGAACGCGTTGGAGGATGGGATTTGCACAGTCAGATTGGCAGATACCTCCATCCTGACGGTGAACCCTGCGTTCGAGCGGCTGTTTCTGCACAGTGCCAGCAAGCTGCAGGGCCAGCCGCTGTTGTTGCTGTCGGTCAAAACCGCTGAGGCCAGGGATGGTCAGATCCAAAACCTAGCCAGTGTAATCAAGGCCGAAAAAGACTGGGGTGGTCTGGTGCAGTGCCAGCGCCGGGATGGGGTGGAGTTCACCTGCCATGTTCAGGTTTCCAGTCATTTCCACGTTGATCACGGCGCATTGGCTATCCTGTCCTTCCGGCCTGCGCAGGTTGATGGGCCATCGGCATAGCGGGGTCAGCCCCTTCGCTATTGGGTCACCGCATTCGGTTCCGTGTAGGCCCGCATGATATCGGCATAAGCACCGCCTTCACGCAGGGCATTGGCGGCTTGGCGCAGGCCCTCAACCTCGATCTCAGGCAATTGATCCTTGGCGCATTGCAGCCACATCTCCTGCCGCTCATAGGTGAAGACCTCACCCAGCACGTCCCGCCCGGTTTCCAGCAGCGACAGCTCATAAAGGATGCTCAATTCAGTGCCTGAAACGGCATCCACCCGGCCAGCGACCAGCAGCGCCACGCTTTGCGCCACATCATTGGTCAGGACAATCTTAATCTCAGGGTCTTCCAGAATGGACGAGCCTTCAAAACTGCCGCGCGGAATGGCCAGCCGGCTGCCTTTCAGGTCATCGACGGAGGTCAGCGTCAAACCGGCGCGGGCCACAATCACGGTATCGAAGCGGTCATAGATCTTTGCCACTTGTTCATAGGCGGCCTTGCTGGGGCCTGTCTGCAGGAACACGCCGCAGTCCGCCACGCCTGAGGCCAGGTTTTTGATCACGCGCGAAATTGGCAGAACGGAATTGATGTGCTCCAGCCGGGCCTGTTCGGCGGTTGCGCTCACGATGTCAACGATCAGCCCGTCCCGCCCCAGCGCATCCCCTGTTAAGGCATAGGGCGCGTAGTCGATTGTGGAAAAGCGGACCGGATCCGCCACGCTTTGACCGGCAAGGGTGAGAGCGCCTAAAAGGGCTGACTGAAAAACCATCTGTTTGAGCATTTGGACGGTCGCTCCTTCGTCATCAAGGTTGCGGGACGAGCCACATGTCGGGCGGCGCATTACGCCTATCTTGCCACAGGATTGCCCCTCGCTCCAACGCAGGAATTTTGGGAAAACCGAAACGTGAACGGTGGGGCAGACCGCATGGCGCAGAGGGGGACGGTGGCACGTCTGCGGGTGAAGGGCGGTACATGCATAAGGTGTTTCTTGGATTTTTCGGCCTGACATACGCTCAGGATCTGGTCGCAGTCAGTAAGGCGATAAGTGTCTGAAAATGCTTTCTGGTTAGCCGTTCGGCGCGACCCTCAGCGGCTAGACTACCCCGAAAGAGGTCAAATTATTCGTTGACATGAATCATGATTCATATTTCATGTTTTGCGAGGAACATCCTAGGGAGGAAAAACCATGCTGCGCGCTGTTGCGTTGACGGCTGTGGGGGCCTTGATGGCCACTGCGGCAACTGCTGAAATCCGGATTGCCCATGTCTACGGCAAAACCGGCCCGTTTGAGGCCTATGCGGCCCAATCTCACAATGGTCTGATGCTGGGGCTGGAGTATGCCACTGGCGGCACCATGGAGATTGACGGCGAGAAAATCGTTGTGATCGAAAAAGACACCCAGCTGAAACCCGACATCGGTCGCGCCCAGCTGGAAGAGGCTTACGGCGATGATGATGCTCATATCGCGATCGGGCCGGTCAGCTCGGGCGTGGCGCTGGCGATGCTGCCGGTGGCCGAAGAATATGAGCGAGTTCTGATCGTGGAGCCTGCGGTGGCGGACTCGATCACCGGCGCCAACTGGAACCCCTATATCTTCCGCACCGGGCGCAACTCATCCCAGGATGCGATTGCCAATGCGGTTGCGCTGGGCGGTGAAGGTGTGACCATCGCCACCCTGGCGCAGGACTATGCCTTTGGCCGGGACGGTGTTGCCGCGTTCAAGGAAGCGCTGGAAGCCACAGGTGCGGAAATCGCGCATGAAGAATACGTGCCGACCGACACGACAGATTTCACCGCAGCGGCTGAGCGTATCTTTACCAAGATGGGCGACATCGAGGGTGAAAAGAAACTGTTCATCATCTGGGCCGGTGGCGGCAATCCGATGAGCAAAATCAACGCGATGGAGCCTGAGCGTTTCGGTGTTGAGATTGCCACCGGCGGCAACATTCTGGCGGCGCTGAAAGCCTATGAAGAGCTGCCCGGCATGGAAGGCGCAACCTACTACTACTATGAAATCCCGCAGAACCCGGTGAACGAATGGCTGGTGAACACCCATTTCGAACGCTTTGACAGCCCGCCGGATTTCTTCTCCGCAGGCGGTATGGCCTCTGGCATGGCGATTGTTGAAGCCATCAAAAAAGCCGGTGGCGCCGAAGACACCGACGCGCTGATCGCCGCTATGGAAGGCATGACCTGGGAAACCCCGAAGGGTCAGATGCAATTCCGCGCCGAAGACCATCAGGCCATGCAGACCATGTACCATTTCCGCACTGAGGTGCAGGAGGGCAAGGACTACGGTGTACCGGTTCTGGTTCGTGAAATCGGCATGGATGAAATGGCCATTCCGGTCCGCAACAAATAAGCCGACCCCGGCTTAGCAACCCTCCCCGTGGCGCGGCTTTCCCCTTGCGCCACGGGGTTCGGGACGAGAGAGATGACCCAGACACTTCTAGAAACACAGGCGCTGACCGTGCGTTTTGGCGGTCACGTGGCCGTTGATGCGGTCTCCTGCAGCTTTCACGCAGGTGAGTTGACCGCGATCGTCGGTCCTAACGGCGCGGGCAAGACCACTTACTTCAACCTGATTTCCGGCCAGATCCCCGCCAGCGCGGGCACGGTTAAGCTGATGGGTGAGGATATCACGCGCCTTGGCGTCGCAGATCGCTGCCGTCGCGGGTTGGGGCGGGCGTTTCAGCTGACCAACCTGTTTCCCAGCCTTTCGGTTCTGGAAAACGTGCGTCTGGTGATCCAGTCCCGCCAGCACAAAGGCTTTGGTCTGTTTTCCATGGCGGACAGCCACACAGAACTGACTGTGGCCGCGATGGCCATTCTGGAACGGGTGCGGCTGGACCATCAGAAGGATCAACTGGTCTCAGAACTGTCGCACGGCGATCAGCGCAAGCTGGAAGTGGCGCTGCTGCTGGGCCTCGACCCGATGGTTTACATGTTCGATGAACCCACCGCCGGTATGAGCGTGGACGAAGCGCCGGTCATTTTGGACCTGATTGCCGAAATCAAGGCGGATCGGGAACGCACCGTGCTGTTGGTCGAACATAAGATGGACGTGATCCGCACCCTGGCGGATCGGATTATCGTTTTGCACAACGGCGCCTTGGCGGCGGATGGCGATCCGGAAACGGTGATGGCCTCAGATGTGGTGCAAGAGGCCTATATGGGCAAGGAGCTCGATCATGTCTGACCCGATCTTGTCACTGAACGCGGTCTACACAGACATCGCGCAATATCACATTCTGCAAGGCGTGGACCTTGTCGTCCCGCGTGGTCAGGTGACCATGCTTTTGGGGCGCAATGGCGTGGGTAAAACCACCACGCTCAAGACCATTATGGGGCAATGGGCGGCCAAATCTGGCCAGATCCAATTTGATGGGGCCGACATCACCCAGATGGCCACCTCGGCCCGGGCGCGGGCTGGCATTGGCTTTGTCCCCGAAGATATGGGGATCTTCAGCGACCTGACCGTTGCAGAAAACATGGCGCTGGGCTGCATCTCTGGCCCGTTGAAGCCGGAACGCAAGGACTGGCTGCTCAGCGCCTTTCCCGCGCTCGCCACTTTTTGGGAGGCTGAGGCAGGTAACCTGTCAGGCGGGCAGAAACAGATGCTGTCGATTGCCCGCGCATTGGCCGAAGACCGCAAGCTTTACCTCATTGATGAGCCGACCAAGGGCCTGGCGCCTGCCATCGTTTCCACCATGGCGGGGGCGTTGCGCGAACTGAAAGAGCAGGGCGCATCAATCCTGCTGGTCGAACAGAACTTCTCGGTCGCAAAGGCCTTGGGCGACAACGCGGCAGTGATGGATGACGGCAAGGTGATCTGGACCGGTGAGATGGAAGAATTGGCAACAAGCAAAGACCTGCAGGAACGGCTGATGGGTCTCAGCATGGAGGCACATTAAGATGACTGCTGCTCCTGATCATAAACCAACGTTCGCAACCCTCAGTTTGGGGGAGCGGTTGGACAAGGCGATGCCGGTTCTGCTGATCCCGATCCTCGTGGTGTTAGGGTTCCTTGCCATTGGCGCGCCTTCATCCTGGCTGACACTGACAGTGTCCGGTCTGGCGATGGGCATGATGATCTTCATCATGGCCTCTGGCCTGACGCTGGTCTTCGGCCTGATGGACGTTATCAACTTTGGCCATGGCGCCTTTGTCTCGGTCGGTGCCTTTGTTGGCATCTCGGTTCTGATCGCCTTGGGCGATTGGACGGGGGCGGGGTCACTGCTGCTGAACATGTCCGCAGTCTTCCTTGCTGTGGTTGCGGCCATGGCGGTCACTGGTGTGATGGGCTGGGGGTTTGAGCGGGTGATCGTGAAACCCGTTTATGGCGCACACTTGAAACAGATCCTTGTAACGGTCGGCGGGCTGATCGTGATTGAACAGCTGATCCATGTGGTCTGGGGCCCAGATGAGATTTTCATCAACCGCCCCGAAACCCTGAAAGGCGCCATCACCTTTGCCGGTGCTGCGATGGAGAAATACCGCCTGCTGGCCGTGGCCATCGGTCTGATCCTGTTTGTCGCCATGCGCATGGTTCTGCGCCGTACAAAAATTGGCCTGATCGTGCGTGCGGGCGTGGAAAACGGCCCGATGGTCGAGGCGCTGGGCTATCGGCTGCGGCTGGTCTTCGTCGGGGTTTTCATCGCTGGATCTGCTCTTGCAGGTCTGGGCGGAGTCATGTGGGGCCTCTACCAGGAGGTGATCACCGCCGGCATGGGCGAAAAGATGATGGTGCTGGTCTTTATCGTGGCCATCATCGGTGGGCTGGGATCGGTTGAGGGTGCCTTCATCGGTGCGCTGCTGGTCGGGCTGACGCAGAACTACGTGGCCTTTCTGGAACCGAAACTGGCGCTGGTGTCCAACATCGCGCTGATGACCGCAATTCTGATGTGGCGCCCGCAGGGGATGCTGCCTGTTGTGAAAGCGAAATAAGATGATCGTCAAACTTCTGTCCGGCGACCAGCCACGTTCGCGTATTCTGACCCCCATTTTGCTGCTGATCCTTGTCTGCCTTGCAGGTGCCCCGTTCATCTTTGACGGCGTGCGTCCCTTGGACACGGCGGCGCGGATTTGCATCTTCATCGTTCTGGTGGCCAGCTATGATCTGCTGCTGGGCTATGGCGGCATCGTCAGCTTTGCCCATACCATGTTCTTCGGGCTTGGCGCTTATGGCGTGGCGCTGGCCTCGACCCATATGGGGCGCGGCTTTGATGCCCTGCTGCTGGGATCCATTGCCGGGGCTCTGGCGGCTGTTGTTCTTGCCCTGCTGATCGGCCTGTTTTCCTTGCGGGTGCGGGCGATCTTCTTTGCGATGATCACCCTTGCGGTGGCCTCAGCCGTGGCGGTGCTTGTGTCGCAATTCTCCGGCCTTACCGGGGGGGAGGATGGGCTGACCTATAAGATCCCGCGGGTTCTGACCTCCGCCAATCGCATGGGGGAGTTTCTGGGCACCAAGATCAGCGGCAAGATCCTGAATTACTATCTGATCTTCTTTGCCTCGCTGGCCCTGTTCCTGATCCTGCTGCGTATCGTCAATTCACCCTTTGGTCGGGTGCTGCAGGCGATCCGCGAAAATGACTTCCGCGCCGAAGCGATCGGCTATCGCGTGGTCTGGTACCGCACTGTGGCCACATGCCTGTCGGCAGCCACGGCAGCGCTGGCGGGTAGCCTGTTTGCAATCTGGCTGCGCTATGTGGGTCCGGACACCACGCTGAGCTTTGAGATCATGTTGGACATCCTGTTGATGGTGGTGATTGGCGGCATGGGCACGATGTATGGCGCGGTGATTGGGGCGGTGCTGTTCATCATGGCGCAGACCTATCTGCAGAACCTGATGGGCGTGGCCTCAGAGGCGACCCATGGGCTGCCGCTGCTGCCTGATCTGTTGGAGCCGGACCGCTGGCTGATGTGGCTGGGCATCCTGTTCATCCTGTCGGTCTATTTCTTCCCCACCGGCATCGTTGGCCGCCTGCGTAAGCGGGGCACTTCATGAGCCTGCCTGTCCTTTTCCTGCATGGCTGGGCGATGCGCGGGGACCTTTTTGAGGAGGTGACACGGCGCCTTGGGCCGGGCTTTGACTGTCACGCGCCGGATTTACCCGGGCACGGCAGCCGCGCCGATCAGCCCGGCGGGCTGGAGGCCTGCGTGGATCTGGCCTGTGACTGGATCTCGCGGTTGGATCGCCCGCTGGTTATTGGCTGGTCGATGGGGGCAGGTGTCGCCTGGCGCAGCATTGCGCGCAGGGGCACGGCGGGGATCCGCGGTTTGGTCACCATCGATATGAGCCCGCGCATGTTGCCCGCCAATGATTGGGACATGGGTATGATTGCCAGCGGGGCTGAGGCGATCCTTGCCACCTCGGATAAGATCATACCGGAATGGCCCCGCATGAGCGGCAGCATCGCCCGCACCATGTACGCCCGCACCTCTGACCCGCGGCCCAGCAGAGAGGCCATTGAGGAGATGTTGCTGGCGCAGGATCCGCGTCACCTGCGCCCTGTCTGGGATGATCTGGTGGCGATGGATGTGCGCGACACGATTGCCGACATCTATGTGCCCTATCTGGTATGCACCGGCGCGGACAGTCGACTTTACCGTGAAGACGTGGCGCAGTGGATCGCTGCTGAGGCACCACAGGCACAGGTGGCGCGGTTTGCCCAGTCAGGCCATTCGCCACATCTGGAACAGCCCGAGGTCTTTTGTGATGCCATTTGCCGCTTTGTTGCGGCACAAGGGTGGGTAAGCCACATCCCCGAGCAAGAAGGCCAGACATGACCATTCAAACCACCGCCAAACCCAAAACCAAACGCGGGCTGGAACGCCGGGCCAAGATCCTTGCCGCGGCAGAACAGGTGATTGGGGAAAAGGGGTTCGTGGCCGCCTCCATCGCGGATATCACCCGGGCGGCCGACACTGCGTCGGGCACCTTCTACATCTACTTCTCTGGCAAAGACGAAGTGTTCCGGGAACTTGTGCAGGACATGGGGCACGCGACACGTTCGCAAGCTGCCGAGCGGGTCGCAGGGGCCGCCAACCGGTTGGAGGCAGAGCGTGCCGGCCTTGCCGCCTATCTGACGGTCGTGCGCGACCGGCCCATGCAATACCGCATCGTGGAAGAGGCGCGTTTCGTCGATCCCGAGGCCTACCGCGAATACTACACCGAGTTTGGCAAAGCCTATAGTGACCAGCTGCAACAGGCGGCGGAGAAGGGTGAGATTTCAGCCGGCGATGCCGAGGTGCGGGCGTGGGCGCTGATGGGGCTGGCCAAAACCCTTGGGGAGCGTTTCGTGATGTGGGAAGACAACGTCGACATCGATCGCGTGGTTGAAGAGGCGCATAGCTTCATCTGCAACGGGTTGGCCCCATGACCGATCGGCTGACCTGTGACCTGACCGAACTGCCCAGCGGCGAAGAGTGTTTTCACATCAGCCTTCACGCGCCACGGGCCAATTCCCTTGTGCCTGCGTTCCTGACGGATCTGCACCATGCCTTTGACCATTTGGAGAAATCCGGCGCGTCCAAGTCGCTGATCACTTCGGGGCGCAACTTCTCCTCAGGTGGGGATGTGGCGGGTTTCTACGGCGCCGCGCATCAGGATCGGGCGGAGGCTTACGCGCGTGATGTGGTGCCCCAGCTGCAGGATCTGGTCCTGCGGATGATCGAAGCACCAGTGTTGATCGCAAGCGCTGTGCGCGGTGCTGCGACCGGCGGCTCGGCAGGTTTGGTTTTTGCCTCTGATCTGGTGACCGCGGCGCCAGACGCCTTTGTGCAGCCCTATTATGGCATCATGGGCTACGCGCCGGATGGCGGCTGGATGGCCACCCTGCCTGAATTGATCGGGCTGGGCCCGGCGCGGGGCTGGTTGATCGCCAATAGTCGTCAAAAGGCGCCGGATTTACTGCAGATGGGCCTTGCACAGGCGGTTTCGGGCGAACCCGAGGCGCAAGCGCTGCAATTGCTGGAAAATGTGGAAACCGGCACGGCCCTGGCCAGCAAACGCCTGTTGTGGACGGCGGACCGTGTGGCCCGTGTGCGTGCGGCCTTGAGTGCGGAAACTGAGGCCTTTGTGCAATTGATCGGGCGGCCAGAGGTGCTGGCGCGCATGAATGATTTCCTGAACCCAACCGGGACAGAATGATGTTTGATCTGATACCTGACATGGCCGCAAAACGGGCCGAGTTGACGCCAGATGCACTGGCTTTTGAGGACACTACAACCGGCCTCAGCTGGAGTTTTGCCAAGTTCAATGCGGCTGCAGATGCGGTCGCCGCTGGCCTGACCGCACGGGGGCTGGTCGAAGGTGATCGGGTGGCGATCCTGTGCCAGAACCGGGCTGAATTTTTCGTAGCACTCTTTGCCTGCCAGAAGACCGGCCTGATCCTCTGCCCGTTGAACTGGCGTCTGCCCGCGCCTGAGCTGACCGAGGTTGTGACCGATGTCGGGATCTCGCTGTTCCTGGCCGATGCTGCCTTCACAGATGTGGCGCAGGCTGTGGCCTCGGCTACCGAAACTCCGCTCCTGTCCATCGAACAGGATCTGACCGGCTGGATCGCAGCAGGCGGGCCGACCCTCAGCGCCGCAATCCCGGCGGAGCGGCCCTGGTATCTGCTGTTCACCTCCGGCACAACGGGAATGCCAAAGGCGGTGATCCAGACGGCGCGGATGGCTTGGGCCAATGCGGTCAACATCGGTCAGGCGATCGATATTGCCGCCACCGACCGGGCGGCGTGTTTCCTGCCGCTGTTTCATACCGCTGGTATCAACCTTTACACCTTGCCGATCTTCCTGACCGGGGGGCTTTCGACCATTCTGGCCAAGTTTGAACCCGATGAGGTGCAGGCATTGCTGGCCTCAGGACGGATCAACCAGTTCTTCGGTGTGCCCGCGATCTATCAGGCGCTTTCGCTGATGGAGACTGTGGATGACATTGACTGGCACTCGATCAAATGTGGCTGCGGTGGCGCGCCACTGCCCGAACCACTGATCCACTTTTTTGCTGAAAAAGGTGCTTATGTGCTGAACGGCATGGGCATGACAGAAAGTGGCCCCACAGTCTTCCTGATGGATCCGGGGCATGCGGCGGATAAGATCGGATCGGTCGGCAAACCCCAAAGCCTGGCCGAGGTGCGACTGGCCGGTGTCGACGACGGCGCTGAAGGGGCGGGGGAGTTGCAGCTGCGCGGTCCCGGTATCACCCCCGGCTATTTCCAGAACCCAGAGGCAACCGACAAGACCTTTACCAAGGATGGCTGGCTGGCCACCGGTGATGTCGCGCGGCGGGATGCGGATGGGTACTATTACATCGTTGACCGGATCAAAGACATGTTCATCTCGGGTGGTGAAAACGTCTACCCGGCGGAGGTGGAGCGGGTGTTGAACAGCCACCCGGCCATTTTGGAAACCGCAGTGATCGGCGTGCCCGATGCCAAATGGGGTGAGGTCGGCGCGGCCTTTGTGCTGCTGCGCCCCGGCGCCACACTGCAGGCTGAGACCCTGCGCCCCTGGGCCCGTGAACGCTTGGCCGGATATAAGGTGCCGGCCCATGTGCGGATCGTCAAAGACTTCCCGCGCACAGCGGCGGGCAAGGTCTGCAAACCCGATCTGAGACAGGAGTTTGAGGATGCTTGATCTGCAAGAGGTCTGGGTGCCAAGCCAGGCGGAGTTTGATGCCTTCGCCGCCGTATCCGGTGATGACAACGCAATCCATGTCGATCCGGATTTTTGCGCCGCTACTACATTTGGGCGCACCGTCAGCCATGGCATGCTGATCTACAGCAAGCTGTGGGGCATGCTGAAACGCCATGATGCAAGCCTCAGGCAGGTCAGCCAATCGATGATGTTTCCAAATCCGGCCTTCACTGGGGAGGCACTGGATCTGCGCATCGTGGAAACCAGCCCGGGCCAGTTGACCATGCGGGTGACCCGCGTGGCCGATGGGGCGGACTGTCTGGTCGGGGAGGCCGAAATCACATGTTGAGCCTTGGACAGTTTGCCGAAGTCACCCGCAGCTATAGCGCCGCAGACCTGCAGGCCTATCAACGCCTCAGCGGAGCGGTGGGCGACAGTGTGCCTGAGCCCCTGATCGCGGGTCTGTTTTCTTACTTGTTGGGCGTCAAACTGCCGGGATCCGGCACCAACTACCTAAAGCAGGAACTGGCGTTCAAAGCGCCCGCACCTCTGGCGACACCCCTGACGGCGCGGGTGGAGATCACTCGCCTCAGGGCCGACAAACATCTGGTTGATCTTTGGGCTAGCTGTACGGCGCCGGATGGCACGGTGATCTGCGAAGGGCGCAGTTTGGTAAAGGCCAAGGACGTGCAGGGCGCTTTTGCCGCCTAGCGTTTGCTAACTTACTGTGGCGCCCGCGTCAGTTCGGCGGACAGCTGGGTCAGCAAGGCTGAGATCATGTTGAACGACAACAGCGCGCTGGCGCAGCGATGCGTCCCGTCGTGGAAGGTCAAAGAACCTGAGGATGCGCCGCGTGACCGCAGCTGATCTGGCTGCGAAAACACCTTGGGATCGCGGTTTGCTGCGGCGAGGGACAGGAAAACCGCTGTATCGGCTTCGACCTCAACACCACACAGCGTGATCGATCTGGCAGCGGCACGTTTCAGCATGGGCTGTGGTGGCGTCAGGCGCAAAATCTCTTGGATCAAGGTGCTGCTGTCATTGTTTAGCTGTTGCGCCAGCGATGGGGTTGCGCCCAGCGTGGCCACCAGATGTTTGAGCGCCGCTGCGGTGAATTGAATGCCAGTCACAAAAACACCCAGCGCACAATCGGCCGCCTGTTCCGGTGTCAGTTTGCGATGTTGCAGGGCGGCCAACAGGCCTTGCTGTTCAGGCATCGTGGCGGCGGCCCAGTCTTGCAGATCAGCATGGAACATCGCCACGCTTTCAACGGTCACCTGATCGCCGGTCTGCTCGGCGATGGTCAGCCCCTCCAGCATTGCCTGATATCGCGGTGCCTCGCTGGCGGGCAGCCCTGTAAATTGACACAGCGCAGCAAAGACAAAGCGATCAATCAGCGCGGCATAATCCAGTGACGACTGCGGTGGGTTCTGTTGTCGAATGATGTCTGAGGCGATCTGCGGCAGCAGCGTGTTATGCTCGTGCAGGCAGTGCAGATGGGCCTCTTGCAGGACGGTCTGTTCAATGGCGGCTTTGGTATTGGTCAGGCGGTCGTAGAGGTTGGCGAGTTCTGGCGATTGCGCAACGCCCTGCTGCCGCGGGGGCGTGCAAATGAGGTCCGGATGTTCCAAAGCCTCTTTCACCTCACGATGGCCGGTCAGCAGCAGGGCGTTGCTGCCGCAGCGCAGAATGGGCGTGTCCTGACGCAGGCGCAGCAGTTGCGGCACGCTCATCGCGGTGATCGCCTCTTCGGTGAGATGGGTCACCGGTAGGGCGGCAGATGGATTAGGCTGGAGGTTGTGCATTGGAGTCACCACCCGATGCCCGGCACCGAGGGGGACGGTGTGTCATGTGAACTTGGCGTGTGTGCGTTTGGCAAAGCACAGCTGCTGCGCATCAGGTAAACCTTTGTCATCGTTGAAATACGTTTTGGCCAAATTCAGCCCCCTGAAACGACGTATAAATGCCGGTCGGGAACCCACGGAAAAGTTGAATGCGCGCAACTTAACGGCATTTTCACAAAAGTGTAGAAAAATTCATCTTAGAGTCGTGTTTTTTTGAGTCGCGCTTTTGGGCGTAACCGGGAAGGCGGTAACCCTAGCCGGGACTGGCCTGCTGCAAGCGTTTGAAGCTCATCGAGATATGGGCCCGTTGCAACTGCGCCAAAGCGGCCGGATCCTGTGCATCCAGCGCAAGTGAGATTGCTTCGAGTTCATGATGGAAAATGCGGAACTCTTCCTGCAGGTCCAGTTTGGCCTGCATCGCCAAGGTCAGCCAGATCCGTTTGGTTTGATAATAGAGCCGTTCCTGCACCTGCCGCAGGGGCTGATTGCCGATCAGCTCCAACAGGGTCTGGAATACCTCAATGTCAAACTCGGTAAAGACACGTGCAGTGCCGCTATCAACAATGTCTGCACTGCGCTGCAACAGCGCATCAAAGCGGGCGCGATAGGCCGCGTCAGCCGGGATCGGGTCCAGACGGCCGGTCAGCTCCACCAGCTCCAGCCGGAGTTGGTAGACCTGTTCCAGTTCGGCAAGGCTGGCATCGGTCACAAAGGTGCCCACACCGTGTTGGGACTGCAGCAGCCCTTCGTCTTCCAACCGGGCCAGCGCCCGGCGCAGCGGGGTGCGGGACACGCCGAAGTCTTCGGCCAGCTCCGTCTCAGACAGTTTCATGCCCGGCGGGTAGTCCAGCAGGCAGATACGCCGGCGGAGCTCATGATGGATCGCCTCATGCCTGTCACGCGCGCCGGTTTCTGCCATTCCCTCAGTTCCCTAATCGATGCCCCAGTTTTTCCAACATGGACAGGCAGTGCTGAAGCTGGTCCAACGCCAGATATTCATCTGCCTTATGCGCCTGCTCAATGGAGCCGGGGCCGCATACAATCACATCTGTTCCCAATGCTTGGAAGATACCCGCCTCGGTGCCAAACGCAACCAGATCTGCGCCATTGGCCCCTGTCAGCTCGGCGACGATCCGTTTGGCTTCGTTATCGTCCGTGGGGGTTAGCCCGGCCACTTCGGCGATCACCTCCAGATCGATCCGGGCGTCGGGATGTACGGCACGCATCGCAGGCTGCAGCGTGTCATCGCAATAGCGTTGCAGTTCTGATTTCACAAAATCCGCGTCGCTGGTCTGCACCGGGCGCATTTCCCAATCGATGCGGGCGGTGGAGGGGATCACGTTATTGGCCACCCCACCGTTCAGCGCGCCGACATTGATGGTTGTCCAGGGCGGGTCAAATCGGCTGGTTTCTGGCGCCATCGCGCGCAACCGATCCTTCAGTTCCAGGATTTTGGCCACATAGCGGCTGGCGTATTCCACCGCGTTGACGCCCTGATCCGGCAGGGAGCCATGGCCGGCAAGCCCGTGAAAATGGGTGCTGTACTCATAGCAGCCCTTGTGTCCCTCAATGATCCGCATTTCTGTCGGCTCACCGATGATGGCGATGCCGGGGGTGAGGCCGCGGTCTGCCAGAACCTGCCCCAGATGCTGCGCCCCGAAACAGCCGATTTCCTCATCATAGGTGAAGGCGAAATGCACCGGCCTGTCGGCCACCCGCCGTGCAAATAGCGGCGCCATGGCCAGGGTGGCGGCGATAAAGCCCTTCATATCGCAGGTGCCGCGCCCGTAAAGCCGGCCGTCCCGTTCGACCATTTCGAACGGATCGGTCTGCCACTGCTGATCGCTGACCGGCACAACGTCGGAATGGCCCGACAGCAGGATGCCACCGTCCTGTTCCGGCCCCAAAGTGGCAAAGAGGTTGGCCTTGGTCCCGCAGGGGGACAGGATATGGTCAACCTTGGCGCCGACCTCTTCCAGCAGACCGGCCGCATAGGCGATCAGATCAAGGTTCTCGTCCGCCGAAACCGAAGGGAAAGCGATCAGATCGGCCAGAATCTCCTTGGTGCGCGCAAGCGTTGTCATGGTTTGACAAACAGTTTGCGGTCAACTGAACAGAGCGGCTCCGCAGCGCCGCCTTCGGTGATCAGAATGGTTTCGGTTGTTTCCAGCCCCCAGCTGTCCATCCAGAGCGCTGGCATGAAGTGGAAGGTCATCCCCGGCTCCAGCACGGTGGTGTCTTCGGTCCGGATGGAGGCCGTGCGCTCACCCCAATCGGGCGGGTAGCTGAGGCCGATCGGATATCCCATCCGTCCCGAGCGTTCGATCCCATGTTTCGCCAGCACATCCATAAAGGCATTGGCGATATCGCAGGTGCGGTTGCCGGCCTTGGCGGCCTCCAACCCGACGGCAATGCCTTCAAGCTGCGCCGCCTCCGCCGCCAGCATCTCAACCGGTGGGGTGCCAAGATAAACCGTACGGCTGAGCGGGGCGTGATAGCGGCGATAACAGCCCGAAAGCTCAAAGAAGGTGGCCTCCCCTGATTTCATCGGCGCCCCGTTCCAGGTCAGGTGGGCGGCGGTGGCATCCAGGCCCGAGGGCGTCAGCGGCACGATGGCGGGGTAATCGCCCCAGATGTCATCCACCCCTTTGATGCCGGCATGGTAAATCTCGGCCACCAGATCGTTCTTGCGCAGCCCCGGCTCGGCCCGTTCAAGCGCTGTATGGATGACCTTATCGGTGATCCGCGCCGCCTTGCGGATGAAGCTGATTTCCTCCCCGGATTTCACCAGACGCTGCCAGTTCACCAAGGCGGTGGCGTCACAGAAGGTTGCGCCCGGCAGTTCCTCCACCAGAACCGCATGGGCCTTGGCCGAGTAATAGTAATTCTCCATCTCGACGCCGATGCGTTTGCCCTCAGCGCCGAGAGCCTTGATATGACCGGCCAGGTCCTGCATTGGATGGCGCTCGGTGGACTGCACATATTCATCGCCATAGCCGTGCACATGGCTTGGCGCCATCCAGCAGGTGCGATTGGCGCCCACACTGTCCATATAGCGGCCCCACCAAATCGGATCGCCTTCCAAGCCCAGCAACACACCCTGATGCACGTAGAAAGACCAGCCATCATAGCCGGTCAGCCAGGCCTGATTGGAGGGATCGGTGACAAAGATCAGGTCCAGACCTGCCGCAACCATCGCGGCGCGGGTCTTGGCAATGCGTCGGTCATATTCGGTGCGGCTGAAAGGCAGATCTTTGAGTGTCATGCAGGGCTCACTTGTTGTGTACATATTGGGTGGTGTTGCCGAGTGAAATTCAGTTATTTCTAGATTCGGCATCGATTTGGTGCTGATAATCGGTTGGTGTGGAGCTTGCGTCAATCATCTTGTATACAAGTGGTGGTGCGGAGCCGAAAATTCACCGGTGCCCGTAGGCCAGTTTGGACCCGAAAATGCAGCTAGATGACCGAGATATCGCAATTTTGCAGGTGCTCACCCAAGAAGGGCGCATCACCAAAACCGCTCTGGCGGATCGAATCGGCCTGTCGCCCACGCCCTGCTGGGACCGCCTGAAAAAACTGGAACAGGCCGGCCTGATCGAAGGCTACGGCGCGCGTATCAACCTCAAGAAGCTGGGCCCCCATGTGACCATTTTTGTGGTGGCGGAATTGCAGGATCATACTGCCGCTAGTTTCCGCAGTTTTGAGGCGGCGCTGCAGCGCTATGACGAGGTCACCGGCGCCTGGGCGCTGGGGGGCGGGTTTGACTATCTGTTTCAGGTCGTGACCCCGGACATCGATGCCTATCAGCGGCTGATGGATACCATGCTGGAGGCGCGGATCGGTCTGGCGCGCTATTTCACCTATGTGGTCACGAAACCGGTCAAGGGGCAGGGGCTGCCGCCGCTGGAACTGCTGCTTTCCTCTGCGCGAGGCGGGGAATGACGGCGCATTTTTCTGCCAATGCCTGCAACTTCGGTCCAATCCTCTGCCCATCCCGCGCCAGACTTGCCGCCAGACATGGAGGCAGGGCAATGGACCACAAGGATCTGATCACCGCTGCGGGCATCACGGATAAGACCCTGATGCGCAGCTTTTCTTACATCAACGGCAAATGGTGCGCCGCCTCTGATGGCGCGACGTTTCCTGTAACCGATTCGGCGGATGGCGCGGTTGTGGGTGAGGTTGCCAGCCTATCGGCGTCCGGGGCCGCGGGTGCCGTAGATGCGGCGCAGGCGGCTTTCTCAGCGTGGTCACAACTGCTGCCGCAAGACCGTGCCGCAATCCTGCGCCGCTGGGGCGCGCTGCAGCTGGAACATCGCGAAGACCTTGCCCGTCTGATGGTGATCGAACAGGGCAAACCCCTGTCCGAAGCCCGGGGGGAGATCGATTATGGCGCGGGGTTTGTGGAGTTCTACGCCGAAGAGGCCAAACGCCCCAACATTGAAGGTGTGACCAGCCATCTGCCCGATGCCGAGGTTGAGCTGTGGCGCGAACCCGTCGGCGTTGCCGCGCTGATCACCCCGTGGAATTTCCCCTCAGCCATGTTGACGCGCAAAGCCGCCGCTGCACTGGCGGCGGGCTGCACTGCGGTCTGCCATCCCTGCGCAGAAACCCCGTTCAGCGCGCTGGCCTTGGCGGAACTGGCCGAACGGGCGGGCATCCCCGCCGGTGTGTTCAACGTGGTGACGGGCGATGCGCCCACCATCGTGAAACCCTGGACCGAAGACGCCCGCGTCCGCGCCCTGTCGTTCACCGGTTCCACGGAGGTGGGTAAACTGCTTTACCGCCAGTCCTCGCAGACCGTGAAGACACTGGTGATGGAACTGGGGGGCCATGCGCCGGTGATCGTTTTTGACGATGCCGATCTGGACTGCGCCGTTGCCGAAACGATCAAGGCCAAATTTGCCACCACCGGTCAGGACTGCCTGGGGGCAAACCGCATCTATGTGGACCGCGCGATCTATCCTGAATTCTGCGGCAAGTTCACAGAAGCCACCAAGGCGCTGACCCTCGCGCCGGGGATGGAGGACGCTGACCTCGGCCCAATGATGAACGAAAAGGCGGTGGCCAAGCAGGTAGAACACGTCGCCGACGCCTTGGCCAAAGGCGCGCGTCTGACCTGTGGCGGTAAACGCGACCCGCTGGGGCCGCTGTTCTATCAGGCAACCGTTCTGGTGGATGTGCCCGAGGATGCCCTGATCCTGCGCGAAGAGACCTTTGGCCCCGTTGCGGCGATCCTGCCCTTTGACAGCGAAGAAGAGGTCATCGCCAAGGCCAATGACACCGAATACGGCCTTGTTGCCTATGTCCACAGTCAGGATCCCCGCCGGATCTACCGCACCTCGCGCGCGCTGCAGTTTGGCATGGTGGCGGTCAATCGCACCAAGGTCACCGGCGCGCCGATCCCCTTTGGCGGCACCAAACAGTCGGGGCTGGGCCGTGAAGGCGCCCGTCAGGGCATGGAGGCCTTTACCGAGATCAAATACCTCTGCCGCGACTGGGGGCAACCCCGCGTTGGCCAATGAAACATGGGGGCAACGCGCCCGCCGAAACGATAAAACAAGAGCCGGCCACACAACAGGCTGGCGCAGAAAGGACCTGAGATGTTGAAAAACGATCAGCTGGCGGAATGGGACCGCGATAACTTCTTCCACCCCTCGACCGCTCTGGGCGCCTTTGCCCGGGGCGAGTTGGACAACCGCGTGGTGAAAACCGCATCGGGCGTGTTCATCGAGGACCGTGAAGGCAACAAACTGCTGGATGCTTTTGCGGGCCTCTACTGCGTGAATGTCGGCTATGGCCGTCAGGACATCGCCGAAGCCATTGCCGATCAGGCGCGCGAATTGGCCTATTATCATTCCTACGTGGGCCACGGCACCGAAGCCTCGATCACCCTGTCGAAGATGATCCTCGACCGTGCGCCGGACAATATGTCGAAGGTGTATTTTGGTCTGGGTGGTTCTGACGCGAATGAAACCAACGTCAAGCTTATCTGGTATTACAACAACATCCTGGGCCGTCCTGAGAAGAAGAAGATCATCTCGCGCTGGCGCGGCTATCACGGGTCCGGTCTGGTCACAGGGTCGCTGACGGGGTTGGAGCTGTTTCATAAGAAGTTTGATCTGCCTGTTGAACAAGTGATCCACACTGAGGCGCCGTATTACTTCCGCCGCGATGATCTGGACATGTCTGAAGAGCAGTTCGTGGCCCATTGCGCGTCTGAACTGGAGGCCCTGATCGAGCGTGAAGGGGCCGACACCATCGCCGCCTTCATCGGCGAGCCGGTTCTGGGCACCGGCGGCATTGTACCGCCGCCCGCAGGCTACTGGGCGGCCATTCAGGCCGTGTTGAAGAAACACGATATTCTGCTGATTGCCGATGAGGTGGTCACCGGTTTTGGCCGTCTGGGCAGCATGTTCGGCTCGGAACATTACGGGATTGAGCCTGACATCATCACCATCGCCAAAGGCCTGACCTCGGCCTATGCGCCGCTGTCGGGGTCCATCGTCAGCGATAAGGTCTGGGCCGTGCTTGAAAAAGGTACCGATGAAAACGGCCCGATCGGTCACGGCTGGACCTACTCGGCGCATCCGATCGGGGCGGCGGCGGGTGTTGCCAACCTCAAACTGCTGGATGAGCTGAACCTTGTCAGCAATGCGGGTGAGGTTGGGGCCTACCTGAACAAATCCATGGCTGAGGCGCTGGGCGAACACGCCAACGTTGGGGATATTCGCGGTGAAGGTATGCTTTGCGCCGTGGAATTTGTGAAAGACCGCGAAAGCCGGACCTTCTTTGATGCCGCAGACAAAATCGGCCCGCAGATCGCCGCCAAACTGCTGGAGCAGGATAAGGTCATCGCCCGCGCCATGCCGCAGGGAGATATCCTGGGCTTTGCACCGCCGTTCTGCCTGACCAAGGATGAAGCTGACACTGTGGTTGCGGCCACGGCCCGCGCGGTGAAGGCCGTGCTGGGGTAAGCGTCTTGCCTTGCCAAACCATGCCTTAACAGGCATTGGCAGGCCAACCGGGGCACCCTGCGGGGTGCCCCTCGTCGTTTTAGGAGGGATGTTGAATGAGCTGTGCAGTTTGCGGAGCCACCGAACAGTTGGAAACCATCACCGTTGCGCCGCGCGAAGATGAGGTGCAACTTTGCGCCACGTGTCGCGATGGCCTTACCTCTGACCTGCAGGATATTCCCCATTGGCGTTGTCTGAATGAAGCGATCTGGTCAACGGAGCCTGCAGTACAGGTGCTGGCCTGGCGGTTTTTGAACCGTTTGCCCGCTGCCTGGGCACGGGACCTTCTGGACATCGCCTATCTGGAGCCTGAGGTGCTGACCTGGGCTGAGGCCGGGCTGGAGCAGGTGCCTGACGTTATCCACCGTGACAGCAACGGCGCGGTATTGGCGGCTGGCGATACGGTGGTGCTGATCAAGGACCTGCCAGTGAAAGGCGCGGGCTTTACTGCCAAACGTGGCACCGCTGTGCGCAATATCTCATTGGTGGCCGACAATGAGACGCATATTGAAGGCCGGGTTGAGGGCCAGCGGATTGTGATCCTCACCCAGTTTGTAAAGAAAAGCTGAACAGCGGCGCTGACAGGGTCTCACAGGCGGTTTGCAGCGTGCTGTAATGCCCGCCGCCATGCACCCGCTGAATTTCCGCCTCATGTGGCAGGGCGCTGCGCAACGCTTCGGCCATGGCGATGGGGGGCCAGGTGTCACGATCGCCATGCCATAGGGTGACCGGTGCTTTCACCTCCTCCAAAACGCCGGTCCAGTCGCTGACATAGTGGCGCAGCAGCGCTTTATAGGCATTGGGGTGGTCGTGATAGGCGGCGCGCAGGGCGGCCAACAACAGCCGCCGTGCGTCGGGCTGCGCGGCCCAGTCCTTTTCGGCCACGCCGGCCTTGGCAAACAGTTGGCGCAGCAGAAACTCCGGGGTGTAGCGCAGCATTGAGCCTTGCGCTTTGGTCAGCAGGCCCAGACCGGGGCCCTGTTTTTGGGCCAGTTTGAACACGGGCGCACCGGCCATTTGGCGCAGAAAATCGCCAAGCTGTAATGGCGCGGCGGCGGAAATCAGGGTTATTTGCCCAACCTTTTCAGGCCGCGCGGCTGCGATGTGCAGCGCCACCATGGCGCCAATGGAAAACCCGATCAGATGCACCGGTGCGTCAGCCGTGGCAAATCTATCGAACTGCGCGATCCAGGCCTCGGGTCCGGTGATCTCACCTGCATCTAGCAAATTTGGGGCGTGGATTTTTTCCGGATCAGGCCAAAGCGCCTTGGCATCCATCGGGCTACCGGGAATGCCGTGACAAAAGTAATAGGGGGCGTGGGTCATAGAGTGGTCAGAAACTTATTCGGTTGATTAATTCCCGACCATGCTACACCGATGATTGCAAAAACCAATGGTTTTAAGGTGCATTGCTGATGCGACATAACATCAGGGCGGTGCGGTCGGTTAAACCTACCCGCGCTTAAGGGGTGAGCTGACCACAAAGAAAAAGCCCGCCAATTTGGCGGGCTTCTTAGATGTTACTGGGCAACTAGCGATTAGTCGCGGGTGCCCGAAAACTTTTCCTGCCACTCTTCGCGCTGCTCATCGGTGATCTTGGCGAAGAGCACATCGGGAACGGTGAAGGCATGACCGGCGGGCAGGGCATTCAGCGCCTCAGCCACGTCACCGGGCCAGCTGTCATCTGTGGTGCCCATGGCCGCCAGCATTTTGGCGGCGGTGAAGGGGATGAAGGGGGCCGACAGAACCGCGTAAAGACGGATCAGGTTCAGGCCCAGACGCACCTGCGCGGCGGCCTGTTCGGGATCGGTTTTGAAGGTCGACCAAGGGGCCGCGGCCTGCAGGTATTCGTTCCCCGCAACCCAGATCGCCCGCAGTTCCTGCGCCGCTTTGCGGACCTCTTTGTCTTCCATGAAGCCTTCATAGGCGCGCACCTTGGTAGTCAGGTCGGCGATCAGCGCCTGTTCCTGTTCGCCAAATGCGCCACCTTCCGGCACGGCCTCGGAGAATTTCGAGCGGCAGAACTTGGTGATACGGCTGACAAAATTGCCCAGCACGTCGGCCAGGTCCTTATTCACCGACTGCTGGAAGTTTTCCCAGGTGAACTCACTGTCCGAACTTTCCGGTGCGTGGCTCAGGAGCCACCAGCGCCAGTAGTCAGCCGGCAGGATTTCCAGTGCCTGATCCTGGAACACGCCACGCCCACGCGAGGTGGAGAATTGGCCGTCATCATAGTTCAGGTAGTTGAAGGATTTGATGTAATCCACCAGCTTCCACGGCTCACCCGAGCCAAGGATGGTCGAGGGGAACGACAGGGTGTGGAAGGGTACGTTATCCTTGCCCATGAACTGGGTGTAGGTCACATCCTCCGCACCCTTATCGGTGCGCCACCAGCGTTCCCAGTCGCTGCCTTTGCCAGCCGCGACCCATTCCTGCGCACAGGCGATATATTCAATTGGTGCGTCGAACCAGACGTAGAAAACCTTGCCTTCCATACCGTCCCAATCCTGATCGCCGCGCTTGACCGGCACGCCCCAATCCAGATCCCGGGTGATGCCACGGTCCTGCAGCCCGTCACCATCATTCAGCCATTTCTTGGCGATGGAGGTGGTCAGCACCGGCCAATCCCCTTTGCTGTCGATCCAGTCGTTCAGCTGGTCCTTCATCTGGCTCTGGCACAGGTACAGGTGTTTGGTCGCGCGCATCTCCAGATCGGTGGAGCCGGAAATGGTGGAATAGGGATTGATCAGATCTACTGGGTCCAGCTGCTTGGTGCAGTTGTCACACTGGTCACCCCGGGCGCTGTCAAAGCCGCAGTTGGGGCAGGTGCCCTCAATATAGCGGTCCGGCAGGTAGCGGCCGTCAGCATTGGAATACATCTGATTTTCAGAAACTTCGCGGATCAGGCCCTTGTCCGCCAGAACCCCTGCGAAATGCTGGGTCAGCTGTTTGTTTTCCTCAGATGACGACCGGCCAAAGTGATCAAAGCTAAGGCCGAAACCCGCCGCGATCTCAGCCTGTCTTTCGTGCAGCTCAGCGCAGTAGCCCGCGACGTCCTGGCCCGCTTTGGCGGCGGCCAGTTCGGCGGGGGTGCCGTGTTCGTCCGTGGCGCAGATGAACATCACCTCATGGCCCCGGCCACGCTGATAGCGTGCAAAGAGGTCCGCAGGCAGCTGAGAGCCCACGAGGTTACCGAGGTGTTTGATCCCATTGATATAGGGAAGTGCCGAGGTGATCAGATGCCGTGCCATAAACCCAAGTCCTGATATACGTGTTGAGACCCCCTTTAGCGCAAGGGCGCGACCTGTGCCACCGCTAGATGCTGATTTGCCTGTCATGCTGGGTGAGGGCGGGTGTTGAGCCTGCGTCCTCCGGGCTTAAGGGCGGGATTGCACCGATCAAATTGAAAAGTAGGCGGCTGCAGGTTGGCGCTAACATTTTTCGCCTTTCTCACCGGCTGGGGCTGGTTTGTTGCAGTTGCCGCAGTATGTTCGCCTAAAGCGTGGGTATTTAAGACGAGGGAACGCGTCATGCAAAAGAACGAAATGGGCCGCACCGGGGTGATGGTGACGGATATGTGCCTGGGAACAATGACCTTCGGCACCCAAACGTCAGAGGCAGAAGGCCACCGCCAGATCGATATGGCGCTGGCGCATGGCATCAATTTCATGGACACCGCAGAGATGTATCCGGTGAACCCGGTGTCGAAAGAAACCATTGGCCGCACCGAAGAAATCATCGGCAACTGGATCGCCGCCAACCCCAGCCGCCGCGATGAGTTTGTGCTGGCCACCAAACATTCCGGTGAAGGTCTGGCCGCCGTGCGTGACGGTGCCGCGATCACCGCTGAAACCATCCCGGCAACGATTGAGGCATCCCTCAAGCGGCTTAAGACGGATTGCATCGACCTCTATCAGTTTCATTGGCCCAACCGGGGCAGCTACATGTTCCGCAAACATTGGCATTTCGATCCGTCGCATCAGAAAAAGGACGACACGATCGCCCATATGGAGGATGCGCTGGGCGCGCTGCAGCGCGAAGTCGACAAAGGCAATATTCGCCATTTTGGCCTGTCCAATGAATCCGCCTGGGGCACCACGCAATGGGTCAGCACCGCGGATCGTCTGGGTTTGCCACGGGTGGCGACCATTCAAAACGAATATTCGCTGCTGTGCCGGATGTATGACACCGATCTGGCCGAGGTGTCGGTGAACGAAGACGTTGGGCTGATCTGTTATTCGCCTCTGGCGGCGGGCCTGTTGTCTGGCAAATATCAGGGCGGCGCCCTGCCGGAAGGGTCGCGAATGGCCATCAACGGCGATTTGGGGGGGCGCAAAACGGATCGTGCCTTTGCCGCCGTGGATGCCTATCAGGCCTTTGCAAATGAACATGGTTTGGACCTGATCAACATGGCGCTGGCCTGGGCGCGGCAGCGTCCGTTCATGTGCTCGGTCATTTTTGGGGCCACCACTGAGGCGCAGCTGCAGCATATTCTTGAGGGCACTGAACTGGTGCTGTCAGATGAGGTGATGGCGGGGCTGGATGCGGTGCATAAGACCCATCCGATGCCGTTCTAAGGGGCCAATTCGATGTTGATGAAAACTGTGTTGGCGGCCGGCCTGGTCGCAATGGGGGCCGCCGCCGCGGCGGCACCCCCCGCGTGGGAGGGACGCTGGGCGATGAATTCCGCCTGGTGCGCCAAGCAAAGCGATGTTGAGGATGAGAGCCCGGATTATTACGGCGTAGACGGGTTCTACGGTCAGGAATGGGGCTGTGAGATCCTGAATATTCAGGAGACTGGGCTGAAAAACAGCTGGTCGCTGAAGCTGGAATGCTCACTGCCCGGCGAAACCTGGGAAGAAGAGCGGCTGATGCTACTGACTAATTTTGACCGGTTGATGTTCGTCTTCACCAGTGGCGACATGTTTGATCTGGTGCGCTGCCCGGCCTTGCCTGAGTAAACCCGAACGTAAGGACGCGCTGTGGAAAACACGCTTTGGATTTTTGTCGCCGTTGCGGCGGCCGGGTTTCAGACCCTGCGCTTCATGTTGCAGAAGTCACTGTCGATGGGCACCCTTTCGGCAGGTGGGGCGACATTGGCGCGGTTTTTGTTCTCCGCACCTTTTGTCGCCGCTCTCGCACTGGGATACCTTTCTTTCAGCGGGGCGGATTGGCCCGCGCTTGGCAACCGTTTCCTGCCCTTTGCGCTGGTGGGCGCCATGGCGCAGATCCTTGCGACCTGGTGTGTGGTCGCGCTGTTCCAACATCGCAACTTTGCTGTTGGGATCACCTTTAAGAAGACCGAGGTGGTGCAAACCGCGCTGGTTGGATTTCTGGTGCTCGGCGATCGCATCTCCTTCGGTGGGCTGATGGCGATCCTGATCGGGTTGTTGGGGGTTCTGGTCCTGTCCGATCGGCCCGAGGGTGGCGCGGGGCTGAAGCGGTTTCTGAACAAAGGCGCAGGGCTGGGACTGCTGTCCGGTGCCTTTTTCGCCGTATCTGCCGTTGGTTACCGGGGCGCCACGCTGGAGGTCGGCAGCGACGATCCGCTGATGCGGGCGCTGATTTCCCTGATGGTGGTGACCGCCAGTCAAAGCGTCGGGCTCGGCAGTTATCTGATCTGGCGCGAGCCGGGGGAAGTGGGCCGAGTCCTTGCCAGTTGGCGCAGCTCCATCTGGATGGGGCTGGCCAGTTTGGGCGGCTCACTGGGGTGGTTTTTGGCCTTCACCCTGCAAAATGCGGCCTATGTTTTCGCCGTTGGTCAGGTGGAGGTCATCTTCTCCATCCTGATTTCGGTGCTGGTGTTCAAAGAACAGATCAGCCGCCGCGAAGGCGCAGGCATTGCCTTAATTACGGCAAGCGTGCTGACATTGGTCCTGTTCCTTTAAGGCGCAGGAACAGGTTCTGCTCATCGTCGTTTTTGAAAAACGGGACCGAGGCCGGGGGCTCAGGCCGGTGCAGACGCCCGGCCACCTCGGCCAACACAACTTCTGTGATGAAGGGCAGATCAAACTCGCGCACTTTGGGCAGCGGGATCCATTGCAGATGTGACAGCTCATCAGATGCGGCTGAGAAATCATCCAGATCACTGGCAATCGCCGCCGCATCAATCAGGAAAAACCGGGCATCAAACCGACGTGGACGACCCGGCGGTGTGATGGCGCGAAACACAAACTGCAGCGCATCCGCAGCGGGCCGGTAGCCTGTCGCGGCAAAGCTCTGCCAATCGGCGGGGGCATCGGCCCAAGCAGATTTCGCACCCAAAACCAGCCCGGTTTCTTCCCACAATTCGCGAATGGCGGCCACCGCCAAAGGATGTGACAGATCGCTACCTGCATCTTCGCGGATGCGATCCCGGCAGACCTCTGGCAGGTCAGTGATCAGCGAAATCTCGGCGTCTTCAGCGTCAACTGCGCCGCCGGGGAAGACAAATTTATTCGGCATAAACGCCGCCTTGGCGCCACGCTGGCCCATCAGAACATGCGGGTCACTGTCCCGATCACGCAGCACAATCACTGTGGCCGCATTGCGGATTGCCGTCTTATCCATCTTTCCCCTAACTCGCCTCAAACCTCAGCAGGTCAGCCGGCTTTTGCAAATCCATGCATCCGCCGCGCCCACTGATAGCCGATCATTGCGCCTTTCAGTCGGGGCAAAAGGTAGAGCGAGAGGACAACGGTGCCAATACCGAAGATTTCGATCATCACCATTGGCGACGGGCGCCAGGTCTCAAATACGAACATCAGCAAAGGTGCCAGCAGGTGGCCCACGATCAGAATGGTCAGATAGGCCGGGCCGTCATCGGCGCGGTGGTGGTGGAACTCCTCACGGCACACCGGGCAGCTGTCGCGCACTTTCAAATAGCTTTTCAGCATCGGGCCATTGCCGCAGTTGGGGCATTTACGCCGCCAGCCTCGCAGGATTGCAGGTTTGGCCGGGCGCTCTTCTTGGCGGGCTTCTTGCGTCATGACTTGGGTCATAATGGGCACTCTCATTTCTTATCGGCAAAATCTGGGGCAATTCGATTGCAATAAAAACCCCACGAACGGTCGCCGCGTCGCGATGTCGCAAAATCTGACTAAGCGTTGCATCTTTCATGCCTGACCCAAGGGATCAATGGGCAGATTGCCTCATGTGCGTTTCGTCGCAGGGGATCCGCTGAATGTTGCCGACCGCCCTGTCGCGATGGGCGCCGATCACAGGAGCGTGAGCCGGCAAAGTTTTTTCGACAGCTGCGACGGAACCCACCACGGGGCGCGTATTAGCCTACAGAAATCGGATGACACACCGGTTCACAACAACTGACCAAGTTAAGAAACTGGAGAGCAAAAGATGAAACGCACTGTAATCCTGTCGACCCTGACGATCCTGGCCATTGCGGGCACAACTGTTTCCGCCAGCGCCTTTGGCGACCGCGACGGTCGCAAAGGCCCGCGCATCGAGTTCAGCACGCTGGACACCAATGGCGACGGCCAGCTGACCGAGGCAGAAATGCAGGCCCATGCCACCGCGCGCTTCAATGAGGCAGACTCCAACGGCGACGGCAGCCTGAGCGCCGAAGAACTGGCCGCCCGTTCTGAAACCCAAAAAGCCGAACGTATGGCCCGCCGCATCGCCAAGATGATCGAAAAGCGCGACACCAACGGCGACGGCGTCCTCAGCCAGGAAGAACTGCAGCCGCGCGACCGTGGTGACATGTTTGCCAAGCTGGACACCAACGAAGACGGCATGATCTCGCAGGAAGAGTTCGACGCCGCCAAGGGCAAGTTCGGCAAGCGCAAAGGCGGCCGCGATCAAAACTGATCCGTACCGAGCAGGGGCCCCATCGCACCCATGTTGATGGGGCCCACCGGCACTGGGTGAGGCCAAGATTGCCTTGCCGCGCTGAAACCGCTACGCCGAACGGACGATGGATATGGCCCTGGACACAATGAGCGATGTATCAGACGAAGCGCTGCTTGTGCTGTTCGCCAATGGCGATCAGGCGGCGGCGCGGGCGTTGAACCTGCGGATGACCCCTCGGGTTTTTGCGCAGGCGATGCGGATGCTTGGCAACCGGGCCGAAGCCGAAGACGTGGCCCAAGAGGCGATGATGCGGCTGTGGAAAATCGCCAGCCAATGGCGACAGGGTGAGGCCAAAGTCACCACCTGGCTCTACCGGGTGGTTGCCAATCTCTGCACCGATCGGCTGCGGCGCAAGCCCAGCCTGGCCATCGACGCCATTCCTGAACCCGAAGACGGGCAGGCAAGTGCGGCCGAAGGTCTGCAGGATCAGGCCCGCAATTCGGCGCTTTATCAGGCGCTTGCCACCTTGCCAGAACGGCAGCGGCAGGCGGTGACCTTGCGCCACATAGAAGGACTGGGCAATCCTGAGATTGCCGAGATCATGGACATCAGCACCGAGGCGGTAGAAAGTCTGACCGCACGGGGAAAACGGGCGCTTGCCAAGGCTCTGGCCGGGTGGCGCGATGAACTGGGGTACTCCGATGGATAAGCACTCTTTGGACGATGCAGCTTTGGACGATCTTTTTGCCACGGCCCGCGCGCAGGCGCCGCAGCCGTCGTTTGATCTGATGGATCGGGTGCTGTCGGATGCGCTCTCGGTGCAGGAACTGGCGGCGGCCGACACACCGGAACCGCAGGCCAAATCTGAACCCTTCTGGCGTGCCGCGCTGGCGGCGCTTGGCGGATGGCCCGCCATGGCAGGGCTGGCGACGGCCTGTGTTGGCGGCGTCTGGATCGGGATCAACCCGCCGGATCTGGTCAGCGACAGCGCCACAGTGTTCTTTGCGCTGGAAACAGATTCCTATTTGGTGGATGCCATGCCCGGCTTCTCGGCCGAATTTGATTTGGTCGAAGGGTAAGGGTAAAGAAAATCATGTCTGAAAAGCAGAATACATCATCACCGAACCCGAAACCCAGCCGGATTAAACCCTGGCTGCGCGGGGTTCTGTTTGTTTCACTGGCGCTGAACCTTGCGGTGGCGGGGGCAGTGGGCGGCGCCTTTGTGCGCTTTGGTGGCCCGGACAGTGACAAACGACCGCCGCGTCAGGACGAGGTGGCGGGCACCTATACGCGCGCGCTGTCCAGCGATGATCGCCGCGCCATCTGGCGTGAGCTGCGCAAACAGCGTGACGATCTGCCCAGCAAGGCTGATCTGCGGGCTGATTTCCAGGAGGTCCTGCGCCTATTGCGGGCCGAGGATTTCGACCGGGCCGCACTGGAAGATGTGCTGTCGCGGCAGCGTGACTTTGGCATCAGCCGGGCGGAACTGGGCCATGAGCTGCTGCTGGACCGGCTGCAAACCTTCACCGCCGAGGAACGCGCAGCCTATGCGGATCGCGTCGAAGACGGGGTGAAGCGGCACCGTCATAAGAAACCGAAACCTCAAGGTCCGAAGTCGCAGTAATCGCGGCAGGTCTCAGCCTTTGTTGCGGAACGGCGAAGATCGGGCAAACTTTGGGGCGCCGAAAACACTAAGGGAACCGGTCACGCCACCGACTGGCTTAGGTTGACCTGATTGCGCCCCGCAGCCTTCGCCCGATAAAGCGCCTGATCAGCCCGTTTCATCAATCGGCTCAGATCCCGCGTGTGATCACTCTTATCTGCGTCACCGGTGGTAGTCTCGGACATGGCCAGGCCCAGACTGACCGTCACGCGTATCGATGCGCCATCCGGCAGGGCAAAGGGCCGCGCTGCGATATCGCGGCAGAGTGATCGGGCGAAACGCTGTGCGCGGAGATCTTGCGTTGCCGGCAGCGCGATCAAAAACTCCTCCCCCCCAATGCGGGCCAACAGGGCACCGTCAGGTACCTCGGCCCGCAATCGCTGCGCCAGTTCGACCAACACGGCATCCCCCGCATCATGCCCATGCAAGTCATTCACCTGTTTGAAGTGATCGATGTCCAGCAGGGCCAGCGCCACCGGCTGGCGCGCCGGGTTGGCCAGCACATCCGCCAGCTGCAGCATTCCATGGCGCCGGTTGGAAACCCCAGTTAACGGATCGGTGATGGCGGCGGCCAGGCCTTCCTTCAGCGAGGCCTGCAAAAGGTCCTGCCGCCATTTACGCTGGCTGAGTTTGCTTAGGCGCAGCGCCATTTCCTGTGCGTCTGTGCTGTGCAGCATGACGTCCTGAGCGCCAAGATCCAGTGCCTCAGCCGCCAGGTTCTCATGCCCCTGTTGCACAACAACCAGCACCTGCGCCCGGCGCAGGCCCGGCTTGGCGCGCAGGGTTGTCAGCAACCGCAATTGTTCACGGGGTATTGGATCGCAAATCGGCAGCACAATGCAGTCAGGCGGTTTCGCCTGATAGGGGCCATTCAACAGGTTTTCGGGATGATCTTTTGTTAGGTCCGCCCGCAAGTGAAAAGCGAGCTGATGCTTCCAGAGGGCCGCCGTATGCGCATCCGGGTGGGTTACCTGTATACGCGGCCGTTCCCGGTGAATGCCCGCCCCGACAGAGCGGTTGCCCAGCATCATCGTAGCGGTCGGCACCTGTGACCACGCATCCAACGGAGGCCTATCTGTCGCTTCAAACAACCCCGCTGCTTTCCCCGTGACCTCACTCGCTGACCGGGCAAGAGCCACCTCATCCGGGGTTGGCCGGTCCCGGATCGCCGCGCGCAGCCGGGCAAACAGCAGTTCATCGCCGATAGGGCGCGGCAGCACATCCTCCGCCCCCCAGTGCAGCAACTTCCGCCGTTTTTCAGCGCTGTTTTCGGGTTGCAGGATAATCAGCGGCGGGCAATTTTCGCGCTGCTGCAACTTGCGGCAAAACCGGCGCAAAGGCATGTCATAAAGGATCGAGTTCACCAAGATGAGGTCACAGGCGTCGCAGTCCAGCACCTCCATCGCCTCCTGTGCGCTGGCCGCCAGCAGCACGTTAAATAGGCCCGACGTCAGACGCGCGCGAATGACAATGCGATTGGTGGCAATGGCTTCGACAACCAGTATTTTGCCGGGCATGTGATAATGTCCCTTCCTTCGTGTCCCATGGGGCGGGCCTTGCCTAAACCCCACCTGCGCAGCAGCGGTTGCGCCTTGTTCCCCACCACTATTCATGAAAAGTGTTAAGAAACTCTTCCCACCGCAAAAGAGCACTCAAACAAAGGATCCCCCATGCCGTTGACCCCTGATGCAGCAGAAACTCTTGCCCTGCAGGCGCTTGGCTGGTTGGCCGGCAATGAAGAGCTGTTGCCGGTGTTCATGGGGGCGACAGGGGTGTCGCAGGATGATCTGCGCAGTCAGGCTGGTGCGCCTGAGTTTCTGGCGTCGGTGCTGGATTTTCTGCTGATGGATGACGCCTGGGTCATGGCCTGCAGTGAAGCCTTGAACCGGCCATATGATGCGTTGATCCAAGCCCGTGCCGCTTTGCCGGGCGGGGCGCAGATCCACTGGACCTAAGGTAAAACCGGTTCAGAGAGTGGGCAGCGGCTCCGGCGCGCTGTCGCGCAGTTTGGCCAGCAGCCGTTTCAATTCCGCCTCTTCTTTGCTGCTCAGCGCCTGACGCATCGTCTCGGCATTTTCCTGCGCATAGGGCGTGCACATGCGGATCAGATCGCGGCCGGTGTCTGTCAGAACAACCTGACGGGTGCGCCGATCTTCGGTGCCCGAGGACCGCATCAACCAGCCCTCCTGCTCCATATGGCGCAACGCGCGTGAGGTGGCCGTGCGGTCAATCCCGACAAAATCAGCTATATCTGACGGTTGGCTGAGGTTTTCATTGCCAATGGCCAGCAGAATACACCAGGTCGTCCGGGTCAGCCCCACCGGCTTTAACTTCTCATCTAACCGCCGTTCCTGCAGACGGGACGCGATCGAAAGATGATAGCCGAGGGAATGATGTAATCTGTAACGTTTGGTCGTATCCATGGCTGAATCCGACCCTATGCCGCCGGTAAAGTCAAGCCGCGGATCGGGCAGGGGTGATCCGATGTTTTCCCCTCTTGCCATAGGCTTGGGCAACCGGCAGGGTCCGGCCTGAAGGTGATCGCCGGGCTTGGCCATGGCGGCAGGACTAGAAAGTTAAGGGCAGGGCAGATGAAGATTGATGGGATCCTTTTTGACAAGGACGGCACGCTGTTTGATTTCCGGGCCACCTGGGATGCTTGGGCGGCGCAGCTGATTGATGAATTGTCCGAGGGCAATGCAGATCTTGCTGCGGGGATCGCGCATCACATCGCCTTTGATTTGCCCACGGCGCAGTTTCGGCCTGAAAGCCCGGTGATCGCTGGCACCGGACGTGAGGCCGCGGAATGTGTGGCCCGCGCCATGCCGGGCGTTGATCTTGATGCGCTGGAGGCACGGATGAATGCCAGCGCCGCAGCGGCCCCCCTGGCCCCCGCCGTTCCACTGGCGCCACTGCTTCAGTCGCTGGCTGCGCAGGGGCTTTCATTGGGGGTGATGACCAATGACAGTGAGATGGGCGCCAAGGCCCATCTGCGCGGCGCCGGGATCTATGAGCTGTTTGATTTCGTTGCCGGTTTTGACAGTGGCTATGGCGCCAAGCCGGATGCTGCGCCGCTTCTGGCGTTTAGTGAGCAGATGCATTTGACCCCGGCGCGCGTCGCCATGGTGGGCGACAGCGCACATGATCTGATCGCCGGGCGTGCGGCTGGCATGGTGACCGTCGGCGTTTTGACCGGCATTGCCGAGGCTGCAGATCTGGCCCCATTGGCGGATGTGGTCCTGCCTGACATTGGCCACCTGCCTGAATGGCTGAATTCCGCATCCAACTAGCCGGGGACTGCGGCTGTTTCGCACTTTGAACCGCCGCGCCAACGCCCTTTCTTGGCAGTGTAAACCATTTGTTAACCTTTTGGGCGCAGCCTAATCGCGGAATTGGCGCTGGGGCTGGGTTCACTCGTCCTCGTCCGTAGCGCTGTTAGCTTTTTCGCTGGGTCTTTGGCCTGTGTTGGGATTTTCCCACGGAGGCCGGTGCCTTGGAAACCGCGGCCGTCTTTTTGACCGCCGTTGGACCGGGTGCCGTTCTGCTCAGCGTTAAAGCGCGGTTTTGGGGATTTGAAATGGACGATTCGGCGCATGATTTTGCGGACTTGCCCGTTGCGCAGGGCAGTGAAGAACCGTGTCAGCCTAAGGGTGCAGCAGCGGGATATAAGGTTGGTGTTGCACGACCTGTGCAGGTAAATCGGGCGATACTGTCGGTGAGGTTGGACGATAGCACCGATCACTCGGGCGCTGCGTTTGTCCATCCGGGGGATGTTCCGCCGGTTGCCCCGCCGCGATCGAATATGGGATCTGACATTTCTGTTGCAGGCGATGGCGGCAAGGTGACATCGGTTGCTTTTCCCCCGTCGCAGACCCCTATAGAACTGTGGCAAACCTTCTCGGCTATTATGCCTCTATTTGTGTTTGTTGATGCGTCCGGACGCATCAGGAAGATCGGCCCAACGCTTGAAAAGGTCCTACCAGGGGCCGCACAGCGTTGCGATGCCTTTGCTCAGCACTTTGCACCGAAATACCCGCAGCGTCATGCGGTGGATCACTTTAGGCATCTGGCCCCCGGCAGCACGCTCCATCTGCGTCTGCGATCTCACCCGCAGATCGGTTTACGCGCAGTTGTGTCCCCCTTGGCGGGCGGCACCCTTCTGAATGTCTCATTCGGCGCCTCGATTGCGGAGGCCATGCGCTGTTTCGATTTACTTCTAACCGATTTCCCCGCGACCGAACTGGCGGTCGATATGCTCTATCAGTTAGAGGCGAAATCCGCTGCGATGGCCGCCAGCCTGCGCTTGGCGCAACAGATGCGCGGCGCGCGGGATGAGGCGGAGGTCCGGGCAGCCACCGACAGCCTGACCGGCCTGTGCAATCGCCGCGTGTTTGAGGAGCAACTGAACCAGCTGTGCTCCAACGGGAATCCGTTTTCCCTGATGTTGATGGACCTTGATCATTTCAAACAGGTGAATGACCGGCTGGGACATCCCGGCGGTGACTACGTTTTGCAGCAAGTCGCCGCGATTTTGCAGCAAGAGCTGCGCCAAGAGGATACCATCGTGCGTTTGGGGGGCGACGAATTCGCCATTATTTTGAGCGGTATAGCTGATCAGGAAAGGCTGCGATGCATCGCCCTGCGGCTGAAGAATCGGCTGCAGGAACAGGTTTCATTTGAAGGCCAAAACTACAGGATTTCGGCTAGCTTTGGGCTTCTTTGCATTTGCGATGATGACATCACGAACCCGCAGCAGATGCTCGCAGATGCGGACCGCGCGCTTTATTCCAGCAAACGGGCCGGGCGCGGGCGGGTGACGTTTCATAACCGGGAAACTGTGTGACGGGTGACCGGCCACCTAAAACGCATATCGCCCGGCCAAAGGGACCGGGCGATAGCGACGTTACTGTAATTTAGGCGATGGGCTTAGCCAGCAGCGCGTTGATCTGGCTTGAAGCCAATCTGGTCGGACACGGTAAAGCGCCCGCCCTGTAGCTTTTCGATTTTGCCGTCCCGCAGCAGCTGCCCGAAGGAGCGCAACCCGTCTTCGCGGCTGAATTCCAGCGTTTCGATCTGGCGTGCCTTTTTCATCAGCTGAGGGCGCGAAAACTGTTCCAGACCTTCCACGTGTGACAGGTAGGATGCCGCAGCTTCCAGTAGATCCGGCAGTTCCTCGGCGCCGACGCTTTCGGCAAATTCGGCGAAGCTGCCAAACTCCTCAGTGACGCTCGGTTCTGCAACGGCGGCGGGGCGGATGCGGCGGGGACGGACCGGCGCAACTGCTGCCTCAGCAACCGGGGCAGGCGTGTCAACACGTTGTTCCGCAACAAGTTTCAGCGGCGCGGGGCGATCCCCGCGTGCGGCGCTTGCAGCGCCCGGACGATGCGGGCGCACCACGTCATTCAGGTCCTCACGGTAGGCTTCGGTATCGACGCCACCCGCGTTCAATGCGCCGCCTGCGTCACTTTCGGCGCGGGTGGCCTGCACGGCTGCGCGCAGATGGGCGATTGCATTGCGGCGGTGTGAGCCTTCGGGATTGTCCATTTCGGACACGGTTTTTTCCATTAGGCGCGAGACATCGGCCTCTTCGGCTTCGTCGGCAAAGATTGAACGGACGTCGCCAGGCTCCGCCTCTTCCTCAGGGGCGTCGCTGAACTCGGCTTCCACCTCGGCCAGCTCCCGCAGCAGATCGGCCTCTTCCTCGGCGCTGAGTGAACCTTCGTCAGTTGCTGTGGTCTCTGGCGTCACGGGGGCGGCAGTAGGTTCAGCGACCTCAGCCGCGGCCTGTGCCGCCTCATAGTCGCTGCGCTTCATTTTGATCACGCGGACGGGACGTACCGGACGTACGGGGCGAACAGGTGTCGGCGCGGCGTCTTCTACTGATGCTTCCTCAGTGGTGTCCGCTGCCTCTTCAACCGTATCCTGCGGTGCCTCGGCGATCTCTTCGAGAGTTACGTCAGCTTCAACCTCGGCCTCGCTCACCGGTTTGGCAACAGTTTCTTCGGCCTTGACCTCGTCGTCAACTTCCGCCGCGATTTCTTCGGCTTCGGCTTCGGCTTCGGCTTCGGCTTCGGCTTCGGCTTCGGTGTTTTCCGCATCCCGTACCGCAGCAAGGATCGCATCGAAATCGTCTTCGGCCTCTGCGGCGGCTTCATCCGAAACCTCGATCCGGGTCTCTTCAATCTCAGGCGCTGCCTCGGGCTCGGCAGCTACCTCTTCAGGGGCTTGCGCGTTGCTCAATTCGGCCACGGCGGCCAGAACGGCGGCATCTACGTCGCTGCCAGCGGGATCAGCGGCCAGCGCCTCTTCAAGCTCAGCCATTGGCGCGGCTTCGCTGGTGATTTCCTCGACGGGCTCTTCCTCAGCGGTTTCAGCTTCGATCGCTTCTGATTGCACCTCTTCGGCAGGCTCTTCAGCCGCTGGAGCAACTTCTTCAACGTCAGCAGCGGCTTCCTCAGACGGTGCGACCTCCAGAACGTCGTCTGCAGGTGCTGGATCTGCTGCTTCAGGTTCAGCCTCGTCAGAGGGGGCTTCGATGGCAGCCTCGTCAGCGGCTGCGTCCTCTGCCGGCGCGGCGACCACGTCAGGCGTTTCGGCATCGGCGGCATCTGCCTCCAGCTCTGGCGCGGGTTCCAGCTCCGGTTCGACCTCTGCGGCGGGCGCCGTCAGTTCAGCATCAAGCACCTGATCCAAAGCACCATCAAGCGCCTCATCCAGATCGCCGGTCATTTCCTCGGCGTGCTGATCCTCAGAATAGTTGGGGGCTGCGGCCTCGGTGTTGCGGGATACCACGGCGCGGATGCGCTGCAGCTTGGCGGCAACGCTGTCATCGCTGGCCGGTGCGTCAGTGTTATCGTCAGCCACCTCAATCGGGGCCGCAACAGCCGGAGTGGTTTCAACAGGCGCGGCTTCGGCGGCAGGGGGCGCAACGGGTTCGGCAACAGCGGCAGGAGCAACGGGGTCTGGAGCGGTAACGGGTGCCGCAACTGGGGCAGCAGCAGGGGGCGTGGCAGGGTCGGCACTGTCGGCAGCGCGCAGGTGAATTGTGCCCTCATCCTGGCGGGCGACAACCTGACGGGCGATTTCGCGCTCGGCGATCCGGGCCAGCATTTCCGCATCCGGGGTCGGGGGCTCGGCGCCGAAATAGCGGTCATCGGCGGCCAAATCACGGAAATACTCCGCAATGGACTTCATTGTGTCAAAAGAGTCGTCGAAGCCTTCCAGCGTGCAGGAAAACGTCCCGTAGGAGACTGTCAGTACTTTGTTGTTCGTAACCATTGTAAACTCGCCTTTCCTTGCCTCTGGCTGCCATGACGCCCGTAAAAACAGGGACATGTTTCGCGTCTAAGGGTGCTGTTTACCAAGTGTATCCCGCCAAAAGGTGAACGAATCTTGGAAAATAACTGTATCATTTTGTGACTATATTGTGGTCTCCTTCCAAAAACGGCAGATATTGCCACATGTTGAACAAGATTGTGCATTCGGTCGCGCCGGTGACCCTGCTGGGGGCTGGAGATGTCTCGCAAGAGGTGTTGCAGGCGGCGTTGGCCATCGGGCCAGAATTGATCTGCGCTGACGGCGGGGCGGACCATGCTTTGGCCTTTGGGCTGTCGCCTGAGGCGGTGATCGGCGACCTCGACAGCCTGTCAGAGGCGACCCGCGCGGCGCTGCCACAGGATGTGATCCACGCCATTGCTGAACAGGACAGCACCGATTTTGACAAGGCACTGCGCAGTATCGCCGCGCCTTTGGTTCTGGGCGTCGGGTTTGATGGCAGCCGGATTGATCATCATCTGGCGGCGCTGCATGTGTTGCTGGCCCGGCCTGATCAGCGCTGCATTCTGCTGTCGGAGGAGCAGATCACCTTCCTCGCGCCGCCGCATCTCCAATTGGATCTGCCGGTGGGGATGCTGGTCTCATTGTTCCCGATGGGGGCTGTGACCGGGCGTTCCAAAGGGCTGCGCTGGCCCATCGAAGGGTTGGAATTTGCCCCGGACAGCAAAATCGGCACCTCAAATGAGGTCAGCCCTCAGGGGGCTGATGCGGCGGCAACGCCTGTGCAGCTGCAGTTCGATCAGCCGCAGATGCTGGTTATTCTGCCGCGGGCGGCGCTGGCGGCGTCTGTTGCAGGGCTGAGCGCTGCATTCGTTGGGTGGCCTGCTCGCGCAGAATAATATAGAGGCCGGCAGCCAGGGTGATCAGGATGCCAATCGCGGCCAGACCGTTGGGCAGATCCGTAAAGATCAGCCAGCCGATGGCGGTGGCAAAAGGGATTTCCAGATATTGCATCGGCGCCAGTGTGGTCGAAGGGGCGTAGCGCAGCGACCAGGTCATCATCAGATGCGCCAGCGTTCCGACGGAGCCGATCGCGACCACCAGCCAGGCCTCTTCCGCGGTGGGTATGGCAAACTGCAGCCCAGGCCATTCCAGCAGGTGACCGATGACCATCAACGGCAGCAGCGCCACAGTTGCAATGGTGCCTGAGACCGCCTGCAGGCTGATCGGATCGGTTTCCTTGGCAATCTGGCGGGTCGCCAGCATGAACAGGGCAAAGACAACGGCCACACCCAGCGGCAACATAGCCGGCCAGCCGACAGCAGCGAAACTGGGCTGGATCACCAGCAACGTGCCGATGAACCCTACGACACAAGCGATCAGACGGCGGGGGCCGACCTGTTCGTTCAGAACATATTTACCAAGCAGCAGCATGATAAAGGGCATGACAAAAGCGATCGCCACCGCATCCGCCAGCGGCAGGTAGCCAAGGGCGGTGAACATCATGCCGATGCCCAGAATATGCAGCACTGTGCGCCAGACCACCAGACGCAGCACCCGCCCCCGCACCCGCCAGGGCCGATGTGTCGCGGTCACCATCGGGGCCAGAATCACCGCCTGAAACAGGAATCGCGCAAGGATCAGCATCCCCAGCGGCAGCGCGCCATAGAGCAGTTTCGCCAAGGCATCGCCCAAAGGTGCGGCCAGGCAGAAGCCCAGCATAAGTGTGATCCCAAGAAGCGGCCGGTCATGTGTGGTGGCTTGTGTCATGCGCAAGAGGTTTCACGGATCGCGTGCATTGGCAATGGGGCGATGGCAAATGACTGAACGGTTCGTCCCGGAACGTAGAGCTGGGCTGATATCTTACGCGCTCTAGATAGGGTGAATACGTGATGGTGAGGAGGGCGGTCGACATGACCCCAAAACAAGTGGTGCAGGCCTGGGTGGCTGCGTTCAACGCAGGGGATGCCAAAGCCATCAGCGCGTTTTACGCTGAGGATGCGGTGAACCATCAGGTCGCAAATGAGCTAGTAGTGGGGCGCGTGGCGATTGAGGCGATGTTTGCAGCGGAGTTTGCCGCGGCCGAGATGACATGCCTGGTGGAAAACCTGTTTGAGGATCAGGAGTGGGCCATCCTTGAATGGAAGGACCCGCTGGGCCTGCGCGGCTGCGGGTTCTTTCATGTCCAAGCGGGCAAAATCATTTTCCAGCGCGGCTACTGGGATCGCCTGAGCTTCCTGCGGCAACACGGATTGCCCCTGCCGACGGAGTGACCCCGTCGACGGAGGCAACCTTCTAAGGCGTCAGCAGTTCGGCACGTTGACGGCCAGGCCACCCAGAGAGGTTTCTTTGTAGTGCTCATGCATGTCACGGCCGGTCTGGCGCATGGTCTCAATGGCAGCGTCCAGCGGCACAAAGTGATCGCCTGTGCCGCGCAGGGCGAGGGAGGCGGCCGAGACCGCCTTGATCGCGCCAAGGCCGTTGCGCTCGATGCACGGCACCTGCACCAGACCTTTGACTGGATCGCAGGTCATGCCCAGGTGATGTTCCAGTGCAATTTCAGCGGCGTTTTCCACCTGTTCCACGGTACCCCCCAGCACGGCGCAGAGCCCCGCAGCGGCCATCGCCGCGGCGGAGCCCACCTCGGCCTGACACCCAGCTTCGGCACCTGAGATGGAGGCATTGTGTTTGATCAAGCCACCCACCGCGGCGGCGGTCAGCAGAAACTCATCGATTTTGGTGGTGGAGGCACCCGGCACGTGATCCAGCCAGTAGCGGATCACAGCCGGCAGAACCCCGGCTGCGCCATTGGTCGGCGCGGTGACCACCTGACCGCCAGCGGCGTTTTCTTCATTCACCGCCATCGCATAGGTGCTGATCCAATCGTTGATGGTATGGGGGGCGGTCAGGTTCATGCCGCGTTCGGCCAGCAGCGCCTCATGAATGCCTTTGGCGCGGCGTTTCACCCGCAGGCCGCCGGGCAGCTCACCCGCATTGGTCAGGCCGCGCTCGATGCAGCTGTCCATCACCTGCCAGAGTCGCGCCATGCCTTGTTTCAGATTCTGGTGCCCACCGCGCGAAATTTCGTTGGCCTGTTTCATATGCGCTATGCTCTTGCCCGAGGTGCGGGCCATTTCCATCATCTCATCGGCGGTTTTGAACGGGTAGGGGACGGGCGCGCCTTCTTCGGTGTTTTTGCCGCCTGACAGCTCCGCCTCGGTCATCACAAATCCGCCGCCGATCGAATAATAGGTTTCCTGCATAATGACGTCGCCCTGCGCATCAGTCGCCATCAGGATCATGCCATTGGCGTGACCTGCGAGGGCCGGGCCGAAATCAAACCGCAGGTCTTGTGCGGGATCAAAGCGCAGCGGCGGCAGACCTTCGGGGCAAACCTGACGGTCGCGGTTGATGGCCTCTAATGCCTCCTCGGCGGCGTCGTGATCGTAGGTATCGGGCAGGAACCCGGCCAGGCCCAGAATCGTTGCCCGGTCGGTCGCATGGCCAACCCCCGTGAAAGCCAGCGATCCATGCAATGAGGCCTTCACCCCATGCGGTTCAAAAGGGGCGGCGCGCATCTGGTCCAGAAACCGGGCGGCTGCCACCATGGGCCCCATGGTGTGAGAGGACGAGGGGCCGACCCCCACCTTGAACATGTCAAAGACGGACAGAAACATTTACGGGCTCACTCCTTCGGGGGGTTGGCGGCGGTCTGATCAGCACGGGCAGCGGATAAGCCCCGGCTTTTGGTCCGATGCAGGGTGACCATGCCGGGGCAGGAATGCAAGCACATCGCCCCAGCCTGCCGCAGCGGGTGAAAAGGCCGCGGCAGAGGGTCAAGCCGGGGCGGCGCGCTCTGCAGCGCAAAGGGGAGGATGTTGCGCAGTTCCATACCCCTAAGCTATTGACAGCCACTACCGCTGCCAGCCCAAATGCGACACAAAAGCCCGCAATGGCGGAGCCAGAGGCGAAACTTGCACCGGTTTGCGGCAGGGTGATGGGAATTGCCCCTCGCTTGCGGCGGCTATTCGACCTATAAGCGACGGGAATTGCACCCATTCCCCAGCACGGAGGAGGCCTGATGTCCGGAGAATTGTCGCCGATCGACAAAGCCAAGTTTGTGGCGGCCAAAAAGGCCGTGGAATATGTCGAAGATGGCATGCGTGTGGGGCTGGGCACCGGCTCAACCGCAGCCTGGATGGTGCGCTGTCTGGGGGAGATGGTGCGCGAAGACGGGTTGAAGATCCGCGGCGTTCCCACCTCTGCCCGTACCGCTGCTTTGGCGCGGGATGTGGGCATTGATGTGGTCAGCCTCGATGAAGCCAAATGGCTGGATCTGACGATTGATGGCGCGGATGAGTTTGACGGGGAATTCAACCTGATCAAGGGCGGCGGTGCCGCGCTGTTGCAGGAAAAGATCGTGGCCACTGCCAGTGACCGGATGGTTGTGATCTCGGACGTGTCAAAAGAGGTCGAAACCCTGGGGGCGTTCCCACTGCCGGTGGAGGTGATCCCTTTTGGCTGGCAGACCACCAAAGCCCTGATTGAGGAGATGCTGGACAGTCTGGATGTGCTGGGCCAGACCACCAGCCTGCGGATGAACGGCGCAGCACCTTTGTTCACCGATGAAGGCAACCACATTGTCGATCTGCATCTGAATCGGATCGGCAATGCGCGTCAGGTGGCGATGGTGCTGAACCAAATCCCCGGCGTGGTGGAAAACGGACTGTTTGTCGACATCTGCGATACGGTTGTGGTCGGCTACGGCGACGGTCGGGTGCAGGTGCGTGACATCAACGAAAACGCGGTGAGTGAGGACCGGTTGGAGTTTGTGGAAAGCGAAAACCTGTTCTCGGACCTGGGGGATTGACATGCAGGCGGCCCCCGAGACCTTGGAGTTCACGCTGCCCTTCTGGCGTAAACATCGTGGGACACTTGTTTTTGGGGCTTTGTTCGGTGGCTATTTTTCAGTCACTTTAACTCCGGCAATAGCCGACGTTATTGTTGGCCGTTACCAGCACAACGGGTTCGAATTGGTGTTGTTGCTGGTCGTGCTCGCGATGGTGTTGTGGACCTTACAACAATTGCTGCGTCTGTTGCGGACCGACTTTGGTAGCCGCGGGGTTGATGTTCGGGTCGATGTCGCGGGGCTGCAGTTACGCGACAGAACGGGGCAGACCCATGCCGTTGGTTGGCAAGATGTGCGCTATTTTGAACCGAAGATCGGTATAGTAAACTATGAATGCAGTGCTGACCCCAGAGGTTGGTGCGAACGGAAGGTTACGACACCGCAAATGACCGCGGCAGAGCGGGATCGGATCTGGACCGTAGTGCGCCTATATTGGCCAATTTTGGATGAAACCTGGCAACACCAATTGGTGAAGCGCCAGCACTTGGACTTTGCCGCAGCAACGCTTACATCTGGCACCGATCCGTAACTCTGAATGGAAAGACACCTCACATGAGCTTTGATTACGACCTCTTTGTCATCGGCGGTGGGTCCGGTGGTGTGCGTGCGGCCCGTGTGGCAGCTGGTGACACCGGTGCCAAGGTGGCGCTGGCCGAGGAAGACCGCTACGGCGGCACCTGCGTCATTCGCGGCTGTGTGCCCAAGAAACTGATGGTCTTTGCCAGCGAGTTTCCGGGTATGGCCGAGGAGGCCCGCGCCTATGGCTGGGACATGCCGACCGGTGCTTTCAGCTGGGACAACTTCAAAGGCAAATTGCACGCAGAGCTGGACCGTCTGGAGGGCATCTACCGCCGTCTGCTGGCGAACTCTGGCGTGGACACCTTTGATGCCCGTGCCAAGGTCGTGGATGCACACACAGTTGAGCTGTCGACCGGGGAGCGCAAAACCGCCAAACATATCCTGTTGGCCATGGGCGGCCGTCCGGTTCTGCCCGACACACCGGGTGCCGAGTTGGGCATCACCTCAAACGATATCTTCCATCTGGAAAAACTGCCCGAGTCGATCCTGATCGTCGGTGGCGGCTATATCGCGTCGGAATTTGCCGGGGTGCTGAACGGTTTGGGTGTGAAAGTCACTCAGTTCTATCGCGGCGCTCAGATCCTGCGCGGATTTGACGACGAAGCCCGTGGCCTGGTGGCCGAAGAGATGATCCAGAACGGCATCGATCTACATCTAGGCACCAACATCCTGTCGATGGAGAAGGTCGGCGAAAAGATCCGGGTGAAAGCCACCAACGGCAGCGAACATGACTTTGATCAGGTGATGTTTGCCACCGGTCGTGTGCCCAACACCGATAACATGGGTCTGGAAGAGGCTGGTGTGAAGCTGGGCCGCAAGGGGCAGGTTGAGGTGGATGAATACAGCCAGACCGCTGTACCCTCGATCTATGCGGTGGGGGATGTGACCGACCGCGTGAACCTGACCCCGGTGGCGATCCGCGAAGGCATGGCCTTTGTTGAAACCGTCTTTAAAGGCAAGCCAACACCGGTGGATCATGAGCTGATCCCGACCGCGATTTTCACCCAGCCGGAAATGGGCACCGTGGGTCTGAGCGAGGAAGACGCGCGCGACAAAGGGCCGATTGAGGTTTACAGCACCTCGTTCCGTCCGATGCGGTCGCTCTTTGCTGGCAGCGATGCGCGGGTGATGATGAAGCTCATTGTCTGCGCAGACACCCGTGTGGTGCTGGGCTGTCACATCGTCGCGCCGGGGGCCGGTGAGATGATCCAGCTGGCCGGTATCGCGGTCAAAATGGGCGCCACAAAAGAGGATTTCGACCGCACCGTTGCGGTACACCCGACCATGTCGGAAGAAATCGTCACTATGAAAGCGCCGACGCGCACGGCATAAAGCTTGAAATTTCCTGCCGATTGCACAGGTTTGTTATCAACCGTGCAATCGGTGACAATGTAGAGAGGTAGCATAGCCCATGTCAGGCAATTCTGGCGGCCCTTGGGGCGGCGGCGGAAATAACGGCGGCGGTGGTCGCAACAATGGGGGCGGCAACAACGGCGGTGGCCGTGGCCCGCAGGACGACGGTCCGCAGGTCCCCGATCTGGATGAGCTGGTCAAAAAAGGCCAGGAACAGCTGAAAGTGCTGATGGGCGGTCGCGATGGCGGCGGCAATCAGCGTGGCGGCGGCGCTGGCGGTGGCCAAGGTCTGCCCCGCGGCACCTTTGTGCTGGCCGGTTTTGCGGCTGTGGCGCTCTGGGCGTTTTCCAGCTTCTACACTGTGAAACCGGAAGAGCAGTCCGTTGAACTTTTCCTGGGTGAATACTCCTCAACCGGCAATCCTGGTCTGAACTTCGCCCCCTGGCCCTTTGTGACCGCTGAAGTGGTCAATGTGACCTCGGAACGGACCGAAAGCATTGGCCTGTCACGCTCCAGCCAGGACACCGGCCTGATGCTGACCACGGACGCCAACATCGTTGATATCGATTTCCAGGTGGTCTGGAACATCAACGATCCGGCGAAACTGCTGTTCAACATCCGCGATGCCCGTCTGACGGTTCAGGCCGTTTCAGAATCGGTGATGCGTGAGATCATCGCCGCCTCAAACCTGGCGCCGATCCTCAACCGGGACCGTGGTGTGATTGCTGACGGGGCCAAAGAACGTATTCAGGCCATCCTGGACGAATACGAATCCGGCATTTCCATCGTGCGTGTGAACCTTGAGAAAGCGGACCCGCCGCGTGAAGTGATTGACAGCTTCCGCGAAGTTCAGGCCGCCGAACAGGAACGTGACCGTCTGCAGCGTGAAGCGGATGCCTATTCGAACCGCGTTCTGGCGCAAGCCCGCGGTGAAGCGGCGCAGACCCTTGAAGAGGCCGAAGCCTACCGGGCGCAGGTCGTGAACGACGCTTTGGGTGAAGCCAGCCGTTTCTCGGCGGTGCGCACCGAATATGAAAAAGCGCCGGAAGTGACCCGCAAACGTCTCTATCTGGAAACCATGGAAAAAGTGCTGGGCAACGTGGACAAAACCATCCTCGACAGCTCCCTCACAGGGGGCGAAAACGGTCAGGGCGTTGTGCCTTACCTGCCGCTCAACGAGCTGCGCAAACAGGGGGGAAACTGATCGATGCGTAAGATGACTTACCTTGTGCCCGTGATCGTGATTGCGGTTGTTGGCATCATGTCTTCGCTGTTTGTGGTGGATGAACGTGAAAAAGCGCTGGTGCTTCAGTTCGGTCAGATCAAGGCCGTAAAAGAAGAGCCGGGCCTGAGCTTCAAGATCCCGATGATTCAGGAAGTGGTGCGCTACGACGACCGGATCCTGTCGCTGGACACCGACACCATCGAGGTTACCCCGTCAGATGACCGTCGTCTGGTTGTCGATGCCTTCGCGCGGTACCGGATCGCTGACGTGGTTCAGTTCCGTCAGGCGGTTGGTGCCGGCGGTGTCCGTCTGGCCGAGGAACGCCTGAGCTCGATCCTCAACTCGAAGATCCGTGAAGTTCTGGGTGCTGATCAGGTCACCTCAGACACGATCCTGTCGGAAAACCGGGCTGAGCTGATGGTGCGGATCCGCAACCAATCCCGGGCCGAGGCGCGCAGCCTGGGTCTGGATGTGGTGGACGTGCGTTTGAAACAGACCAACCTGCCGGCGCAGAACTTGAACGCAACCTTTGCCCGGATGCGGGCAGAACGGGAACGTGAAGCCGCCGATGAGGTCGCCCGTGGTAACGAAGCCGCCCAGCGTGTGCGCGCGCTGGCCGATCGTACCGTGGTCGAAACCCTGTCTGAGGCAGAACGTGAAGCGCAGGTTGTGCGTGGTGAAGCGGATGCGGAACGCAACGCCATCTTCGCCGAAGCCTTCGGTGCGGATCCTGAGTTCTTTGCCTTCTACCGCTCGCTGCAGGCCTATGAAAACGCCCTGCAGGGCAGCAACTCGTCGATGGTGATGACCCCGGACAGCGAGTTCTTTGACTACCTGAAGTCGGATCAAGCGGGCCAGTAATGGAACATGTGATCCTGGCCATCGGGCTAGTGTTGATTGTGGAGGGGCTGGCCTATGCGCTGGCCCCTTCGCTTGTTGAGCAGCTGTTGGAACTGCTGAAAACCCTGCCGGAAGCGATGCGCCGCAACTTAGGTTTTTCGGCGCTGGCCCTTGGGTTGGCCCTGGTCTGGCTGGCCAAAATGCTGGGCGCCTGAGGGGGGGATCCAGCGGTGCGCGCTGCCGCGCGCGCAGGTTTTCTCAGCTTTCGGGGATTTGCCCCTCGGCTTCGGGTGGGGCGAATGCCATTTTTGCCCTATATTGTCCGAAAACAGCATGAGCGGCTCACCGCCGCTTCACGCTCTGTTGAAAAAATCTTTGTTTGGGGTGAGTTGCACATCCGCCCCGCTCGACCGATGTTAAAGACAATCAGCTCTGACCGTTCCCGGTGAGAGACATTTAAGGAGAGGAGACCATGGGCGTGAACCACTCAAGTGCAAATGCCGTTGTACTCGCAACCCCTCATGCGCGGGGCGCCGCACTGCGGGCCTTCTGGCTGGGGCTCTTGGCCACCGCGATGACCCTGATGCTGGCGCTGCAGGCGCAGGCACGACCCGACAGTTTTGCGGAACTGGCCGAAGACATCAGTGACTCGGTTGTCAACATCACCACCTCGACCGTGGTGGCGGGCAGCGATGGGCCAAACCTGAACATCCCCGAAGGCAGCCCGTTTGAAGATTTCTTCCGCGAGTTCCAGGATCGCAACCCCAATGAACGCGCGCGCCGCTCTTCGGCGCTGGGCTCGGGCTTTGTGATTTCCGAAGACGGTTTCATCGTGACCAACAACCACGTGATCGAAAGCGCTGATGAGATCTTCATCGAGTTCTTCTCAGGCGAGGAGCTCCAGGCCGAAGTTGTTGGCACCGACCCCAACACGGATATCGCGCTGTTGAAGGTTGAGGCAGACAAACCGCTGCCATTCGTCAGCTTTGGCAACAGCGACACCGCGCGTGTTGGTGACTGGGTGGTTGCCATGGGCAACCCGCTGGGTCAGGGGTTCTCGGTTTCGGCTGGGATCGTTTCGGCCCGCAACCGGGCGCTTTCGGGCAGCTATGACGATTACATCCAGACCGATGCTGCGATCAACCGCGGCAACTCGGGCGGTCCGCTGTTCAACATGGACGGAGAGGTGATCGGCGTGAACACCGCGATCCTGTCGCCCAACGGTGGCTCCATCGGGATCGGATTTTCCATGGCCTCCAACGTGGTGACCCGTGTTGTGGACCAGTTGCGTGAGTTTGGCGAAACCCGTCGCGGTTGGCTGGGCGTGCGCATTCAGGATGTGACCGAAGATGTCGCCGAAGCGATTGGTCTGGAAAACACCGCTGGCGCGCTGGTGACCGATGTGCCGGCAGGTCCGGCGCTGGATGCGGGCATGCTGCAGGGCGATGTGATCGTGACCTTTGACGGGGTTGAGGTTGCCGATACCCGCGGGCTGGTCCGTCAGGTGGGCAACACCGAGGTGGGCAAAACCGTGCGTGTGGTGGTGTTCCGCGATGGCAAGACCGCGACGCTGAAAATCACCCTTGGCCGCCGTGAAGAGGCCGAAGCCATTCCTGCAGCCCAGCCTGGTCCTGCGGATCCGATGGAACCGAAGGAAATGCTGGGCATGACGTTGAGCCCGGTCACCCCGGAGCTGAGCGCCGAGCTGCAGCTGAAGAAGGGCGCAACGGGTCTGGTTGTTGTTGGTGTGGATGAAGCCACCGAAGCCTTTGAGAAAGGTCTGCGGATGGGCGATCTGATCACCGAGGCAGGCCAGCAGAAACTGGAGCGGATTGCCGATCTGGTAGAGCGTGTAGAAGAAGCGCAGGAAGCGGGCCGCAAATCGCTGCTGCTGCTGGTGCGCCGCGCCGGTGAGCCGCGCTTCGTTGCGCTGTCGGTTGCCGAAGAATAAGCACTGATCCCGCTGAAACAGAAAGAGCCGCCCCCCGTGGGCGGCTTTTTTATGCGGGAGTCTTGGGCAGAATACCTGGCGCAGGTGCGGCGTCTTGACTGTGATCGGGGCCTTCAGCTTGACAGGGCAGTGGCCTTGGACAAGTGTCCGCGCAAATTGATGGGCCCCGACCCCCAGCAGCGCGATATGCGTTTTGGCCAGGGTTGCGCGATCTCGGGGCGCCCCATGCATCAAGACCTGCGATCTATGACACACGAACACCTCATCGATAAATTCCGCGCTATCTGTGGCCGCAAACACGTATTGACCAATCCGCGGTCGATGGAGCGGTTCTGCAAAGGCTACCGCTCAGGCGAAGGGGCCGCCATTGCGGTGGTGCGTCCCGCGACCTTGCTGGAACAGTGGAAGGTGCTGCAGGCCTGTGTGGCGGCAGATATGATTGTCATCATGCAGGCAGCCAACACTGGGTTGACCGAAGGTTCCACCCCGAACGGCAGCTATGACCGTGACGTGGTGATTGTGTCGACCAACCGGATGGATCAGATCCAGTTGCTGGATGGTGGCCGCCAGGTGCTGAGTTTCCCCGGCGCGACGCTGTTTAAGCTGGAAAAGCTGCTGGCGCCTTTGGGGCGGCAACCGCATTCCGTGATCGGCTCCAGCTGTATTGGTGCCTCGATCGTGGGTGGAGTCTGCAACAACTCGGGCGGCGCGCTGATCGAACGCGGCCCAAGCTATACGGAACTGTCTTTGTTTGCGCAGGTGACCGATCGTGGGCTGGAACTGGTCAACCATCTGGGGATTGAGTTGGGCGACAGTCCCGAAGACATCCTGACCCGGCTTGAGGCCGGCCAGTTCAGTGCCGAAGATGTGGATCGCACCAACAAGAAAGCCTCGGACACGGCATATGTGGACCGGGTGCGCGATGTGACTGCCGACAGCCCGGCGCGGTTCAACGCGGATAAGCGCCGTCTTTATGAGGCCTCAGGCTGTGCCGGCAAACTGGCCGTTTTTGCGGTGCGCCTGGACACCTATGAAAAGAACGACCGCGAACAGGTCTTTTACATCGGGACCAATGACACGGCCGTTTTGGGCCAGCTGCGCCGCGATATTCTGTCAGGTTTTGAAAACCTGCCGGTAAGCGGTGAATATATGCATGCCGATTGCTACGACATCTCAGAGAAATACGGCAAAGATACGCTTGTGATGATCGACAAATTGGGCACGGATCGGTTGCCGATGTTCTTTGCACTGAAAGGCGCGATTGATGCCCGGCTGAACAAGCTGCGCCTGCTGCCCCGCAATTTGACCGATCATGTGATGCAGGGGCTTGCGCGTCTGTGGCCCAAGGTGCTGCCAGCGCGGATGTCAGAGTTCCGCAAGCGCTATGAGCATCATCTGATCCTCAAGATGAAAAACGACGGTATTGAAGAGGCGGCAGAGTATCTGAGCAAGTTCTTCGCTGAGCGGGATGGCGACTTCTTTGCCTGTGAGGGGCGCGAGGGGAAGCTGGCGGGGTTGCATCGGTTTGCGGCGGCGGGGGCTGCCATTCGCTACCAGAATGTTCACCGCGCTGAGGTCGAGGATATTCTGGCGCTGGATATTGCGCTGCGCCGCAATGATGCCGATTGGTTTGAGGTTCTGCCGCCTGAGATTGACGGCCAAATCGCCCACAAACTCTATTACGGACATTTCTTCTGCCACGTGCTGCATCAGGATTACATCCTGAAGAAAGGTGCAGATCCCAAGGTGCTGAAGGAAAAGATGCTGGCGCTGCTGGACCAGCGTGGGGCGGAATATCCGGCCGAACACAATGTCGGCCATCTTTATGCGGCCAAACCTGATCTGGCGGCGTTTTATAAAGAGATCGATCCGACCAATGCCCTCAATCCTGGGCTGGGAAAGATGAGCAAGAACAAACACTACAGCTGACGGCTGGCTGCCAGTTCCCTGAGTGGCGGGTTAAATCCCGTCGCGTGAGATGGCGATCAGCCCCAGTCGGCGGGCGCTGGCAAGGGAGAGGATGCCACTGTCCAGCCCCTCGGGCTGTTGATATTTGCGCACTGCAGCGCGGGTGCGTTTGTCCATTTCGCCGGTGATTGGACCGCGGTAGAGCGACCGCACCTGCAAGGCACGTTGCAGGGTGGCGACGAAGTCCGGCGTCATCTGGGCGGCACAAGGGGTTTCAAACCAGATTTCCCGGCGTTCCTTGACCACAGCCTGGCGCGTCTCGGTCTTGTAAATGGCCGGGCTCAGCACGGTGCCGTCGGCCAGGACCTCAGCGGGTTGCAGCATGATCTGTTCGGTCACGGTTTCATAGACGCCGGGCTGAATGCGCTTGCCCCAGCAGCTGCCTGCAGGCGCGCCAGGGGGCGTACCGCTGACCAGCCGGGTCACCTCAGGCTCAGTACCCAGATGCGGCACGGGCAACGTCGACATGCAGCCCGCTAGCCCAAAGCCGGAGCCCACCAGTGCTGTGATGATCCATCTGCGCATCTGCTTTGCCTCATGGCGCCTGTCCCGTTACTTTCGCTCGGCAGGCGGTCTGTTTTTTGACACCATAGCGCCAAACGCTGCGTCAATAAAGCACCGGCTTGGCCGCAGCCCGCTATATGCGACACTTACAAAGGCGTGAGTGTCGTGAATGGGGCTGGCATTGCCCGGATGACCCCGCTAGGAGGGGATTAGACATGAATAGCAAAACGAGCAATCGGAGTAAGCCGCATGGCGAAGATCACCTATGTTGAACACAATGGCACCGAACATGTTGTCGAGGTCGCCAATGGGCTGACCGTGATGGAAGGCGCACGCGATAACAACATTCCCGGGATCGAAGCTGACTGTGGCGGTGCCTGTGCCTGTTCAACCTGCCATGTTTATGTGGATCCGTCCTGGGTAGAGAAGATCCCCGCGATGGATGACATGGAAGAGGACATGCTGGATTTTGCCTATCAGCCCGATCCGGCCACCTCGCGCCTGACCTGCCAGATCAAAGTGACCGATGCGCTGGACGGTCTGGTTGTCAAAATGCCTGAGAAGCAGATCTGATGTGGCGCGCGGCGATCCTGACGGCCGCGCTAGGCCTGTGTGGCGCGGCAACGCATGCAGAGGCTGAGATCACGTCGGCCCGTTTTGATGGGCCGACGACCCGCTATGCCCACGGGGTTTTGGGCGATACCGTCGAATATGGTCAGCTGGTCCTGGAGACCCGCGATGGCGGCAAACGTCAGACCGTGACCATCACCCTGCCACAGGATCATGTTTTCGAGGATCTGCAGCCACGGCTGGCGGATGTCACCGGGGACGGCCTGCCAGAGGTTGTGGTGATCGAAACGGACGCGCGCCAAGGCGCAGCTCTGGCGATCTACGGGCCCAAGGGGAAACTGGCGGAAACGCCCCATATCGGCACCTCAAACCGCTGGCTTGCGCCGATTGGGGTGGCGGATCTGGATGGTGATGGCGCGGTGGAACTGGCCTATGTTGATCGCCCGCATCTGGCCAAAACCCTGCGGGTCTGGCGTTATGAGGATGGCAGCCTGCGCCAGATTGCCAGCGCCAAAGGGCTGACCAACCACAAAATCGGCTGGGACTTTATCGCCGGCGGTATTCGTGGCTGCGGTGAGGATCTGGAACTGGTCACAGCCAATGCTGGCTGGACCCGTATTGTGGCGACACGTCTGCAGGCGGGGCAGCTGATCAGCCGCGATCTGGGCGCCTATAGCGGCCCCGACAGTTTGAACCGCGCGGCGGAGTGTCGCTAATCACCGCAAAAGAAAAACCCCAGACCAAGGTCCGGGGCTTTCTGTCTCTAATCACGCAAGCGGTTAAAGCGCGCGCCAGCCGATGTCGCGGCGGCAGAAGCCCTCAGGCCAGTCGATCTGATCCACCATCGCATAGGCGCGATCCGCAGCTTCCTTCAGCGATGCCCCGCGTGCGGTGACGTTCAGGACACGGCCACCGGTGGCGATGATCTGGCCGTCCTTTGCGCCGGTGCCGGCGTGGAAACACATCTCAGTGCTGGTTTCGGGCAGCGTGTCGAGGCCGTTGATGACGGAGCCTTTTTCGTAAGCGCCCGGATAGCCTTTGGCGGCCATCACAACGGTCATCGCATGATCGTCAGCCCAGTTCACCTGTGCCTCAGTCAGACGGCCTTCAGCACAGGCCTGCATCAGATCCAGCGCCTGTGCGCCAAGGCGCAGCATCAGCACCTGACATTCAGGATCGCCGAAACGCACGTTGTATTCCACCAGACGCGGCTGGCCGTCTTTGATCATCAGACCGGCATAGAGCACACCTTGGTAGGGCATGCCGCGATCGGCCATGACTTTCATGGTGGGTTTGATGATTTCATTCATCGCCTTTTCGGCAATCTCGTCAGACAACACCGGGGCAGGGGAGTAGGCGCCCATGCCGCCGGTGTTCAGGCCGGTGTCACCTTCGCCCACACGCTTGTGGTCCTGCGCGGTGCCGATGGCCAGACAGTCCTCACCGTCGACCAGAATGAAGTAGGAGGCTTCTTCGCCTTCCATAAACTCTTCGATCACCACCTCGGCACCCGCAGCGCCAAACTCACCGCCGAACATATCGTCGATGGCGTCCAGCGCGGTCTGTTCGTCCATTGCAACGATCACACCTTTGCCAGCGGCCAGACCGTCAGCCTTGACGACAATCGGCGTGCCATTGGCGCGGATGTGGGCCTTGGCGGCCTCAGGATCGGTGAAATGGCCGTAGCCTGCGGTCGGCGCATTGGCGGCGTCGCAAATCTCTTTGGTGAAGCTTTTTGAGGCTTCCAGCTTGGCCGCCGCGGCAGAGGGGCCGAAGACCAAAACACCTGCGTCACGCAAACGGTCGGCGACGCCCTCGGCCAGCGGCGCCTCAGGGCCGACGATCACGAAATCAATGGCGTTTTCTTCGCAGAAGTTCACCACCGCCGCGCCGCTCAGGATGTCGAGGCTGGCGCAATCGGCGATCTGTGCGATCCCGGCGTTGCCCGGTGCCACGATCAGCTTGTCGCATTTCGGGTTCTGCATCACTGCCCAGGCAAGAGCATGTTCACGCCCGCCACTTCCGAGAATTAGGATATTCATGATAGCCCTTCCGCTTGGCCTTCCGTTGGCGGCGTTCTAAGGTGCGCGGGACTAGGAAACAAGTGAGCAGAGCGGCGCAGGCATGTCTGACCTCTTCGACGACCCCAGAGAAGGCGAAAACGCCCCGGAATTCAGCGTCACGGAACTGTCCGGTGCGATCAAAAAGATGATCGAGGGGGAGTTTTCCCATGTGCGCATCAAGGGTGAGATTGGCCGCGTGTCCTTTCCCCGGTCGGGCCATGTCTATCTGGATCTGAAAGACGACCGCTCGGTGATTGCCGGGGTGATGTGGAAAGGCGTGGCCGCGCGCGTCCAGACCCGCCCCGAGGAGGGGATGGAGGTTGTCGCCACCGGTCGTTTGACCACCTTCCCAGGTCAGTCGAAATACCAGCTGGTGATTGAGGATCTGAAACCCGCCGGCATGGGCGCCTTGATGGCGATGCTGGAAAAGCGCAAAGCGATGCTGCAGGCCGAGGGTCTGTTTGATCAATCCCGCAAAAAGCCGATCCCCTACCTGCCTGAGGTGATAGGCGTTGTGACCTCACCCTCTGGTGCTGTGATCCGCGATATCCTGCATCGGCTGCGCGATCGTTTCCCGCGCAAGGTGCTGATCTGGCCGGTGGCCGTTCAGGGCGAACGCTGTGCCCCCGAAGTAGCGCATGCGATCCGTGGCTTTAACCAATTGACGCCGGGCGGGGCATTGCCGCGACCTGATCTGCTGATCGTTGCGCGCGGTGGTGGCTCGATCGAGGATCTCTGGGGCTTCAACGAAGAGGTGGTGGCGCGCGCGGCCGCAGCCTCGGACATTCCGCTGATTTCAGCGGTGGGGCATGAAACAGATACGACGCTGATTGACTTTGTGTCGGATCAACGCGCACCGACGCCCACGGCGGCAGCGGAACTGGCGGTGCCCGTCCGTATGGAACTGTTGGCCTGGGTGGATCAGCAAAACGCCCGCCTCAGCCGGGCGCTGAGCCAGGGGATCACCCAGCGTGGGCAACGTCTGCGCGATCTGTCGCGCGCCCTGCCACGGGCCGAAACACTGTTGGACGGTCCGCGCCAACAGTTGGATCGTTGGTCCGATAAGCTGCCTGTGGCTTTGATGCAGGGCGTGCAACGCCGCAAGACGCATCTATCAGAGATCAAAGGTGGGTTGCGTCCGACAGGACTGCGGCAGCGCATCGAGCGTGAACAGAGAGAGCTCGCCAAGGTCAGCCCGCGCATGAACACAGCATTCCAAAGGGATGTGCGATTGAAGCGCGACGCCTTTGATCGCCTGAGCAAACGCCTGTCGGATGCCGGTGGGCGGCAGTTGCAGGGCTGGCAGCAACAGCTGGAGGCGATGGACCGACTGCGCGAAACACTGGGCTATAAGGCGACCTTGCAGCGGGGCTATGCGGTGGTGCGTGGCGATGGGGCTGTTGTGACAACCGGCGCGGCGGCGGCCCAGGCCACGACGCTGGAGATTGAGTTCGCAGATGGCCGGCTTGATGTCTCAGACAAGGCGGCCGGTCCGGGCGGATCTGAGCCTACGGCTGCAAAGGCGCAGGCGCCCACAACCACAAAGGCCAGGCCCAAAGCGACCCCACCAAAACCGGAGCAGGGCAGCCTGTTCTGAGAGCGACCCTCGGTGCCGCATTGGGGCGGATTCAGAAAAAAGATTTGTGCATAACTCATCTTTTTTGCTGTGTGCTAAAATTTGTTTTACCAGAAATCTTGCGCCGAAGCGCTGGTCATGTTCATCTCTTGCCACAACACATTCAGGGAGAATGAGATGATTACCCGAGTTATCGGTCTGTCTGCTGCACTTCTGTGCGGCACCATTGCAGCACAGGCGGAAACCCTGCGCTGGGCCCGCGCTGGTGATGCACTGACGCTGGACCCGCACGCCCAGAACGAAGGGCCGACCCACACGATTCGTCACCAGATGTACGAACCGCTGATCATTCGTGACACCACCGGCGCCTTTGAGCCGGCACTGGCCACCGAATGGGCGCCCAGCCCCACCGACCCCAACGTATGGGTCTTCAAACTGCGCCCGGGCGTGAAATTCCACGATGGTGCTGACTTCACCGCCGAAGACGTGGTGTTCAGCTACAACCGTGCGAAACAGCCGAACTCGGACATGAAAGAGCTGATCGGCTCGATCACCGAAGTGCGCGCCGTGGATGACCTGACCGTTGAAATGGTCACCAATGGTCCGAACCCGATTCTGCCGTCGAACCTGACCAACCTGTTCATCATGGACAAAGGCTGGACCGAGGCGAACAACACCGTCAACGTGCAGGACTTTGAGGGCGGCGAAATCACCTTCGCAACCACCAACGTCAACGGCACCGGCCCCTACACCCTGGTCAGCCGTGAGCCCGACGTGAAAACCGTCATGGCGCGTAACGAAAACTACTGGGGCCGTGACATGTTCCCGCTGGAAGTCAGCGAGATCATCTACACCCCGATCCAGAACGCACCGACCCGTGTTGCAGCGCTGCTGTCGGGTGAGGTGAACTTCCTGCAGGATATGCCGGTTCAGGACCTTCAGCGTGTTGACGGCGCAGCCGGCTACGGCGTCAAACAGGCCCCGCAGAACCGTGTGATCTTCTTTGGTATGAACCAGGGCGCAGATGACATCGAAGCAGACAACGTTGACGGCAAGAACCCGCTGGCCGACGTTCGTGTGCGTAAAGCGATGTCGATGGCGATCAACCGTGACGCCATCCGTCAGGTTGTAATGCGTGGTCAGTCGATCCCGGCTGGCATGATCGCACCGCCCTTCGTCAACGGCTGGACCGCTGAAATGGACGCCTCGTCGAAGACCGACGTGGACGGCGCCAAGGCGCTGATGGCTGAAGCCGGCTACGGCGACGGTTTCTCGATCCGTCTGGACTGCCCGAACGACCGCTACATCAACGATGAAGCGATCTGTCAGGCGTCGGTTGGCATGCTGGCGCAGATCGGTATCACTGTGAACCTCGACGCCAAGCCGAAGGCACAGCACTTCCCGCTGATCACCGACGGCAAGACCGACTTCTACATGCTGGGTTGGGGCGTTCCGACCTATGATTCGGAATACATCTTCAACTTCCTGGTTCACGGCCGCGAGTCGGACATCGGTACCTGGAACGGCACTGGCTATGACAACGATGACGTCGACGCCAAGATCGCAACCCTGGCATCGAACACCGACCTGGCAGCCCGTAACGCGGATATCGCGTCGATCTGGTCTGCCGTTCAGGGTGATCAGCTCTACATCCCGATCCACCACCAGGTTCTGAACTGGGCCATGGCGGACGGCGTGGGCATCGATGTTGATCCCGAAGACCAGCCGAAGGTCAAATACATCAAAATGAACTAAGGTTCGTTTGCTGCCGGTGGCCCTCGGGCCACCGGTTTTCTTTCGTGTTATCAATTCCTGGTCGGCCAACTCTGTGCCTGAAGCATCGCCGAACCGACCGACGTTACCGATTTCCCAACGCCGGTTTCCGCCGGGAGGATGACCATGACACCCCTGCTATCTGTATCTGCTGAATGCCTTGCCGCCACCGTGGCGCGCATGGGCGTGCGCTGTGGGGATAAGGGGAAAAAATCGCATTCGGACGTTGGGGGAAACGCCCTGATTGCATGGTCCAATTCGCGTTTCGGCAAGCGTTTCGACACATGGGCGGGACAAACGCCGCGTCATAGCCGCGCGCCCCGTGCCGACTATCCCAAAGCGAAGGTTGACCTCCTGTCCGTGATGGGGGAAAGCAGCGCCGATCTGGCCCGTAGGGCCGCGGAGCTCATGGCGCCTGAGCCCCTGCGTTTGCAGGGCTGGACCCGGGCGTTACGTAGATAAAAGACCGCAGGCCAAGCCTGCACAAAACACCGAGCTGACTGTGCATCCGTATCAGGCCCCGGCCTGTGCCTGTCAGCATAAATAACCAACCCGTGGCGCGCTTTGGCGCGCCGCAACAATAAAGTGGGGACAACGTGTTTTCCTATATCGTTCGACGGGTGTTCCAATCTGTCATCGTGCTTCTCGTCGTGGGGCTTGTCGCCTTTGCGATGTTCAACTTCGTCGGTGATCCAATCGACAACATGCTGGGTCAGGAAAGAACGCAAGAGGACATCGATCGTCTGCGCGCCCAGCTGGGATTGGATCAGCCCTTCCCGGTGCAATACTGGAAATTCCTGATGAATGCCGCCGAAGGCAACATGGGCGTTTCTTATCGTCAGGGCCGCCCTGTGACCGAGATCATCTCGGAGCGTTTGCCTGCCACTCTGGAACTGGCGCTGGTTTCGGGCTTCCTGGCGCTGTTCTTCGGCATTGTGATGGGCGTGCTGACCGCGATCCGCCGCGATGGCTGGATGGCCAACACGGTGATGACCCTGTCGCTGGTTGGCGTGTCGCTGCCAACCTTTCTGATCGGGATCCTGCTGATCTACATCTTCTCGGTTGAGCTGGACATGCTGCCCTCCTTTGGGCGCGGCGAAGTGGTGGAAGTTGGCAACTGGACCACAGGTTTCATGACCGCCAGCGGTCTGAAAGCGCTGATCCTGCCGTCGATCACGCTGGGCCTTTATCAGATGACGCTGATCATGCGCCTGGTGCGTTCGGAAATGCTGGAGGTGTTGCGTCAGGACTATGTCCGCTTCGCCCGCGCCCGTGGCCTGTCTGAGCGGGTGATCAACTTCCGCCATGCGCTGAAAAACACGCTGGTGCCGGTGATCACTGTGACCGGTCTGCAGCTGGGCTCGATCATCGCCTTCGCCATCATCACCGAGACCGTGTTCCAATGGCCGGGTGTAGGCTTGCTGTTCATCAACGCCGTCCAGTTTGTGGATGTGCCGGTGATGGCTGCTTACCTGATGATGATTTCTGTCCTGTTCGTGGGCATCAACCTGATTGTCGATCTGCTCTATGTGGCGATTGACCCACGACTGCGCGGATAAGAGAGACACCAATGACTGATTCAACAAACCCTCAAAAAACGCGCCCGATGTCGAAGCTGGCCCGCGCCTGGGACAGCGACATCGCCTATGCGTTCCGTCGCTCCCCCGTCGCGATTGTGTCGCTGGCGGTGGCAATGGCGCTGGTGCTGGCGGCGGTGTTTGCCCCGCTGATCGCGCCTTACAACCCGTTTGATCCGGCCACCTTGAACCTGATGAACGGCTTCACGCCGCCAAGTGAGCCGAACGCCTTTACCGGTGAAACCTTCTGGCTGGGCACTGACGATCAGGGCCGTGATGTGTTCTCGACCATTCTTTATGGTCTGCGCATCTCGCTCTTCGTGGGCTTCGCGGCTGTGATGCTGGGCCTGACCCTTGGTGTGATTGCCGGTCTGGTATCGGGCTACTACGGTGGCTGGACCGACACGCTGATCATGCGGACGGCAGACGTGCAGCTGACCTTCCCCTCGATCCTTGTGGCTATGCTGATCTTCGGGATCGCCAAAGGTGTGACCCCGGTGGAATACCGCGATCAGATGGCGATCTGGGTGCTGATCCTGGCCATCGGCCTGTCGGACTGGGTGCAGTTTGCCCGTGTCGTCCGAGGCGCCACCATGGTGGAAAAGAACAAGGAATACGTCCAAGCGGCCCGCCTGATCGGGCGCGGCAGCCTGCCGATCATGTTCCGTCACATCCTGCCCAACGTGCTGTCGCCGGTTCTGGTAATTGCCACGATCAGCCTGGCGCTGGCGATCATCGCCGAAGCCACGCTGTCCTTCCTGGGCGTGGGCGCCCCGCCGACCCAGCCGAGTCTCGGCACCTTGATCCGTGTTGGTCAGGGCTTCCTGTTCTCGGGTGAGTGGTGGATCCTGTTCTTCCCCGCCTGCACCCTGCTTGCGCTTGCCCTCAGTGTGAACCTGCTGGGCGACTGGCTGCGCGATGCGCTGAACCCCAAACTGCGGTGATCTCATGAGCCTTTTGAACATCAAAAAACTCACTGTTGAGTTCCCCACGCGGCGCGGTGTCTTCACCGCGGTGAACGCCGCCGACCTTTCGGTGGAACCGGGGGAAATCCATGGCCTCGTCGGGGAATCCGGCGCGGGCAAATCCACCATCGGCGCGGCCATCATGGGCCTTTTGGAACGTCCCGGTCACATCGCAGATGGCGGCATTGAGCTGCAAGGCGATGCGATCAGCGGTCTGGACGCGGATGCCATGCGGTCCCTGCGGGGCCGTCGGATCTCGATGATCTTCCAGGATCCTTTGACCTCACTTAATCCGCTGTTCACCGTGCGTCAGCAGCTGGTTGAGACCATCCGCGCCCATCTGGACGTGAATGAGGCCGAAGCCAACAAGCGTGCCCGTGACCTGATCGACCGTGTTGGGATCCCGGATCCTGACGGCCGTCTGGACCAGTACCCGCACCAGTTCTCGGGCGGGATGCGGCAGCGGGTTGTGATTGCCCTCGCGCTCTGTTCTGAGCCTGAGGTCATCATCGCCGATGAACCGACCACCGCGCTGGATGTGTCCGTGCAGGCGCAGATCCTTGATCTGATCCGCGAGTTGGCCCGGGAACGTCAGGTCGGGGTGATCCTGATCACCCACGACATGGGCGTGATTGCCGACACCACCGATCGTGTGACGGTGATGTATGGCGGTAAAGTGGTTGAAACCGGCGAAACCTCGCAGGTGATCGGCGCCCCACGTCACGAGTACACCCAATCCCTGATCGCCGCAGTGCCGCGCCCGTCGGTGCGTCTGCATCGTTTCCCGCAGCTGTCTTATGGCGGCCGTGAGACCCGGTTTGCGATCGAGGATCTGGCGCGGTCGTGGCCGAAGGTCGAAAACGATCCGTCCCGTCCGCTGTTGGAGGTCAAGGGCGTCACCAAGAAATTCGTGAAACGTCAGGGGCTGCTGCCTTGGGATCGCGATTACTTCACCGCGGTGGACAATGTCAGCTTTGACATCCGCCCGGGCGAAGTGTTCGGCGTAGTGGGGGAGTCCGGTTCGGGCAAATCCACCATCGCGCGGATGATCTCCGGTCTCTATCAGCTGGATGGTGGCTCGGTCGATTTTGACGGCAAGCTGGTCAGCGATCTGAGCGATAAGGCCCGTCAGGCTGATTATCGCAAAGAGATCCAGATGATCTTCCAGGATCCCTATTCCTCGCTGAACCCGCGGATGCGGGTGGATCAGATCGTGTCTGAACCGATCCGTCATCACCGTCTGCTGGACGGCAAAGCGGTGGATCAGCGGGTGGCAGAGCTGCTGGAACGTGTGGGTCTGGGCGCCGAAGCGGCGTTCAAATACCCGCATGAATTCTCCGGTGGTCAGCGTCAGCGGATCGCGATTGCGCGGGCTCTGGCGACCCAGCCGCGCTTCCTGATCTGTGATGAGCCGACCTCGGCACTGGATGTGTCGATCCAGGCGCAAATTCTGAACATCCTGAAGGATCTGCAGGAACACCTGGGCCTGACCATGCTGTTCATCAGCCACGACCTGCCGGTGGTGCGCCAGATGTGTGACCGCGTGGCGGTGATGAAATCGGGCAAGCTGGTGGAACTGCAGGAAACTGAGGCGCTGTTCAGCAATCCGCAGACTGATTACACTAAATCGCTGCTGGATCTGATGCCGCGTCTGGCGGATCTGTCGGAAACCCCGCAGGCGTCCTGATCCTGAGCGTGATGTGAAACGCAGCGGCGCCCCTCGGGGCGCCGTTTTGCGTTTCTGGGTCTGTGTATTGCGCTTATTGCGGCGTTAGCGCATCCAGACGCGGGTGCATGATGCGGCGCCACAGGGCTGGCCATAGGGCCACCACCGCCATCGTCGGCAGCGCATAGGGCAGGCGGGGCATCGCCGCCTCCAGTCGCAGGCCGGGGTAGGGCCGCGTCGGGTTCAGGTGATGGTCCGAATGACGCGGCGCATTCAGCATCATCGCGGACGAGTAGCGATGCGGTGTGTTCCAGCTGTGCTGCGGACCAACGGGCTCTGGTTTGCCGTTCTCACGGATCGCGCGGCGTAGACCGTAGTGCTGCACATAGTCCGACAGGATCATTTGCAATTGGGCATAGCAGCAGACAGTGATCAGGGCGAAAGCCGGGCCGGCGCCAAAGAGGGCCGTGCTCAGCAGCGTAAGGGCGGCGATGAGGCTGTAGTGCAGATAGGGATGCTGCCAAAACCTGCGTCCTTTGCGGCGCTTGTTTTCAGCGATGAGGCCCTCACGAAAGGCCCCGCGCCACCAATGTGGTGCAAAGTACCAGACACTTTGCCCGCGCGGCGCGGAGCTGGGATCGCGGTCGGTGCCGACATGGATGTGGTGCACCAGCGGATGGGCGGACACATGGTGGCCGATTAACAAAGATGAATAGACCAGCTTGCCCAAACGGCGCAACCAGCGGCCCGGCCGATGGATCAATTCATGGGCATTGGGGTGACCGATCTGACCAAAGAACAAGCCATAACCGATCAACAGCCCCAACCGTTCCCAGAGGCCCAAGCCACTGACCCCGCCAATCGCCCAGACAGCCAAAGCCAGCATCGGCAGATGCAACAGGCCCAAGGTCACGGACAGACCATCACCGGTCGGAAACTCCGCGTCGGGATTTGGCGCTGTGGGGGTAAGCTTGTCGAGGCTCCAGGTGAAAACCGTGATCGCAAGAACAGCAGCTAGAACCAGCCAGCCACCGGTAACACTGGCGCAGATCAGCAGCGCGGCTGGCAGCAATGTCGCAAAGGTAAACAGCCACATGGTGGGGCACTCAGGTTCAATCCAAGAGCGAGCTTACCCCTGTGCCGGGATCAGTGCAAATACTGAAGGATTTTGTTGGCTTGGAGTCTTAAGGACAAGTTTCGGGCGATAATTGGCCAGGAAAGTCGGATTACAAATTGCCTAAAGACAACTAAACACCAACCTCGGGACCCGGGCAGTTGAGCGGATCATCGGTTTTTAGCACCTCATACAGCTCTGACGCTGGCTCTGGTCCGTAGAAGGTGGCGCGTAGCCCTTCGGCCTCTTTGACAAAGCTCCAGCATTGCGGGCCATTGAGGTCCTCATAGACAAAACAGATCCGCCGATTGTCTTCGTACCAGTAGCCCTCTTTGCATTCGCCGCCCAGAAACGACCAGCGCACGCGGCGATTGTTGAGGTATTCCTCACCGCCATAGGGCACGCCGTCCTCGGCGAAATAGAAGGTCTGCCCCTTGGTGTAGTTTTCAAACTCTTCACCTGTCATCGCGTCCTGCGCCTGTGCGGGTGACGACAGGGAAAGAGCTACAAGGGCTTGAGCGATCAGGGGTAACATGGCTTTCATAGCCCCATGCTGCCGCAAAGCGGCGCAGCAACCAAATCACATTTTTTGAAACTGCGCGGCGGGGCCGGATGTTTACCTTTCTTAACTTCACCATTTTCGCGGGGTTTGCTCTGTCCGCGGTGTACTTGCTGTGGTTCTGCTACCGGCCTGCAAGCGGCGCCAAAACGGCGGTCAAAACCCTGGCCGTGGCGCTGCCGGCGCTGGGGCTTAGCGTCAGCGGTGCGCCCTTGTTGCCGCTACTGGGGCTTTGGGCCTGTGCTATGGGGGACTTTCTGCTGTCGCGCGATGGTGAGGCGATGCTGCAGGGCGGTATCGGTGCTTTTGCGCTGGGGCATATCCTCTATGTCGTTGCCTTCTTTGTGCATTTCTCGCCGGAACTGGCCTGGGGCACTCTCTGGGTTCCGGTGCTGTTGATCCTCTTGGGCTTGTCGACCGAGTGGTGGTTGCAGCCCCATACCGGGGCGCTGCGCTGGCCGGTGCGGATCTACGTGCTGCTGATCCTTACCATGGGCTGTGTCGCTGCGCAGCAACCGATTCCCCAAACTTGGGTGTTTTGGGGCGCATTGGCGTTCATTTTGTCGGATTTGGTGCTGTCAGTGCAGATTTTTGTCAAAAATGACGGTCCTTTCGGTCGGGTGGCGCCATTTGTCATCTGGTTCTTTTACTACGTTGCGCAAGTGCTTATTTTTAATGGATTCATCGCGTGAAAATACATTGAGTCTCACAGGGTTTTCCACAGGCTAATCCCCAAGAAAACAAGGGCTTGGCCTTTCAAAGGGGGCGGGAACTGGCTAGGTGAAATCAAACACTTGCGGAGTCCCGGATGTCCTTTTTCGGCAAATTGAAACAGCGATTGATGAAGTCGTCCTCACGTCTTGAGGACGGGCTGGAGTCGATTGTTGAGGATGGTGGCGAAGTTGAGGAGGTTGTGGAGACAACCCCCGAAGCACAGCCAGAGCCGCGGTCTGCACCAGCGGAAGAGCCTGAAGAGCAGGGCGCAGAAGAGGTTTCAGAGGCCGCTCCGGAACCTGAGGTGTCGCAGCCTGAGGCACCGGAACAACCCGCCGCTGAACCCGTGACAGCACCCGAGCCTGAGCCTGAGCAGCAAGACAGCAAACCTGGTTTCTTCGGTCGCCTCATGGGGCGGAGCGAAGCCAAACAGGTGACCCGCCGCGTGTTGGATGACGACATGCTGGAACAGCTCGAAGAGCTGCTGATCGCATCGGACATGGGTGTGGAAACGGCAACCCGCGTCACCGCCAATATCGCTGAAGGGCGGTTTGGCAAGAAACTGTCGACCGAAGAGATTAAATCACTGCTGGCCCAGGAAGTGGCCCGCATCATGGAGCCGGTGGCCAAGCCATTGCCCATTTATGCCAAAACCCCACAGGTGGTTCTGGTTGTGGGCGTCAACGGATCCGGCAAGACCACAACTATCGGCAAACTGGCCAGCCAGTTCCGTGCGGCTGGAAAATCCGTGGTGATTGCGGCGGGCGATACCTTCCGGGCGGCCGCGGTTGAACAGCTGCAGGTCTGGGGCGAACGCGCCGGTGTGCCGGTACTGACCGCGCCCGAAGGTTCGGATCCCGCAAGTCTGGCGTTTGACGCCATGACCAAGGCCGAGGCAGAGGGCGCTGATCTGTTGCTGATCGACACGGCAGGCCGGCTGCAGAACCGCGCTGATCTGATGGAAGAGCTGGCCAAGATCGTGCGGGTGATCCGTAAGAAAGATGAAACCGCACCGCACAACACGTTGCTGGTGCTGGATGCGACCACCGGGCAAAACGCTTTGAACCAGGTTTCGACCTTTGGGGAATTGGCGGATGTTTCGGGTCTGGTCATGACGAAACTAGATGGGACCGCAAAGGGCGGCGTGCTGGTGGCCTTGGCTGACCGGTTTGGCCTGCCGATCCACGCAATTGGCGTGGGGGAGCAGATCGATGATCTGCAGGCCTTTGATCCCGAAGAATTTGCGAAGGCGCTGACGGGTCTCGATGCTTGAAATTCATGATTCACTGAAAAACGAACACGGCTGGGATATCGTGGCGCTGCATGAGGCGGTGGACGAGCTGCTGGATGGCAGCCGGTTGAGCCACCCGTTCCCCGGCGATGATATCTGGGGCGACGATCGCATTCTCTATGCGGAGGTCGTGGTGACCCATGGCGATATCCTGATTGGTGCGGGCCGTTTGATCTGGGATTCTGCCCAGGATCAGGCGCTGCCGCGGATCACCGATCTGTGTCTGCTGCGGCGCTATCGCAATGCCTTTACGGTTGAGACGATTGTGTCGAGCCTGATTGATGAATACGCCAAACATGCGGACGGTGGGCCGGTCATTCTGGGTCATGACGGGCGTGAGATCGATATTTCGGAACGGCTGGAGCGGCTGCGCGATATCGAAATGGGGCAGTTTGAACCCCGCGTGATCTGAAGCAGAAGGCGTGAGCTGAGATGAGTGCGTGGCTGACATCTCTGGAAGGGACAGAGGCCGGGCACCAGCTGGCGCTGGCTTTGGCCCTGACGGCGGCCTTTCTGCATGCAGTGTTCGGTGCCCTGCAAAAGGGGCGGCACGATCCCTGGCTGACCCGCGGCGCCATTGATTTCAGCTACGGCGTCATGGCGGCGCCTTTTGCTTTCTTTGTGGTCCCTTGGCCTGAGCCGCATATGTGGCCAATCCTTGGTGGTGCCTTTGTGATCCACGTCGGCTACAAGCTGCTGCAGAGCTACACCTACACCAAGGGCGATTTCACCGTGGTCTACCCGGTGGTGCGCGGCATGGGGCCGTTGTTTACCGTGGTCGGCGCCTATCTGGTGTTTGGCGAGACGTTCAGCTGGATGCAATGGGCCGGTGTCGGTGTGTTGTTGGCGGGCATCTTCGGGCTGGCGATTTACAATATGATTTTCCTGACCTCATCGCGTGACACGCTTGGGGTTGCGATGGTGCTGGCCTCCTTCACCGGTTTGTTTGTGGCGCTTTACACCACCTATGACGCCTATGGCATCCGGGCGACAGCGGATCCTTTTACCTTTCTGGCGTGGTTCTTCCTGATTGATGGTCTGGCGATGCCACCGATTGCTTACCTGCGCTGGCGCCGCATGGCGCATCCCCCGGCCGTTGCGCCGCTGATGCTCCGCGGTGTGATTGGCGGGTTGATTGCTTTTGCCAGCTTCGGCTCGGTCATGATGGCGACACGGCTGGACAAAGTGGGTGAAGCCGCAGTGCTGCGGGAGACCTCAACCGTCTTTGCAGCGATCATTGGCTGGCTGTTTTTGAAAGAGACAGTGGGGCCACGGCGCATCGCTCTGATGGCTTTGATTGCTTTGGGTGCGGTGATTGTTGAAATGGGCGGCTGAACACCCGATATAGGGCGGCACAGCCCGCGTTTGGGCCGCGATGAGGAGTGAAGATGTCAAAGACCCCCGAAACTGACGGCGCAGTGCCTGCCAAGTCGGTGAACCCGATGCTGAAATCCGCGCTGGAATTCGGCCCCATCGCAGCCTTCTTTGCCGCCTATATCCTGCTGAAGGATCAGAGCTTTGACATCGGTGGCACGGCCTATGATGGCTTCATCGTGGTCACCGCCGGGTTCATCCCGCTTCTTGTGGCCTCAACCCTGGTGCTGTGGCGCCTGACCGGCCATCTGTCGAAGATGCAGATCGTGACGCTGGTGCTGGTGGTTGTTTTTGGCGGCATGTCGGTCTGGCTCAATGATGAGCGGTTCTTCAAGTTGAAGCCGACGCTGATTTACCTGCTGTTTGGCGGTGCTCTGGGCTTTGGCCTGATGCGCGGGACCAGCTATCTGGAGGCGGTGATGGACACCGCTCTGGCGCTGACGCGGGAAGGCTGGATGATCCTGACCCGGCGGCTGATGTATTTCTTCTTTGGGCTGGCGGCACTGAATGAAATCGTCTGGCGCACCCAAACCACTGAGGCCTGGGTCTATTTCAAAACCTTTGGTCTGACCGCAGCGATTTTCCTGTTCTTCATGACACAGGGCAAGCTGTTTAAGGACCACAGCCTTGAGGCCGAAGAAGAAACGGCGGAGTAACCCCCGCCGTTGTCTAAGAATCTGTGAAGGGCTGGCCGTTTGGTCAGCCTTTTTGTTTGAACAGCAGTTCCTGCGCCTTTTTGTTGTCCTGCAGGTTTGACCGCATGTCTGCCGCCACTGCGCGGCCTTTGGCAACGCCATCGCGGGCCGCCAGTTGGTCCAGCCAGCGTTTCAGGTTCGGCTTGTCGCTCAGGTCCTGCTGCTGCCCTTCCCAGAGCGACGCCCAGGGCCAGATCGCCATGTCTGCGATCGAGTAGAAATCGCCCGCGACAAATTCATTGTCCGCCAGCTGGGTGTCCAACACGCGATAGAGACGGCTGACCTCATTGCGGTAGCGGTCCTTGGCGTAGGGCAGGTCATTGGGCGGATCCATCGCCGGGGCGTATTTCAGGAAGTGGTGCGCCTGACCCGCCATCGGGCCGACGCCACCCATCTGCCACATCAGCCATTGTTCCACGGCCACCTGTTCGCGCGCGTTTGAGCCATAGAACTGGCCGGTCTTGCGGGCCAGATATTGCAGGATCGCACCGCTTTCAAACATCGCAATCGGCGCACCGTCCGGTCCATCCGGATCTACGATGGCGGGCATCCGGTTGTTGGGGGCGATTTTCAGGAAATCCGGCTCAAACTGCGCCCCCGCGCCAATGTCCACCAGATGCAGATTGTACGGCAGGCCCATTTCCTCCAGCGCGATGGAGATTTTCCAGCCGTTTGGCGTGGGCCAGTAATAGAGGTCGATTGCGTTGCTCATGTCATACTCCCTTGTTGGGGGCGATGATGGCGCTTTGACCGCTGGTGGCAAGGGGGCATCGCGTATCTCACGTATAGGTGTCGTGACGATAGGTTAACTTGACCTTCCCGTCGCTCTGTCCTATCAGGCGGGCCGTGGCGATTTGTTTACCGGATTGCGGGCCACGTAAAATATTCCGCTAAAGAGGTCAGGATGAAAGAGCCCCTTTCGCTTGACCGCGACGGGGCTTTTTTGTTTGGGCGCGATGCCCGGAGGATTTGGAATGAGCGAGAGCTGGAACAAACGGACCAAGCTGGTGCACGGCGGCACGCGGCGCAGCCAGTATAATGAGGTGAGCGAAGCGGTCTTCCTGACTCAGGGGTTTGTCTACGACACCGCCGAACAGGCCGAGGCACGGTTTGAAAAGGCAGGGCAGGATGAGTTCATTTATGCCCGCTATGGCAACCCGACCATGGCGATGTTCGAGGACCGGATTTCCGACTATCTGGGCTATGAGGATGGTTTTGCCTGCGCCTCTGGAATGGCGGCGGTCAATGGCGCGCTGATGGCGCTGTTGAAGGCAGGCGACCACGTTGTTGCCTCACGGGCGCTCTTTGGTTCTTGCCTCTACATCCTCGAAGATATCCTGACCCGTTTTGGCGTCAATGTGACGCTGGTCGATGGCACCGACAATGCGGCCTGGGCCGAAGCGATCACTGCAAAGACCGATTTGGTCTTCCTTGAATCGATTTCGAACCCAACGCTGGAAGTTATTGATCTGAAACACGTTTGCGATCTGGCGCATGAGGTTGGCGCGATCGTGGTGGTGGATGATGCGATGGCCACGCCGGTCTATTCCTATGCCAAGGCCTGCGGCGCCGATATCTCGGTTGTGTCGACCACCAAACATGTGGACGGGCAGGGCCGGATGCTGGGTGGCATCATCTGTGGCCCCAAGGATCTGATCCGTGGCCCGATTGAGACCTACATCAAACACACCGGTGGCGCGATGAACCCCTTCACCGCCTGGACCCATCTGAAAGCGCTGGAAACCATGGAACTGCGGGTGCGCGCGCAAGCCGCGGCGGCCCTGGACGTGGCTGAGGCGCTGAGCGGCCATGACAAGCTGAACGTGGTGCGCTACCCGACCCACAAGGCCCATCCGCAGCAGCAATTGGCCTTGTCGCAGGCCCCGGCCGGTGGCACCGTACTGACGATTGAGGTGAAGGGCGGCAAAGAGGCCTGCTTCCGCTTCCTCAACGCGCTGCAGGTGATCACCATCTCAAACAACTTTGCCGATGCGAAATCCATCGCCACACATCCGGCAACGACGACCCACCAACGTCTGCCGCAGGAACAGAAAGACACGCTGGGGATCAGCCCCGGTCTGGTTCGCCTGTCGATCGGGCTGGAAGACCCAAGCGACCTGATCACTGATCTGCTGCAGGCCCTGGATCAGGCCTAAGACGAATTTCAGTAAGAAACCGACAAGGGGGACGCTTTGTGTCCCCCTTTTGCCGTTCATGGGATTGCACCACCGCAGGGGCTGCACTAGTTCACGGTTAAATTTGGCAAACTGGCCCGGCTGCATTAGATTGAGGGTCCACAGTTGCCACGGCAACAGCAGGTCGGGGATCACCAGCTATGAACGTCCATACCTCCGAAATTGATCGGGTGATGCAGGCGGATGAGGCGCGCGATGCGTTGGCGCGGCTGCGGGCCTGGGCTGAAACTGCCTCGGATGCTGAGCTGAAAGAGGTGGATGCAGGGCTGCTGGCGCTGCTGCGCGGCGGGCAATATCCTGAGCTAAGCCGCGAATACCCTGAGGATTTCACCGTTGATGCGGCCTATAAGGCCAGCCTGCCGGATCTGCAAAACGGGCCCTCCAGCCTGATCCGCGGCGCGAAGCGTGCGATCCAGCATGTTGGGATCTCCAACTTCCGTCTGCCGATCCGTTTCCACACCCGCGATGGGGCGGACATCACGTTGGAAACCTCGGTCACCGGCACCGTCAGTCTTGAGGCTGAGAAAAAGGGCATCAACATGTCCCGCATCATGCGGTCCTTCTATCGCCATGCGGAAAAGACCTTCAGCTTCGAAGTGGTTGAGGCCGCGTTGGAGGATTATAAGGCCGATCTGGAAAGCTTTGATGCGCGGATCCAGATGCGGTTTTCCTATCCGGTGAAGGTGCCGTCACTGCGGTCGGGCCTTGCGGGGTACCAGTATTACGACATCGCGCTGGAACTGATCGAAACGGCCGGTGTGCGCAAGAAGATCATGCATCTGGACTATGTCTATTCTTCCACCTGTCCCTGTTCACTGGAATTGAGCGAACATGCCCGCCAGACACGTGGTCAGCTGGCCACGCCGCATTCGCAGCGTTCAGTGGCGCGGATCTCTGTCGAACTGGTGGGTAAGGCCTGCCTGTGGTTTGAGGATCTGATCGAATTGGCACGTCAGGCGGTTCCGACGGAAACCCAGGTGATGGTCAAACGCGAAGATGAACAGGCCTTTGCCGAGTTGAACGCCGCAAACCCCATCTTTGTTGAAGATGCAGCGCGGCTGTTTTCACAAAGCCTGGAGGCTGATGCGCGGGTTGGGGATTTCCGCGTGGTGGCCAGCCATCAGGAAAGCCTGCACAGCCATGATGCGGTGTCTATTCTGACCGAAGGGGCCACCTTCGCCGCCGAAAGCTATGACCCCAAGATGTTTGCCACCTTGCATCATCCAGGCTGAGCCTCTGCCTGAATTCGGGGCAATTGCCTAAATGCCGCCTGTTGAGGCGGCATTTTTCGTTATTGCACAGCTCTCGGCAGGTCATCTTTCCGTAACGCAGTCCCCTTATGGCTAAGCTGGTGAGATCAGCAAAGAAGAGGGAAGTGCGATGATGATCATGATGACCCCTTTCAAGGCCGCCAGTACGATTTGCCATTTGACGGCACTGGGGCTGGCAACGCAGATGCAAATGGTGCGTGTGGTGACAGGCATGATGCAGGGGACGCCCGCGCCGGTACCAGCCGCTGCAACAAAACGTGCCGTCAGTGCTGCCAAACCCGCGAAACAACGGGTGAAACAGGCTAAAAAACGTCCACGTAAACCGGCCGCGCCGCCGCAGATGCCACTGGCTGATGACCCTATCGATACGGTGGATGGTCCCAACAATATGCCTGTGTGACAGCGGCTTAGCGGTAAGTTGAAGCAGGTGCCGCCGGTTGATCGCTGCGTTGCAGCAGGCGCAGGGCTGATATTCCGAACCGGCAGTGGTATGGTCAATCACTCTGCCCTATTTTCAAGGTCAAGGGGGGGACCAACGTAACAGAAGGTTCCAAGATCATGGCATTGAACGCTGTAAATCACATTGAAAACGCTGGTCTGGTTGCCCGTATGGGTCAACTGTGGTCCGGTCTGGTCCAGGGCATGATTGCCTATGGTGAAAGCCGTTCGCGTTTTAACGAAATCCAGGCACTGGAACGCATGAGCGACCGCGAACTGGCCGATATCGGTCTGAAGCGCGACCAGATTGTCCGCCACGTTTTCCGCGATCAGTTCTACCTGTAATCAGACACCCTGCGCATGGCAGGGCAGATGCACAGGCGATAGGCCGCACCAAGGGGCTCCGCAGCATGCACAGCATGCCGGGGCCTTTTTGCTGTCTGACGCCGATGCCTTACCTGTTGCGCGGCGGTAGCGTGTAGGGGGCCAGATGATGGGCTTGGCCGCGCGCTGTCTTGACTCGACCCGGTTCAGGGTCCATCGCTTCCTCATGTTGGATCTTCGACCCGTCGGATATGTGATTGGCCTCTTGGTGGCCGTGCTGGGGCTGACCATGCTGGCACCGATGCTGGTGGATCTGGCCACGGGTGAGGAGCATTGGCGCGTCTTTGCCCAAAGCGCCCTGCTGACCATCTTTATCGGCGGCATGATCTCTCTGGCGTGTCAGAACGGCAACCAGGAAGGGCTGAACATCCAGCAGACCTTTATCCTGACAACAGGCGTTTGGCTGGCCCTACCGATCTTTGCTGCGCTGCCTTTCTATTTTGGGGAAACCCAAGCCACGCCGGTGGATGCGTTTTTCGAAGCCATGTCCGGGCTGACCACCACCGGTGCAACGGTTTTTGCCGGGCTCGACACCATGGCCAAGGGGCTGTTGCTGTGGCGGGGCATCCTGCAGTGGCTGGGCGGCATTGGGATCATTGTTGTGGCGATGGTGTTCCTGCCGGAGCTGCGCGTTGGTGGGATGCAGATCTTCCGCTCGGAAGGATTTGACACTATGGGCAAGATCCTGCCCCGCGCGACCGAGATTGCCAGCCAGATTTCAGTGATCTACGTGGCGCTGACGGTGCTCTGCGCCTTGAGTTATCTGCTGCTGGGGATGAGCGCCTTTGACGCCACAGTGCATGCGCTGACCACAATTTCGACCGGCGGGTTTTCTACTTATGACGCGTCATTTGGGGCCTTCTCAGGGCCGCTGGAATATGTGGCGGCGGTGTTCATGGTGCTGTCGGCGCTGCCTTTTGTGCGGTACGTGCAGATGCTGAACGGCCACCACGGTGCGCTGCTGATGGACCGACAGGTCTATGGATTCCTGCTGACCTTGGTACTGCTGATCGCTTTTGCCACCACTGTTCTCATCACCCTACAGGGACATGAGGCCGGGTCTTCGCTGCGGCAGGTGGTGTTTAACGTGACCTCCATCATGACCGGCACCGGCTATGCGTCGGTCGATTACATGGGTTGGGGCAACCTGCTGATTGCCATGTTCTTCTTCATCGGTCTAATCGGCGGCTGCGCGGGCTCAACAGCCTGTTCGGTGAAAGTGTTCCGCTACCAGATCCTCTTTGCCTCGATCAAATCGCAGCTGCTGAAAACCCAAAGCCCCAACGCCATGGTGCCGCCCCGCTATGAGGGACGCAAAATCGATGATGATATTCTGAACTCAGTCATGTCGTTCTTTGTATTTTTCTTCGTCACCATGGGGGTGCTGGCCGTGGCGCTTGGGATGACGGGGCTGGATTTCATGACCTCAATCTCAGGCGCGGCTTCGGCGCTGGCCAACATCGGTCCGGGGCTGGGGGATGAGATTGGCCCCGCCGGTAACTTCGCCGGCCTTAACGACGCAGCGAAATGGCTGTTGTCCGTGGCAATGCTGATCGGGCGGCTGGAACTGTTGGCGGTCTACGCGATGCTGACCGTGACCTTCTGGCGGGCGTAAGACGGGGGCTTTTCTAGCCTGTTGATCACAAAGAAAAACCGGCGCAAATTGCGCCGGTTTCTTTTTATCTCACTGTGGGGCGTCTTAGTCCCAGCAGTTGACCAGTACCGTCAGGCCGCTGGCCTTGGTGGTCAGGTCCTCAGGCGCCATGGTGGAAAGGACATCGGTCGCCGTCGCCGCAACGCCGAGCGTGCTGAGGAAACCCTCAATCGCGGTGGCATCCACTGCAAAGCTGACGTCCTGCGGCAGCTGTTTGCCATCGGCATTGCGCGGCAGCAGCATGCCCATGACCGCGCCGCCCGCATCAAAAACCGGGCCGCCGGTGTCACCGGGCAGGCTGGCCAGCGCCAGGCGGGTCAGCTCTTCCTCACCGCTGAGGCCGGTCAGATCCGCCAAAGTGCCGAAGGTCAGGGTCGGCGCGCCCAGAACACCACCGTAGGAGTAGCCGGAAACGGCCACGTCAGACTGCAGACGCGGCACTGCGCGCTGTAGTTCTGCCACCTGCGCCGGTGCCAGCGATTGTGCTGGTTTCAGCGCAGCCAGACCCAATGCGGCGTCGGTGCCGATCACCTCAGCCTGAACGCCGTCTTCCAGCGTGATGCGGCTGCAGCTGCCCACAGCGTCAATACTGGTCAGCACGGTGCCTGCGCCATCCACATAGAACCCGGAGCGCGCCAAACGCGGTTTGCGGATCTGCAGACCTGAGAGCAGGTCGATGCGCTGTTCTTCATTGCTGCCGGCGGCAGGGCTCATCACGCCATCAAGACGGGCAAAGCTTTCCTGCATCTGACCCAACAGTCGGCTGCGGCGCTCTTCGTCACCGGCGGGCCAGATCAGGGTAAAGCCTTTGATCTCACCATCTTTCAGCGCCACTTGAGTGTGCGACACGATCTGGCTGTTGCTGCCGGTCAGCAGGAAGCTGTCTTTGCGACGCTCACGTTTGCCCTCCAGCGGTACAATTTCCAGCGTCTGCATGATGTCATAAAGACCAAACAGCGTTTTCTGATCGCCGGGCTGCGAAATCAGCAAGGCGCGCGCCTGCGGCACAGCGCCCGAGGCGTCGAAATGGGCATAGGGCGCTTCGTATTTGTTGAAGGCAACCACACCCAGCGGCAGGTTCATTTCGATGCCCGCGGTGGCGTCGCGCACCAGCTGGATGTCCAGCCCTTCCAGAACGGCATTATACTGACGCAGTAGTTCGGCCCGCTGGCCGGTGGTCAGAATGCCAGTTTCTTCGTGCCCGTAGGCCTGCTGCCAGGCTGCCATGGACCCGCGGGTGCCACGGCCAAAGGCGCCGTCGATCGCCGAGTTGTAAAAGCCGGCCCACTGCAGCATGCGCTGCAGCTCCATCTTTTCCTCTTTCGACAGCAGCGACTCGGAGCGGCGGGCCTCAGCCTTGGTTTCATCCGGCAGCTGCGGTTCTGCCGGAACGGCAACCGCTTCGGGCTGTGCAGCTGCAGTGTCGGTTGCGCCAGAGGTCACCGAAGGGGTGACCGCGGCCACGGTGCTGCCGCCAACGGGCCAGAATTGTTGGCCATAGGCGCGGGAGAAGGCGATGTAGCTGTCGCGTGGGATTTTGCCCTCACTGCGCAGCACGTTCAGCACCTGTTCGGCATCTGTACGGCTGTACGGGCCCAGGGCCACGGCGTACCAGCCACCCTGCATGGCAAAACCGTTGATATCCTCAAGCGCGGCAGAATAGTCGCGGATCCGGTCTTGGGCTGCTGCCAGATTGGGCTGGGCTTCGATCTGAACCCAAACCTGCCCCTCCTGGGCTGAGGCGATGCGGGTCAGCATCAGCAGCGCGATAAAGAAAGAAACAAATGTTCGCATCATAGTCAGAAATATCCTTACCTGTCGCGTCGTCACGATTGCGCGCTGTTTTATCAGGTTCCGTGCGGCTTGCACTTAAATAATGCGTCAGGCTGCAATTGACCCCGCGCTGTTGCCCTCGTAGGTAAGGCGAGCAAATTCACATGGGCCCCAGTGAGGGGTGCTTTTGGCCGGATAAGGCAGGGATCATGGCAGAGACGATCAGCAAACCGCGCAGTTTTCAGGAGATCATTCTGAGGCTTCAGGCCTATTGGGCCTCAAAGGGCTGCGCTGTGATGCAACCCTATGACATGGAAGTGGGGGCAGGCACGTTCCACCCGGCCACCACATTGCGCTCGCTGGGCTCCCGCCCTTGGGCTGCCGCCTATGTGCAGCCTTCGCGTCGCCCGACCGATGGCCGCTATGGGGAAAACCCGAACCGTCTGCAGCACTACTATCAGTATCAGGTGCTGATCAAACCCTCGCCGCCGGATCTGCAGGAACTGTACCTCGGCTCGCTGGCTGCGATTGGCATCGACATGGATATGCATGACATCCGCTTTGTCGAAGACGACTGGGAAAGCCCAACACTGGGCGCCTGGGGCCTGGGCTGGGAGGTTTGGTGCGACGGGATGGAAGTCAGCCAGTTCACCTATTTCCAGCAGGTGGGCGGTCATGATTGCGCGCCTGTATCGGGTGAGCTGACCTACGGGCTGGAACGTCTGGCGATGTATATCCTGGGCGTGGATCACGTGATGGACATGCCGTTCAACGATCCCGACGGCACCATTGCGCTGTCCTACGGCGATGTCTTCAAACAGACCGAGGAAGAATATGCCCGCTGGAACTTTGACGTTGCCAACACCGATGTGCTGCTGAAACAGTTCGAAGAGGCGGAGGCCGAATGCGAATCCATTCTGGCCAAAGAGCACATCGACCCCAAAAACGGCAAACGCATCATCATGGCGCATCCCGCCTATGACCAGTGCATCAAGGCCAGCCACCTGTTCAATCTCCTGGACGCGCGCGGCGTGATCTCGGTCACCGAACGTCAGGCCTATATCGGCCGCGTCCGTGCGCTGGCCAAACAATGTGCCGACGCCTTCGTGCTGACCGAGGCTGGGGGACACGACGCTGCCAAAGCAGAGGCGGGCGCATAAATGTCCGGAAAACTCTTTGGGGGGGCATTGTTGGTTTTGTCGATCGTAGCTGGCATTGCGATGTATTACCTGCAGGTCTACGCCTATTACGATGAGGTGCAGGCCAATGGCACCGATGATGTGGTGATGACCGTGCTGGCCTCCGGTCAGGCGGAGCCGATCCTCTATGAGGATTATCAGGCCATCGATTCTGACAGCTCCCCGATCCGCTACCGCGCCTGTTTCACCACCACGATGAGCCAGGCGATGATGACGGAAACCTATGAAATCTTTGACCGCCCCGAACCGCTGGTCGCGCCCAGCTGGTTCGACTGCTTTGACGCCAAAGAAGTTGGCGCAGCACTGGAAAGCGGCAAAGCCCTGGCCTTCATGGGGCAGGAAAACTACCAATATGGCATTGACCGTATCGTCGCCGTGATGGACGACGGACGCGGCTATGTCTGGCACCAGATCAACCACTGCGGTGAGGTTGTCTTTGACGGCAAACCCACCCCTGCTGATTGCCCCACACCTCCGGAAGGCGACTGATATGCCCGATTTGCTGATTGAACTCTTTTCCGAAGAAATTCCGGCCCGTATGCAAGGCAAAGCGGCGGAAGATCTGAAAAAACTGGTCACCAACGCCATGGTTGACGCCGGCCTGACCTATGCGGGCGCCGCTGCCTTTTCGACGCCGCGCCGCCTGACGCTGGCGCTGGAGGGGGTGCTGGCCGAAAGCCCCACGGTGCGTGAAGAGCGCAAGGGCCCCAAAGTGGGTGCGCCGGAAAAAGCCATCGAAGGCTTCCTGCGCGGCGCTGGTCTGACCATGGATCAGTTGGAAGAGCGTGACACCCCGAAAGGTGCCGTGTACTTCGCGACGATCGAAAAGCCCGGCCGTCCGGCCGCCGCGATCATTGCCGAGGCGCTGGAAGGGGCGATCCGCAACTTCCCCTGGCCAAAATCCATGCGCTGGGGCGCGGGGTCTTTGCGTTGGGTGCGCCCGCTGCATTCGATCCTGTGCATCCTGACCAATGAGGCTGGTGAGGCCGAGGTTGTGGATCTGGACATTGACGGCATCACTTCCGGCAACACCACCGAAGGCCACCGTTTCATGGGCGAGGGGCGCTTTGCCGTGACCTCGTTTGAAGATTATTCCCTCAAGCTGAAGCGCAACCATGTTGTGTTGGATCCAGCTGAGCGGGCTGATGCGATCTGGCAAGACGCCACCAATCAGGCGTTTGCTTCCGGTCTGGAAGTGGTTGAGGACAAGGGCCTGTTGAAAGAGGTTGCCGGTCTGGTCGAATGGCCGGTGGTACTGATGGGCGCGATTGATGAGGAGTTCCTGGAGCTGCCGCCGGAGGTGCTGCAGACCTCGATGAAGGAGCACCAGAAGTTTTTCAGCGTGAAGAACCCTAAAACGGGCCGCATTGAGAAGTTCATCACCGTCGCCAACCGCGAAACCAAAGATCAGGGTGCCACCATTCTGGCGGGCAACCAGAAGGTTCTCTCAGCCCGTTTGGCTGATGCTAAATTCTTTTGGACCAATGACCTGCGGGTTGCGAAATCCGGCATGGAGGCCTGGACCGATCAGCTGTCCAACGTGACCTTCCACAACAAACTGGGCACCCAGGCGGCGCGGATTGATCGCATCGCCGCACTGTCGCGTGAGATTGCGCCGGTGCTGGGCGTGGACGCGGATCTGGCGGAACAGGCGGCGAAAGTGGCCAAGGCCGATCTGAGCTCGGAAATGGTTTACGAATTCCCGGAATTGCAGGGTCTGATGGGCCGCTACTATGCCGCGGCCGCTGGCCTGCCGGCGGAGGTTGCTGCGACCTGTGAGGAACACTATTCGCCGCTGGGTCCGTCTGATGATGTGCCCACCGCGCCTGTTTCCGCCACCGTGGCGCTGGCCGATAAGATCGACACGCTGACCGGGTTCTGGGCGATTGATGAAAAGCCCACCGGCTCCAAAGATCCCTTCGCCCTGCGCCGGGCCGCATTGGGTGTGATCCGTCTGGTGCTGGAAAACGGTGTGCGCGGCGGCTTGGTTGACGTCTTTGCCAAGGGGTATGAGGGGGCGGATAGCGCCGACCTCCTGTCCTTCGTCCATGACCGCCTGAAGGTTTATCTGAAGGACGAAGGCCTGCGTCATGACGTGATCGATGCCTGCCTGTCGATGCCCGGCAATGATGACCTGACGCTGCTGGTCAAACGCGCCCGCGCCCTTGGGGCGTTCCTGAAAACCGATGACGGTGAGAACCTGCTGCAGGGCTACAAACGCGCCAACAACATCCTGACCCAGGCTGAGGAGAAGGATGGGGTGGAATATTCCTTCGGTGCGGATGTGAAGTTCGCCGAAAGCGATGAGGAAAAGGCGCTGTTTGCCGCGCTGGATCAGGCTGAGGCCGCGATCACCCCTGCGATGCAGTCCGAAGATTTCGAGGCGGCGATGGGTGCAATGGCTGCGTTGCGGGCGCCGATTGATGCCTTCTTTGAAGGGGTGCAGGTCAACAGCGATAATGACGTTGTGCGCCGTAACCGCCTGAACCTCTTGAGCCGTATCCGTCAGATCTGTGGCGGTGTGGCGGATCTGACCCGCGTCGAAGGCTAAACGCTGCGACTTCAGAAGGATGACCAAAGGCCGGGGCAACCCGGCCTTTTGCTTTTGTGACAGGTATTTTCTTCACCGGGTCACGAAGTGAGCCGGTTCGTGCCCGACCCCGCCCCCAAGGGCGGGCACGATTTGCGCGGTTTTGCATTGCACTTTCGTTGGCGAGTTTGGCAACACTATCGGCCCCAAAAATCCGCCCTCGGGATCGGGCACGACCTTACAGTTGCGAGAAACAAAGGGTCATACGCTGCTCTTGTTCATTGCCGCTGCTGCGGCAAATTTCCCCCGCGTTCCAATGTGATCACGCCCTTGCCTTGTGTCATATCCCCGTTATGCTGCAGTGACGCAGAAAGGATGCGGCAGTGCAGCACGACCCTGAAAATACCGAGATCCCCGAGGTCCCCGAGATTACAGTCATCACGCCGACCGCCAAATTGGCGACCGACACCCATGGTGGGCGGGCGAAATGCCTGCAGCGTCTGGTGCGGTTGGACCTGCCGGTGCCGCAGACGGTGGCCCTGTCGTTTGATGAGGTGCATGCCATCGCGGCCGGGGAAATGCCGGATCTGCAGGCGATGCTGGCACCATTTGGTGAGGATGCGCTGCTCTGCGTGCGCCCCTCGTCCGAGGACCCGGATTGGGGCGGACCGGGCGCGGTTTTGAATATCGGTATCAACGATGCGCGCTATGTCGACCTGTGTGAACAGCTGGGCCGTGAGGCCGCGACCTCGATCTATCTGCGCTTTGTGCAGGCCTACGCGATCCATGTCGCACGGCTTGATCCGGATATGTTTGACCACATCCTGCCCGACGGACCCGATGCGCTGAGTGAAGCGCTGCGTGCCTATGAGGATGAGACCGAAGAAGCCTTTCCCCAGGACCCGGCGGTGCAGCTTTCAGAAGTGCTGCGCTCAATGGCGCGGGCTTGGGAAGGGACCACGGCCAGGCTGTTGCGACAGGCCAAAGGGGCACCAGCGGATGCGGGTCTGGGCCTGGTGGTTCAGGAAATGGCGCATGGTCTGGGCTTGGGCGAATGTGGCTCCGGCGTGATCCAGCTGGTCAATTCCAAAACCGGGGCACCGCAGATCACAGGGCGTTACCTCAGCCAAAGTCAGGGGCGCGATGCGCTGCTAGATCGCTCGGCCTCAATGTATCTGGAAACAGACGATCGTGGTCCATCGCTGCAGGCGCAATCGCCGGAGCTGTTTGAACAACTGTTGGAACATACCCGGCTGATGCGTCGCCGCCTGCGCGAAGAAATGCAGGCCGAATTTACGGTCGAAAACGGCAGGGTGCACATCCTCGATGGGGTGCGTGTGGCGCGCACCGCCCGCGCGGCCGTGCGGATTGCGGTCAGCCTGGCCGAAGATGGGATCATCCCGCGCGAAGAGGCGCTGACCCGGATTGATCCGCGCTCAATGAATGAGCTGCTGCACCGTCAGGTCGCACCTGATGCGGACCGTGACACGCTGGCGACCGGGATCGCGGCGAGCCCCGGCGCGGCAACGGGCCGGATCGTGTTTTCCGCTGATGAGGCGCAGGCCAGCGCGGCACGAGGTGAGGCCTGCGTGCTGGTGCGCCGGGAAACCAGCCCCGAAGACATTCGCGGCATGCACGCCGCCGCCGCCGTTCTGACCGAACGGGGCGGGATGACCAGCCATGCGGCGGTGATTGCACGTGGCATCGGTCTGCCCTGCGTGGTGGGCGCCTCTGACATCAAGTTTCATATCCGCGAAAAGCGTCTGGTTGCCCCCGATGGGCGTGAGCTGCAGGCGGGCGATATGGTCACAATTGACGGCAGCAACGGTGAGGTCCTCTGGGGGGAGCCGCTGATGCTGGAGGCGGCGCAGGATGATGCCTTCCGTCAGCTGATGACCTGGGCGGATGCAGTGCGTGACATCGGGGTGCGCGCCAATGCGGACACGCCGGCGGATGCCCAAACCGCCAAGAATTTTGACGCAGAAGGCATCGGCCTTTGCCGGACCGAACATATGTTCTTTGAAGCGGATCGCCTGACGGTGATGCGGGAAATGATCTTTGCCGATACCTCGCCTGATCGGGCGGCGGCGCTGGAACGTCTGCTGCCAATGCAGCGGGCGGATTTTATCGAACTGTTCCGTATCATGCAGGGGCTGCCGGTCTGCATTCGCCTGTTTGACCCGCCGCTGCATGAGTTTCTGCCCTCTGACCGCGCCGGCCATCGTGAGTTGGCCGAGGCGCTGGATCTGCCCCTGTCAGATGTGACCCGCCGGGTTGAGGCACTGAGCGAATATAACCCGATGCTGGGTATGCGCGGCGTGCGTCTGGGCATCACCGTGCCTGAGATTTACGACATGCAGGCGCGCGCGATCTTTGAGGCGACGATCGAGGCCAGCGAAGAGGGCGATCCGGTGGTGCCGGAGATCATGATCCCGCTGGTCTCTGCCAAACGCGAGGTTGAGCTGGTCAAAACCCGTGTTGATGCCGTTGCTGCCGCAGTGCGCAATGAAAAGGGGCGGGATTTTGACTACCGTCTGGGCGTGATGGTGGAAACACCACGCGCCGCGCTGAAGGCGGGGGAAATTGCACCGCATACCGCGTTCCTGTCCTTTGGCACCAACGACCTGACCCAGATGACCTATGGTCTGTCACGCGATGATGCGGGGCGGTTTATGTCCGCCTATGTGCAGCAGGGGGTCTTCCCCGAGGATCCGTTCCACGATCTTGACACCGAAGGGGTAGGGGAGCTGTTGGAGATCGGCGCCAAACGCGGTCGGGATGCGCGGCCTGATCTGGTGCTGTCGATCTGTGGGGAACACGGTGGCAGCCCCGAATCAATCGCCTTCTCACGGGCGGCTGGGTTCAACTATGTGTCCTGTTCGCCGTTTCGGGTTCCCGTCGCACGGCTGGCCGCGGCTCAATTTGCGGTCCTTGAGAAGGTTGGGGCGCGAAAGATCTAACTCTCTGTGATCTTTGCGAATTTTAAATAAATTTGTGCCTTGATCAGAATCGATCAGATTCCTAGCATGCGCCGCTTTGACGCTCCCGGGTGGACCCGGGCAGCGATTTTGGGTAGTCCGCCGCAGATTGACCCAGAGGATCGGGAGGCTCTGCGTCCCGGTGAACCAGGAGATCAAGATGAAACGCATGTTTAACGCCCCGGCCCGTTGGGCGGCGCCGGTACTTGCATTGATGCTTGCCGCTGTGACCCCGCCGGCCGGCCCCGCTGTGGCCGAAGCACAGGTCGAAGAGGTGCTGAAACAGGAACGTCGCGGCCTGATCGGTGTCAAAGGCGGCCTGCTGGACCGTCTGTTCAACCCGAAAAAGGCCCCCGCCAAGATCGACTATTCGCGCAGCTTTGTTGACGGTCTGCCCAAGGCCAAAGGTGACGAAGAATGGGCCTGTCTGGCCGAAGCGCTGTACTTTGAGGCACGCGGTGAAAGCGTGAAGGGCCAGTTCGCTGTGGCCGAGGTGATTTTGAACCGTGTGGATTCCGTGCGCTTCCCCGATACGGTCTGCGGTGTCATCAATCAGGGCACTGGCCGCAAATACCAGTGCCAGTTCACCTATACCTGTGACGGGCACAAAGAGGTCGTGCGCGAACCGGAAGCCTTTGATCGGGTCGCCAAAGTGGCGCAGCTGATGATCAACGGTGCGCCGCGCGCCCTTACCGACAATGCCACCTATTATCACACCAAGGCTGTGCGCCCCAGCTGGTCGCGTAAGTTTGCCCGCACCACCACCATCGGCGTGCATCACTTCTACCGGCACCCGACTGAGGTCTCGATGAAGTGAGGCTCTTGCTGCCTGCACACAATTGAGCTAGCTGGAAAAGGGGGCTTCGGCCTCCTTTTGCTTGCTTAATTGACGTCAGAGGCAGCCCATGACCACCCCCACAACGCCTTCGCCTGAGCGCGACGCTGAGATTGCACTGGCCTTTGATCATCCTGAGGCCCGTGCTGCTGCGACGGCCGATCAGCCACTGGACCGTATTTCCCTGCGCGATCACATCGTAGAGGTTGAGATCGGCGCCTTTCAGGTGGAACGGGAGCTGACCCAGCGGCTGTCCTTCAACGTTGTGGTCGAGGTGGCCCCGGTTGCGGCGCCGCTGGAGGATGATGTGGACCGCATCCTGTCCTATGACAAAGTGACCGAGGCAATTGCGACGGAACTGGCAACGGAGCGGTTGAACCTCTTGGAAACGCTGGCCGATAACATCGCTGCGCGCATTCTGGCAGAGCCGCAGGCGCGGCGGGTTTTCCTGAGGATTGAGAAGCTGGATCGCGGTCCGTTTAAGCTGGGCGTCGAAATTGTGCGCAGCCGGTCCGATCAGGCCGGTGCGGCGTCCAAAGAAACTTTGCGGCCGCGGTTGGTTTTCCTCAGCCGTGCCGCGCAGGCCTCGGATAGGCTACCCGCCTGGCTGGATGATTTGCAGGGCGATGTGCCAGTAATCCTCTGCCTGGCGGAGCCTGAGGCCGAGGCCGCGGCGGTTTCCGAACCACGGGCGCAGTTGAACATCGATCTGCTGCGGCAGGATCAGGCGGCTTGGGCGCTGATGGCGCGCGATGCACGTCTGAATGTGGCCAACACCCGGACCGAACTCGACTGGGCCATGAAACAGGGGCACGTCAGCGTCTGGGCCCCGGCCAAGATGGTGTTGGACGCAACCGAGGCGCCGGTTGACCTTAGCGGCATTGGCCTGTTGCAATGGTTCGCGGCGGAGGTTTCCGCTGTTGATGTGGTGCTGATTGATGCGCCGATCCTGCCGGGCCTAGACGCGCCGCAACGCCAGATCAGCCTGTGACGGAGGCGCCGCAAATGAAAGCTTACTATCGCCCCATTGTGCAAACCGACCCTTCGCGGCCTGACCATGCCCTGACGCTGGCCGGCGGCTGGGCGTGGTTTTCTGAGGTTGAGGTGCTCAGCCGCCATGAGGCGCCGCAGCGCATCTCGGCGCTGGATCTGCCCGCTGCCATGCGCGATCGGCTGACCGCGCCGCGTGCTGACATCACCCGGCTGGACCTCAGCCAGCCGCAGATCATGGGGATCCTCAACGTAACACCGGACAGTTTCAGCGACGGTGGCGAATTTCAGGGCATCCAAAAGGCGCTGCGACATGCCCGTGACATGCGCGACAACGGTGCTGATATCATCGATATTGGCGGTGAATCCACCCGACCCGGGGCCGAGGAGGTTGAGCGCGCGCGTGAGGTTGACCGCACGGCGCCAGTGATCAAGGCGATCCGCGAAGAAATGCGTGTGCCGATTTCAATCGACACCCGGAAACAAGCCGTGGCGGAGGCTGCCATCGCCGCCGGTGCCGATTTGGTCAATGATGTCTCTGGCTTCACCTTTGATGAGGCCTTGCTGCCCTATGTGGGACAGCACGCGTTGCCTGTCTGTGTGATGCACTCCCTGGGTGATCCAACCACCATGCAGGATGATCCCAACTATGAGGCTGTTTTGCTGGACATCTATGATTTCCTTGAGCAGCAGGTGGAGGCGTTGGTTGCGGCAGGTGTGGCGCGCGATCAGATCATGGTCGACCCCGGGATCGGCTTTGGCAAAACCATCGCGCATAATTTGGCGCTGCTGAAACGCGTATCGCTGTTTCACAGCCTTGGCTGCCCGATCCTTATCGGTGTGTCCCGGAAGAAGTTCATCGGCACCCTGGGTAATGCCCCTGAACCACGTGACCGCGCTGCGGGCTCCGTCGCCCTTGCGCTGGCAGCTGTGGCGCAGGGGGTGCAGGTCCTGCGCGTGCATGATGTGTTTGAAACCCGGTCCGCCCTGAACCTCTGGCAGGCGGTCAGCGGCTGAACAGCCGCTTGAGCGCGCCAAGCTGTGAAATCAGCACTCCACCCAAGATAAGGGCAAGCGCGCTCAGCAAGCCCGGCGGCAGCGGTTCACCCAGAACCCATGCCCCCAGAAAGACGGAACAGACCGGCACGATGTAGTTGGTCAGCGACATGAAGGTGGAACCCGCAGAGCGGATCACCAGCACCCGCAACAGGTTGGCAGCCGCCGTGGGCACCAGACCCAGCAGGGCAAGGTAGCCCATGGTTTCGGCGGAGGGCATCTGCGGCACGCCTTCGATCACCAGCGCGGCAGGCAGGATGATCAGCGCCCCGATGATCATCAGATTGGCCGACAGGCCCAGCGGATCGATGGCCGGCAGGCGGCGGGTGATGATCGAGTTCACCCCGTAGCACATCGCGGCCGAAACACAGGCGACACGGCCCCAGATCTCACCCTCTAGGCCGGAACTTTCAAAGGCCTGCGCCCCGATAAGCATCGCGACGCCAGCAAATCCGGTGACAAAGCCAACCGACCGGCGCAGGGACATCTGTTCCCCGACCAAAAACACATGCGCCAGTGGCAGAACCATCAGCGGGATCGCCGCCATCGACACCCCTGCAAAGCCGGAGGTTACAAATTGCAGCCCCCAACTGAGCAGCAGAAACGGAATAGCCGCGCTGAGGGCCCCTGACAGGATCAGCCAGTGCCAGGGCCGTTCCTCCCCCAGCCACAGTTTGCCGCCGCGCAGCTGCCAGATCGTGCCCAATAGAAGCGCGGCAAAGCCAAGCCGGGCGAACGTCAGCCAGAATGGTGTGATGCCACGCAGCGCCAGCTCAATCACCATGAATGTGGCGCCCCAGACAAAGCCAAGGGTGATGACCATCGCCCAAGAGGCGCGGGTGATGACGGGCTGCATGGGGTGATCTTCCTAATGTCTGGCCTCTGCTCTGGTGAGACCTGACGTGTTTCACCACCTCGGGTCAAGGGGGCTGTGGTGGGATTGACGAATCGGGTTAGCAAGTACTAACGTATAAGCCATGACTAACGTAAATGATAGCTTTGCCGCATTGGCTGATCCCACCCGCCGTCAGGTGCTGGAGGTGCTGCTGGCCGGTCCGCGCCCGGTCACGGAGCTGGCGAAAGATCTGCCGGTCAGCCGCTCGGCCGTTTCGCAGCATCTGCGGGTTCTGTCTGAAGCTGGACTTGTGCGATCCGAACGGCAGGGGCGGCATAATTTCTATCAGGTGGATCCTGCTCAGCTGGCCGCGCTGCGCAGCTACTTCGATGACATGTGGACCCGCGCATTGGCGGCCTATGCCCAAGCCGTCGAAGCGCAGTATGCCAAGGAGAGCCGTGATGACTGACCTGCACGCAGTGGAGCCGATTGAGAAGCATCTGACAGTCCGGGTGCCGCAGGCCTTTGCCTTTGAGGTGTTCACAGAACGGATGGCGCAATGGTGGCCCGCCAGCACCCATTCGGTTGCCGCAGGGCAGGGCGCGCAGCCAACCGATATTGTGATGGAGGGGCGCCTTGGCGGGCGGATTTATGAGGTGCTGCCGGATGGTCGCGAAAGTGATTGGGGGCAGGTGACCGAATGGCAGCCGCCACAGCGTGTCGCCTTCACCTGGCACCCCGGACACCCGGTTGAACGCGCCACCCTCGTCACAGTGCAGTTCGCAGCGCTTGCTGAGGCTGAAACGGAGGTCACCCTTTGCCACGACGGGTGGGATCGCATTGCCGATGGCGCAGCCATTCGCCCGCAATATGTCCCGGGGTGGGATCATGTGCTGCGGGAATGCTATGCGGCTGCGCTGATCGTCAGCTGAGGTCGGTTGCCCGACCTCAGCCCCCTGATGGCGGGGCGATTACCCCCGCAGTTTGTGATGCAACAGGATTGGCACGGTGAGGTCTTCTTCATCCGTGAGGTGGCGATCCAGGAACCGCTGAATAGCCTGCGCATTTGTCAGAACATCCGGCAGTTCATTGGGCGCATCCCGTCGCGACAGGTCCATCAGCTTGATGAACCGGTTCGACGATTGCACCAGCCCATCCAGCAAGCCGTCCATCTCATGATGGTCTGCCTCCAGCATCTCCAGCCCGTCGATGAACCGGTCATCCGCTGCCATCAGTTCAGGGAAAAACTTGCGGTCTTCCCAGGTGTGGTGGCCATGCAGATTGCGCACCAGCGCATTGCCGAAATGGCCCAGACGCATCGCGTACCAGTCCGGATCCAGCTTTTTGTCCAGCATCTCTTCGGTATCGACCGCCACGATCTCAGCGATCTGGCGGAACATGGTATGAGCCCCCATCCAGCGTTCGATGGAAGCGGCGAAATTCGGGTGATCCGGCCAAGCGTCGCGCGGATACTCCCGAAGCAGGGTCTGCATGTCTTCGGGCAGCCCCTGTCTGACGGTGATGTCATATTGGGTCATGACAGGCAGATGGGGCGGCATGGGGTATCATACAACCTCATGAGCTGTGCGACGGTGAACCGGTCTTGTGCGCTGTTAGGCGGTCTGGCGGCTGGGCTGGCGCGACAGCAGCAGCCCGCCAAGGATCAGGGCCAGTGCCGCAAACAGTTGCGGCGGAACCGCTTCGGATAGCAGGAGGGCCCCGAAGATCACCGACCAGACCGGTACCTGATAGTTCACCGTCGCCAGGAAGGACGGCCCGGCTGAACGCGCCACCTGCACCAGCAGGATCTGGGCAACGGCGGTGGGGAAGATCCCAAGGTAAAGGATGGCCAGCAATGGCGTGGTTGAGGGCAGGCTTGGCACCCCTTCCTGCCAGAGCGAGACAGGCACAATCATGGCAGAGCCACAGATCAGTGCAGCGGCCGAAAGCGACAGCATGTTCACCTGCGGGCAGAGCCGGGTGATGATCGCCCCAATCGCATAGCAGAGCGAGGCTGCCAGGCAGGCTATGCGGGCCAGCGATTCAAAATCGGTCCCGGCAGAAGCGAAGGCATCCAGACCGATCAGCACCAGCACCCCAACGAAGCCAACCGAAAAGCCCAAGGTTCGGCGGAAGGTCATACGTTCCTCGGGCACGAAAATATGCGATAGCGGCAGCACAAACAGCGGCACAATTGCCATGCAAACCCCGGCAAAGCCACTGTTGACGTAGGTCTGCCCCCAGCTGAGCAGCGTGAAGGGCAGCGCATTGGAAAAGAACCCCATGCCCGCGGCGGCAAGCCAGATGATGCGGCCCTCACCACTGCTGAGCGACGGCAGGGAAATCCCCATCACGCGGATCAGCGCCAGAACACTCAGCGCGCCGATCAGGATGCGCACAGCCGCAATGCTCATCGGTCCCATATCGTTCAACGCCACCGAAACCGCCATAAACGACGCGCCCCAAATGATGCCGAGGGTGATCAGCTTGATCCAATCAGATCCGTTTACTCGTGGTTCCATTTCGCTAGTCTTTCGCCATATTTTTGGCAGTCTCAGTTGTGAGGTTCACATCAAGACTGCGGGAGTGTTTCGATGAGCTTAATGGCCGCGACGGCGAACTCAAACAAAACGGCCGCTAGTAAGAATGCCATGGCGGCTCCAGTGGTTAAGAACAGTTTACGTGGAACAAACAACGCAGCAGTTGCAATAAGCGCGCAAATCACCATCATTATCGTAATAGCTATGAGTATTGAGGTGTCTTGTTCACCGATGCCAATATCTACTGCGAAGCCGAACACGGCGCCCAAAAGTATTGAAATCATCGTCGAACCAGCGGCCGTGAAACGAAAAAATCTCCGAGAGAATGTTTGTAAAATCGTGTTCACTCTGTCGGTGCCAAGTCTGCGTCTTAAAAGTTGAATTATCGACATCGCAGAAATCAAATAGATCACTGAGCCTGTTAGAATTGCTGTGGTTCCGATGGAGTCTACTAATTCTGCTACCTTGGCTATTTCGCTAATGAGCTGTGAAAAGTATGTGTCGGTTACTGTTCTCGCGTCGACAGTGATCGATTCTGCGATCGAAGTTAGTACATCTTTGCAGATGATCACCAAAAACACAGCTCCAAACACACTGCCAACTACCCGATGGGTCCTTTGGCTATCTTGATTTTCGCTCTTCCAAATTGAAATGACTGCGCTGAAACCAAGCGGTAGGAAAAAGACTAGAGCGGTAAGGCTGTCCTTCACAAGCACGGGGAGGTGAGGGAAAGTGAAGAAGTCACAAACTGCATCCCAGAGCCATCTAGTAAATGGGTACCAATGGGAAATGATCCATTTGGCTACCGAGCCTAAACTAAAATATGAAATGAGAATGAGTGCGAGCTTGAACCCTGCAAGTATTGACGACAGTTCAGCCACTACAGCTTTTACGTCACTTTTAATTGTCATTTGAAAATCCTTAAAAAAACAGGGCGCGTCAGCAATCTGACGCACCCCAAGTCTTTAGGTCGGCGGATCCCGTCCGCCAAGCCCTTAGTTCTTTTCTTTGTCGACCATTTTGCCGGCCGAGATCCAGGGCATCATGGCGCGCAGCTTGGCACCGGTTTCCTCGATCATGTGCTCGTCGTTGGCGCGACGCGAGGCTTTGATGGTCGGCTGACCCACAGCGTTTTCCAGCATGAAGTCACGTACGAATTTGCCCTGCTGGATGTCGGTCAGAACATCTTTCATGCGGGCTTTGGTTTCGTCGTAGTTCAGGATGCGCGGGCCGGTGACGTACTGGCCGTACTCAGCAGTGTTCGAGATCGAGTAGTCCATGTTGGCGATGCCGCCTTCGTAGATCAGGTCCACGATCAGCTTCACTTCGTGCAGACACTCGAAGTAGGCCATTTCCGGCGCGTAGCCAGCTTCAACCAGGGTCTCGAAGCCGCAGCGGATCAGCTCTACCAGACCACCGCAGAGAACTGCCTGCTCACCGAACAGGTCGGTTTCACACTCTTCACGGAAGTTGGTTTCGATGATGCCCGAACGGCCGCCACCAATGGCGGAGCAGTAGGACAGGCCGATTTCCAGCGCTTTGCCGGTGGCGTCGGTGTCAACGGCCACCAGGCAGGGCACGCCGCCGCCTTTGGTGTATTCGCCGCGTACGGTGTGACCCGGGCCCTTCGGCGCCATCATGATCACGTCAACGCCTTCTTTCGGCTCAATCAGGCCGAAGTGTACGTTCAGGCCGTGGGCAAACGCGATGGCGGCGCCGGGGCGGATGTTGTCGTGAACGTATTTCTTGTAGGTTTCAGCCTGCAGTTCGTCGGGCATGGTGAACATGATCACGTCACACCAAGCCGCCGCTTCGGCGATGCCCATTACCTTCAGGCCTTCGGCTTCGGCTTTCTTGGCCGAGGCGGAGCCGTCGCGCAGGGCAACAACAACGTTTTTCGCGCCTGAGTCGCGCAGGTTCAGCGCGTGGGCGTGACCCTGCGAGCCGTAGCCCAGGATCGCAACGTTCATGTCTTTGATCAGGTTGATGTCGCAATCGCGATCGTAATAAACGCGCATTCGGCGCTCCTCTTCACTGTCAGATGTGTTTGTCTGAGGCTGAGCATAGGCAGAAAATCTGCGTGTGCGAGTGTGAAGGGAATGGAAATTGTTCAATTTTTGCCGTAATTATTCGTCAATCGGCGAATTTTCGGAAAAATCATGCTGGATGATCTGGATCGGCGCATATTGCGCTACATGCAAAGCGACCCTGAAACCTCGATCCCGGATCTGGCGGATCGGATCGGGCTGACAACCTCGCGCCTGTCGCGCCGGCTGGACAAGCTGCGTGAAAGCGGCGTGCTGCGCGGTCAGCAGGCTGTCATTGATTGGCGCGCACTTGGGTTTGAGGTGGAAGTGTCGCTGCGCATCACGCTGGATAAAACCCAGACCCGCGCCTTTGACGAATTTATGGAGGCCGCGCGGCTGATCCCTGAGGTGATTGAGATCCAGACCTTCCTGGGCCAGGTCGATGTGCGCCTGTCGGTCATTGCCCGCGACATGGGGCACTATCAGGATATCTATCGCCGCCAAATCCTAACCCTGCCGCATATCAACGACATCGAAGCGCTGATGCATGTAGCGCGGATCAAATCAGACGAAAGCCTGCCGATATGATCGACCTTGACGATATCGACCACCAGATCCTGCTGGCGCTGTCGCGGGACGCCACGCAAAGCGCCTCCGCCCTTGGGCGGCGGTTCGGGCTCAGCCAGCCGGCAACGTGGCGGCGGATCAAACGGCTGCAGGATGCGGGCATCATTGCCGGGCGCAAACTGGATCTGGACAAGGAAAAGCTGGGCTTTGGCGTGACCGTTTTCCTTGGCGTGAAACTGGCCACCAAAGGCCGCGCCAGCCTGGAGGATTTTGAACGTGCCGTTTCCGCCATCCCTGAGGTGCAGACGGTGGAGCATGTCTTGGGCATGTATGACTACCGGCTGCGCGTCACTGCCCGCGACATTTCTGATTTTGAACGGGTTTTGCGCCGCCGGATCATGACGCTGCCAGGCGCCGGGAATGTGGAGGCCAATGTGCTCCTGTCCGAGGAGCGCCGGCCTGGTCCGTTAGGGGCGGCGCCCAGCTAGATCTATTATGCCCCTTGGCCCCTGTTGCCGGGCCGCATAAACAGGTCGCATAGAAAACAAAGGAGAAGCCATGCCTGCGCTGCTCGATACCGTTGATCCAGACGGTCTGCTTGAATTTTCGGTGGTCTTCACCGACCGCTCGCTGAACCACATGTCCGCCGCCTTTCAGGGGGTGATGACCGATATCTCATCGATGCTGAAAGGCGTCTATAACGCGAATGCCGTGGCCATCGTGCCCGGTGGCGGCACCTACGCGATGGAGGCGGTGGCCCGCCAGTTTGGCCATGACGCCCACGCGTTGATCGTGCGCAACGGCTGGTTTTCCTACCGCTGGAGCCAGATTTTTGAGGCCGGCGATTTCACCGCCAAAACCACCGTGTTCAAGGCACGTCAAACCGGCAATGGGGTGACCGAACCTTTTGCGCCCGCCCCAATTGATGAGGTGGTGGCCGCCATTCGTGAGGCCAAGCCAGAGGTGGTGTTTGCCCCGCATGTGGAAACCTCGGCCGGGTTGATCTTGCCGCCGGATGACTACATCAAGGCGCTGGCCTCAGCCGCCCATGAGGTTGGCGCGCTGATGGTGCTGGATTGCATCGCCTCGGGCTGTGCCTGGGTGGACATGCAGGAAACCGGCGTTGATGTGCTGATCTCCGCGCCGCAAAAGGGCTGGTCAGCCTCCCCCTCGGCGGGGCTGGTGATGTTGTCGAAACGGGCGGAGGAGCGGCTGGCCGCCACGGCTTCGGACAGTTTTGCCATCGATCTGAAGAAATGGCGCGACATCATGATGGCCTATGAGAACGGCGGCCACGCCTATCACGCCACCATGCCCACTGATGCGCTGCGTGCCTTCCGTGACACGATGGTTGAAACCCGTGACTACGGTTTTGGTAAGCTGCGTGAGGCGCAATGGGCGCTGGGCAACGGTGTGCGGGCGATGTTGGCCGAAAAAGGCATCACCTCTGTCGCGGCAGACGGCTTTGGCGCCCCGGGTGTGGTGGTCAGCTACACCAGCGATCCCGAGATCCAGAACGGCAAGAAATTCGCCGCCGAAGGCATGCAGATTGCGGCCGGCGTGCCGCTGGCCTGTGATGAGCCTGCGGGCTTCATGACCTTCCGCCTTGGGCTGTTTGGCCTGGACAAGCTTTATGACGTGGACGCAACGCTCGCCCGCCTGAAGACCGTCCTCGACAAGGTTCTCTGAAAACACGGGGCCGCTGCAAAAACGCGCGGCGGCCCTTTTCAATGTTCCGAAAATACTCTGGGTGAATTGGGGCAAAATCCCATTTTGACCCAAGAGGGCAGCGCCCTCCCTGCGCACAATTCAGGCTGGCGTCAGCCCTTCGCGCCAAGCCCCATTTGCATCATCAGCTTACGCACCTGCGGCATGGAATAAATCGCATTCAGCCCGGCAGCCCGCAGATCGCGCAGCGGCTGGGATTCAATCATCGACGCCCGGTTCAGCAGATCAATGCCTGCGGCACGGATCTGCACCTCGCGGTGACGCAAGCGGTTGAACTCTTTCAGCATCTTCGCATCCCCCAGACCCTCGGGCCGGGCTTCGGCCAGATCCAGCAGCACCCGCATGTCGCCCAGCGACATGTTCAGCCCCTGTGCCCCGATGGGTGGCACCACATGGGCGGCTTCGGCAACAAGCGCAACACGTTCGCCGTCCATCCGTTCTGCCACTTGGTTGATGATCGGCCAGACGGTGCGGCGCGATGCCAATGACAAGGGGCCGAACAGCAGGCAGGACCGCTCGTTCATCGCGGCCTCAAACTCTGGTTCGGGCAGGTCCGCCAGACGCTGCACCTCCGCGCCCTGTTCCATCCAGACCACCGCGGATGAGGGCATGCCCTGATAATCCGGCAGTGGCACCAGCGTGAACGGCCCGCCGGAGCGGTGGATCTCGGTTGAGACATTGTCATGCGGGATGGGGTGGGTGACGGCAAAGGCCAGCGCCTTTTGCCCATAACGGGTGGTTTTCACCCGAATGCCGGCGGCCTCACGCATGGGGGAGGCGCGCCCGTCAGCTGCAATCACCAGTTTGCAGGTGGCAGTGGTCCCATCCGACAGGCCAACCCGCGCCATCGTGCTGCGGGTGAACAGGGTCGTGGTGCCGGTTCCGGCGCGGAACTCTACGTTGTCCAGCGTGGCCAGATGTGCGGTCAACTCCCGCCGCAGCAGCCAGTTGGGCAGGTTCCAGCCAAAGGGTTTGTCCGAGATGTCTGAGGCGTTGAAATCTTTGACGATGCGCGGCTCGGGCAGGGCGCCGCCCGCGTCCACAATGCGCATGATCTGAAGGGGGGCAGCTTCATCCGCCAGCCGGGGCCACAGGCCTGCGCGTTCCAGCAGGGCCTGCGAGGGCTGCAAAAACGCGGTGGTGCGCAGGTCGGACCCTTGCGCATCCCGTTCCGTGACCGGGGGCGTGGGATCGACGCAGAGCACCGAAAATCCCGCCTGCCCGAAAAGCGCTGCGGCCGTCAGCCCGGCGACACCGCCGCCGGAAACCACAATATCAACATCAATGTTCTGCGCTGTGTTTTGCATTGGACTGCCTCTCTCTTGCCCGGCAACCTAGACCTATCTGGCGGGCAGTCCAAGCGGCATCCTGTCACCCGCGGGTGATCACCAGAAGCAGCAGGTAAACCACCGGCACTGCGGCAACGGCAGGCATGTAGAGCCCCGGAATGCCGAAGGTGAAAATCGACAGGCCCCAGAGGGCCAGCAGCACGACGGCGATCAAAAAGGCGATCACTTCACCCGTCAGGGATTTGCGGGGGCTTGCTGCGGTTTCAAAGGCGGTGTTGGCGTCTGCGATGCTCATCTTGGGGTCTCCAATCAACGTGGGGTCGGCGGGTGCTGGACGGCATCAGCCGTTGGCTTGATCCCCAGATAAACATTCAAACCCGACGCACCATTGGTAGGATTGCCGCAGTGCGGCAACGCGCCACGTCCCCTGCTGCGCAATGCCGCAGGGCGGAGCAAGGGTGTGATTGCAAGGTCTTACTTGGCGTGCAGCTGCCCCAGGAAATGTGTCAAATCATCGGTGTGGTGGTGGATGTGATCGGCCTCATGCGGATCGGGGGCGACGTGAACGGTGCGCATCCCCAGGGCATGTGGCACGGCCAGATTGCGCGGATCATCTTCGAACATGGCCCCCCGTTCCGTGCTGATCCCATCTTTGGCAAACACCATCTCAAAGGCTTCCAACTCGGGCTTGGGGCGGAAATCAGCATCCTCTACACCGTAGATCGCATCAAACAGGCCCGAGAGACCACGCGCCGCCAGCACCCGCTCCGCATAGGGGGCGGAGCCATTGGTGTAGACAATCTTGCGTCCCGGCAGCGCCTGAATGTGGCTGGCCAGATCGACGTCAATCTCCAGATGATCCAGCGAGATTTCATGCACCTCGGTCAGGTAGGGGCCGGGATCGACGTCATGTTCACGCATCAACCCGGTCAGCGTTGTGCCATAGGTCGCCCAATAGTGGTTGCGCAGGTGATCGGCGCGGGCGCGGTCTACCCCCAAAGCCTCCATGACATATTGGGTCATCTTGACCTCAATCTGATCAAACAGCCGCGCCTGCGGCGGATAGAGCGTGTTGTCGAGGTCAAAGACCCATTGATCCACGTGGGAGAAGTCATTTTTAGGCATGGCCGCAAACTAGGCACGCGCGACAATAGGCGCAAGAGGGGAAGGGGTGAGTTTGCCTTGATCCTTTGGGCAGGGTCGCTACTGTGCCGGGATGACCCCTGTTGCCCCTCGGAGAGAGTTGAATGAGTGAGCTGAAACCGCAGAAAGACGCCTACACGCTGATCCTTGAGGCGATCGACACCGGCGTTTATCGCCCCGGCGATCGTTTGGTGGAAAGCGAGCTGGCTGAGCGTTTTGGCGTGTCGCGCACCCCGATCCGCGAGGCCTTGCAGCGGCTGGAGACACAATCGCTGCTGGCGCGGGATGGCCGCAGCCTGATCGTGGCCTCACTGGATCACAACCAACTGTCCGAGCTATATGCTGTGCGCGCCGAACTGGAAGGTCTGGCTGCACGGCTGGCGGCGCGCCATGCCAGTGTGGAAGAAGTCAGCGTGCTGCGCGACATGGTCGAAGAGGATCGCAATCTGCTTGATGATCCGGCTGCGCTGAGCCGGGCCAACCGCCGGTTCCACAAACAGATCCATTTGGCATCCCACAACCGGTATCTGGTGCAGCAGTTGGATCTGGTGCACCGCACCATGGCCTTGATGGCGACCACCTCGCTGGCGGCCGAGGGGCGCGGCGTTGATGCGCTGGCTGAACATGAGGCGATTGTGAACGCGATTGAGGCCCGTGACGAAGATCGCGCGGACGACGCGCTGAAAACGCATATTTCAAAGGCCTTCACCACCCGCTTGAAGCTTGATTCTGGGCGCAACAGCCGCCTGTCCTGATCCCCGCAACGCCTGCGTAGGCGGGGAGATGCCGTGTTGTGTTTTGTCCCAATAGAACGGTGCAAAAATCAACTCGGCCAAAGCTTTGTAGGCGGCCAGAACAGCCATGGGATAGTAGAGGTGCAGGCTGGGCACCCAAAGGGTCAGATGCCGTAAATGCGCCGCGCGGGTGGCGATGATGCCGATTGTTATGGTCAGCAGCTCCACCGTGATGAACCCTGCGGCCAAAAGCGTTAGCGCAATCGAGGGCACTACGGCCTCTAACGGGTGGCTGAGACCCAGCGGGACCAGCCAAAAACTCCATAGCAGCGGCGCCAGAAAGAACTGCGACAGCGCGGTGATGAAGTGCAGCTGGACGCCAAGGAACTGCCGTGGCCCCAAATCACGGAGCAATCTGATCGGCTGTCGCATGTGCACCAGGTAGGTCGCCAGATACCCCTTCAGCCAACGGGAGCGCTGCCGCACCCAGGGTAGCGGGCGGCAATTGGCCTCTTCCTCGGTGGTGCTGGGCAGCAATTCGACGCGATAGCCAAACCGCGCCTGCCGGATGCCTAGATCTGCGTCCTCGGTCACATTGTGGGCGTCCCAGCCCCCGACCCGCAACAGGGCATCGCGGCGGCAAAACACTGTGGTACCGCCAAGCGGTATCGCAAAGCCCAGTCGCCGCATGCCGGGCAGGATCAGCCGGAACCAGCTGGCATATTCGATGGTGAAACAGCGGGCGATCCAGTTGCGGCCGGCGTTGTAGTAATCCAGCACCCCCTGCACCCCGGCCAGATCACTGGGCGCATCGGTTAAGGCATGGGATACCTGCTGCAATTGGTCCGGGGCAGGGGCATCCTCCGCATCGTAAATGCCGACGACTTCGCCTGCGCAGACATCCAGCGCGTAGTTCATTGCCCGCGGTTTGGTGCGGGGCGTTCCATCAGGCACAACAAGCGGTCGGATCCAGTCAGGCAGCGCGATCTGTTCCATCACCTGACGTGTGGCATGATCACATTCTTCCAGCAGAACCAGCACCTCCATCAGCTCCCTCGGGTAGTCCAGCCGGCTGAGCCTGTGGATCAGAGAGGGCAGCACCTCAGGCTCCTTATAGAGCGGCACTAGAATGGAGATGCTCAGGCCGGGGGCTGCGGATGGCAGGGGGGGGGGCTGCCTGTTGCGGCCCAGATGTGCCAGCAAAGCCAGGCTTTTGGTGAGGCTGGCAACTGCCTGCGTGAAGATGGCCCAGCAGGTCAAGGCCGCCAGCACCAGCAGCGGGGCGATGGACAGCGCCAGCAGAATGAGCAGTGGTACGCTGGCAAGGCCAAGCGTCCGGCGTAAAGGGCGCTGTCCCCACCGCCGACAGCTGTGATCCAAAGCGGTGCGATGGCTGGCCGCATGGCACAGGCGCGGCCCCTGATGCGCGATCAGCGTGTCTTGGATGCAGCTGCGCGGGCTGAGGTATAGTTTGCAATTGCCGGGATGCAGATCAGCCCGCAGCCTGTTAGGGCGGAACTGTTCGGGGCGGGCCACCGCCAGATGGGTGACACCTGCCTCTTGCCAGAGGGGCAGCACCTGCATCTGCAGACACCGATGCGGATCGAACCTGTTCAGCAGCGTGGGATCTTGGCGGAGGTTTGGGCTGGGGTAGCGTTCCAGCCCCAGCCAATTGGCATAGTGTTCCTGCTGTGTCTCACTGGTCAGGATACCGGCGCTGACCAAACCATCCCCAAGCAGCAGCGAGGTGCGGATTAGTTGCCCCTGCGCCCAGAGCAGCTGGCTGGCTGAAATCACCCCGCGATCAAGCAGATATTGCCCATAGCGGGGGGCGGTTGCCTTCGGGGGGGATTTCGGATGGTGAAGCACCGTGACACGCCAACAGATTGCAGAAACAAAAACCGCGCCGGGCGGGGCCGACGCGGTTTACTCTGTCTCAACTGTGGTTAATGGCGCGTTAAGGCGCTGTTAGCCACGGGCAGCCATGTTTTCGGCAAACCGCTCAAACAGGTAGAAGCTGTCCTGCGGGCCGGGGCTGGCTTCGGGGTGATGCTGTACCGAGAAGACCGGGCGGTCAGCCATACGGATACCGCAGTTTGAGCCGTCAAACAGCGACACATGGCTTTCGAGCACACCTTCGGGCAGGGTTTGCGCATCGACCGCAAAACCGTGGTTCATCGAGGTGATTTCCACCTTGCCGGTGTCATGTTCTTTCACCGGGTGGTTGGCGCCGTGGTGGCCGTGGTTCATTTTAACTGTCTTGGCCCCCAAGGCCAGCGCCAGCATCTGGTGGCCCAGACAAATGCCAAAGACCGGCAGATCTGCGTCCAGCACACCTTTGATCATCGGTACGGCATATTCGCCGGTTGCCGCCGGATCGCCGGGGCCGTTTGACAGGAACACACCGTCAGGATTGTGCGACAGGACCTCTTCGGCGGTGGCGGTGGCCGGCAGTACGGTCACGTCACAGCCGGCGGAGGCCAGACAGCGCAGAATGTTGCGCTTGGCACCAAAGTCGATCGCAACAACCTTGTGCTGCGGTGCCTCCTGGCGTGGGTAGCCATCAGGCCAGGCCCACCGCATCTCATCCCATTTGTAGGATTGGGCGCAGGTGACTTCCTTGGCCAGATCCATGCCCTCAAGGCCGGCAAAGGCGCGTGCCTTGGCCACCAGCGCTTCGATGTCGAAGTTGCCTTCGGGATCGTGGGCCAGGGCCACATGCGGGGCGCCCTGCTGGCGGATCGCACGGGTCAGGCGACGGGTGTCGATTCCGCCGATGGCGATGCGGCCACGTTTGGCCAGCCAATCCGACAGGGTTTCCACGTTGCGCCAGTTGCTGGGCTCGGTCGGGTCCCATTTCACCACCATACCTGCCGCAACCGGATCGCCGGTTTCATCGTCTTCCGGGTTGGTGCCGGTGTTGCCGATATGCGGGAAGGTGAAGGTCACGATTTGGCCCGCATAAGACGGGTCGGTCATGATTTCCTGATAACCGGTCATGGCGGTGTTGAAGCAAAGCTCTGCCTCGGTTGCGCCGGTGGCGCCGAACCCTCGTCCGTAAAAGACGGTTCCATCGGCAAGGGCAAGGCACGCGGTGGGGCGGGTGTCGGGCTGCTGGGCCATGTGTCTGGTCTCCGATGTGGGCAAATTGGCGGGGTAATACGGCTGGTGGCGCATGGGGTCAAGGCCCGTTAGGGCCAAGTGGGGCAGGTTTTTCGGGCATTCTGCCGCAGAGTGCGCGCGCAGCCAAGGCAGAAGGATAGGGCGTTGACGCGCACGGCAAGCCAATGGTTGTCAGACACAAGGCAACAGGGTAGGGTCGGCGGCTATCGGAAACCCTTGGGGATGGGACCAAATGGAATTGCGTGAGCGTGTCATGGCCGAAATGAAACAGGCCATGAAAGACAAAAACACCACCCGTGTATCGACACTTCGTTTGATCAACGCAGCGATCAAAGACCGCGATATTGCCGCCCGTGGTGAAGGCCGCGAAGAAGGCGTTGGCGATGCAGATGTGCTGGCAATCCTTGGCAAAATGGTCAAGCAGCGCCAGGAAAGCGCCCGTCAGTACGAAGAGGCCAGCCGGTTTGATCTGGCGGAGCAGGAACTGGTTGAGATCAAGGTGATCGAAGACTTCCTGCCGCGTCAGCTGAACGACGATGAAGTGGCCGCTGCCGTCGACGCCGCGATCACTGCTGTCGAAGGGTCTTCGATTCGCGACATGGGCAAGGTGATGGGTGTTCTGAAAGAGAAGTACACCGGCCAGATGGACTTTGGCGCGGTAGGGCCGATGGTGAAAAATCGCCTGAGCTGACCCATCTGTCAGAGCTATTTTCAAAAGGGGCCCTCTGGCCCCTTTTTCTTTGCGCGTGATCCATGTTCTAGTTCCCCCCGGAGTGAAGGGAGACGGCCATGTTTGCAGAGGTTTTGGCAGAGGTGCGCGGCCACCATCGTGGTTTGGCGGACTATCTGGAGGCGGTTGCAGACAAGCCATTGCGATTTGACGGTGACAACGCCAACCGCCAGTCCAGCTGGAACCATGAAACTTTGGGCTATCTGGAACTGCTCGCCCCTTCTGAGCCTTGGATCAACAGCGGGCTGCGCACCCGTTTTGTCGAAGCGATCCTGCAGCGCTGGCAGGCGCGGCTGAAAGGCATGGCCCCTTATCGGGCGCAGGGCTATCGCCTTTATGTCTACGAATCGCTGGCGCTTACCGTTTCTGCAGTGGCGGAAACCGAAGGAGGATTTCCCTACCCCGGTCAGCCAAGGTTCGTCGACCACCCGCGGGATGTGGCCAAGCTGTTTCATGGCGGTGGGCTGTTTGAACGCAGTGAGTTGGTGCCCGTCACCCCTAAGGAGGTGCTGGCAGCGGTGGAAAAACACAACGGATCTATCAGCAAACCAACCGCTCAGACACTGGGCCTACAGGTTGGTGAGTTGCGCAAATGGATCGAGTTTCTGGGGCTGGCCGATCAGGTCAACGCGCTGCGCAAATGCAACAAGCGCCGCCCCGCACAGTTCCGCAGTGAGGAACAGATGCCGGAGCACAGCTACCACATCTATGAGCGCCGATTGTCTGCCGGGTATTGAGCCTAAACGCTGGGCGGGACCTGCAGGGCCTTCAGGTAATCCTTCAACTCGCCATGGAGCACTTTGCGCTCATCCTCTGACAGGAAGCTGCCGATTTCCACCCGCCGCCCGTTGCCGGACAGGGTAACGTAGAATGGTACCTTGCCGCCGCTCACATGCATCTCGGCCCGGGCCCAATAGGTATTGCAGCGCCATTCCTGCGCGGCCCCTTTCACAGGTGTGTGGGTGAGGATCAGTTCGTCCTCTTCGAGGTGCAGCTCCTCTAAGATCTCACCACTTTTGTACGACTTCTCCAAGCCCAGCCAAAGCGCGGCGACCATGATCAGGATGAAGGGCAATATCACCCAGAGCGCCGTGGTGCCCAAAACCCCATAAAGCGGGATAAGGCTGAGTAAGAAAGCCATCAGAATCATCGCCGTAAATCCGCGGCGGGGCAGGGACCGGTAGGGCCAGAGGCTCAGCGCTGGGGTGTCTGACGGAACCGTCGGGGAGGGGGACCATTGGTGCGGCATAGGGCGGAGTTTAGCGCCCTGCCAGCGGAGGGAAAGTGACGAATTGATGCGTTTCGGCATTATGCCAAAAAGGATCACGGCATAGAAAAAGGCCCCGGAAATCCGGGGCCTTTGGTGTTGCTTGGATCAGCGGTCGCTTAGTGCGACGGCGCTTTGTCCCAGTCTTCCTGCTTGGGGAGCGTTTCAAAAGTGTGCTCCGGCGGCGGGCAAGGCAGGGTCCATTCCAGGGTGTCTGCGTAATCGTTCCAGTAGTTGTTCTCTTCAACTTTCTTACCGCGCAGCAGGGCGTGAATAACAATGCCGAAGAACAGGATGAACGATGCGAACGAGATCAGGGCCCCGAAGGAGCTGATCTTGTTGAAATACGCAAAGGCTTCCGGGTAGTCGATGTAACGACGCGGCATGCCCTGGCGGCCCAGGAAATGCTGCGGGAAGAAGGTGACGTTCACGCCAATGAAGAACAGCCAGAAGTGAATCTTGGCAGCAAACTCATTGTAGTGACGGCCTGTCATCTTACCGAAGTAGAAGTAGATCCCGGCAAAGATGGTGAAGGCTGCACCCATCGACATGGTGTAGTGGAAGTGGGCCACAACGTAGTAGGTGTCGTGGTAGGCACGGTCAACGCCAGCCTGGCTCAGAACGATGCCGGTTACACCACCGATGGTGAACAGCACCAGGAAGCCCAGACCGAACAGCATCGGCGCTTTGAATTCCAGCGAGCCGCCCCACATGGTGGCGATCCACGAGAAGATCTTAACCCCGGTCGGAACCGCGATGACCATGGTGGCCAGCATGAAGTAGGACTGCTGGGTCAGCGACATGCCAACGGTGTACATGTGGTGCGCCCAAACAACGAAGCCCAGACCACCAATGGCGATCAGCGCCCAGACCATCGGCAGGTAGCCGAAGACGGGTTTGCGGGCGAATGTTGCGAACACGTGGCTGACCAGACCGAAGCCGGGCAGGATCACGATGTACACTTCGGGGTGACCGAAGAACCACAGAATGTGCTGGTACAGGATCGGGTCGCCGCCGCCAGCAGGATCAAAGAAGGTGGTGCCGAAGTTACGGTCGGTTAGCAGCATGGTGATGGCGCCTGCCAGAACCGGCAGCGACAGCAGGATCAGCCACGAGGTGACGAAGATCGACCAGGCAAACAGCGGAACCTTGAACAGGGTCATGCCAGGGGCACGCATGTTCAGGAAGGTGGTGATCATGTTGATCGCACCCAGGATCGACGAGGCGCCCGAAACGTGCACCGCAAAGATCGCCAGATCCATCGACATGCCGCCTTCGCTGGTGGACAGCGGCGGGTACAGAACCCAGCCCACGCCCGAGCCCAGCTGGCCGTTGCCGCCGGGGCTCAGCATCGAGGCAACACCCAGCGAGGTGCCTGCGAAATACAGCCAGAACGACAGGTTGTTCATCCGCGGGAACGCCATATCCGGTGCACCGATCTGCAGCGGCATGAAGTAGTTGCCGAAGCCGCCGAACAGTGCCGGGATGACCACGAAGAACATCATCAGCACGCCGTGATAGGTGATCAGTACGTTCCAAAGATGGCCGTTCGGGGTGCAGGGATCGGCCATGAAGCCTTCCTGACACATGTACTGAACGCCGGGCTCCATCAGCTCCAGGCGCATGTAAACGGTGAAACATACCGAGATCAGACCGACGATCGCCGAGGTGATCAGGTAAAGGATACCGATATCCTTGTGGTTGGTCGACATGAACCAGCGCGTAAAGAAGCTGCGCTCGTCCTCATGGTCGTGGCCGTGGATGGCTGCGTCTGCCATTCTTGCCTCCTGTTGGTGTGTTAAACGGCGCAAGAGGGAAGCCCCCACACGCCGGTGATCAGTTCACGTTTTAGAATGATGGGCCTTAGGGGGCAATTGCGGAATTTGACGTAGATCAAAGTATTTTGTCGCACCCCCGCCCCTCAGACCCTTGCAAAGCTGAGGCATTTCTGTCTGGAGACGCGAAAACAGGCACCCGGTGGGGTGCCTGTCGCGCGATTTCCTTGAAACGGCGGGAATCACTCCCTATGCGCCTATCCTCTGGCGCATCAGCTGTCGGATGCTGCGGCTTCGGCCTCTTCCTCAGCCGGGGCAGGGGCCAGCGATGCTAGGTAGGCCGCAACATCTTCGCCGCCCTTTTTCAGTTTGAAGGTCATTTTCGATTTGGCCTTCGAATCGCCGGTCACCTCTTTCAGATAACCTTTGGGATCTGCGACATAGGCGGCCAGGCCTGCTTCGTCCCAAACGATGCCCGCTTCGCCGGCGGCCACGATGCTTTTGCCGTATTTATAGCCCTCGACCGAGCCCAGTGGCTTGCCGACGATGCCATAAAGGTTCGGGCCGGTCTTGCCGCCTTTGACGATCATGGTGCCGTCATCGGCTTTGATCATGTGGCAGGATTTACATTTCTTGAATGCTTTTTCGCCTTTGGCGACATCCCCTTCCGCAAAGACTGGGGCGGCGAAGGCAGCCAGGGCGGCTGTGGCGATCAGAAGATTTTTCATTGCGTGCCTCTTGTTAACGTGGGTTCGCGTCACAGCAATAGATAGCGCCAGCTCCGTTGCGGCAATAGGTTTCTGCCTGTCATGGGCATGGTTGAATTGTCGCAGGGGGAACATGGCCAAGCTGGGATTGGGCGGCGGTTGCGGTGCAGATTGGCGCTGTGGGGTCGGAAAATCATCAGGGCTGGCACTTAGCGCTTCTGATTCTCGCCCTTTCCCTGTAGGAAGCGGCGCAGTTGATGGCGGGCCAAGGGCCAATGCCGTCAACACTCACACAAGATATGCAAAGGGTAAGACAATGACCACCAAGGTATTCATCGATGGCGAAGCAGGCACGACGGGACTCCAGATCCGCGATCGCCTGATCCGCCGCGATGACATCACTTTGGTGCAGATCGACCCTGACCTGCGCAAAGACGCAGAGGCGCGGAAGGCCGCTTTTGCGGAGGCGGATGTGGCGATCCTGTGCCTGCCGGATGCGGCGGCCAAAGAGGCGGTGGAGCTGTCCAAGGATCTGGATGTGCGCATCATTGATGCCTCAACCGCGCACCGGGTGAACCCGGATTGGGCCTACGGTCTGCCGGAACTGTCTGCCGCACAGGAAGCGCAGATCAAATCGGCGCGCTATGTCGCCAACTGCGGCTGCTATGCCACCGGCGCTATAGTGCTGTTGGCCCCGCTGGTGCGGGCCGGGCTGATCCCGGCGGATGCGGCGATTTCGGTCAATGCGATTTCTGGCTACACCGGTGGTGGCAAAGGGCTGATTGCTGAATATGAAAGCGGTGAAGCCCCCGATGCCTTCCTCTATGCAACCGGGATGGCGCATAAACACCTGCCTGAGATGATGAAGTTCGCAGGTTTGACAGCCAAGCCGATCTTCGTGCCGTCGGTGGGGAACTTTGCCCAGGGCATGGCCGTGTCGATCCCGCTGCATCTGTCGCAGCTGCCTGGTGATCTGACCATGGCGCAGGTGCATGCCGCCTTGGCCGAGGCCTATGCAGGCGCGACCCATGTGAAAGTCGCTGACCTAGCGGATCAGGACAGTCGGATTGATCCCACCGCGTTGAACGGTACCAATGATCTGATGGTGCATGTCCGTGGTGACGCTGAAGATGGCCGCATCGTGCTAGTGGCCGTGCTGGACAACCTTGGTAAAGGGGCCTCTGGCGCAGCAGTGCAGAACCTGGATCTGATGATCGGCGCCTGAGCTGACATTCCCCTTAGATAGCAACGCCCCGGTGATCATCACCGGGGCGTTTTGCGTTCTGGCGTTTGGGTCAGGCCGCGTTTTGGGATCTGGTCCGGGGACGCAGACGACTCAGCCAGTTTGCAGGGGCAAACATCACCAGATTGCCGCAGAGCGCCAGAACCAGCCCGGCGCTGTTCATCAGCCCCCAGACATATCCTTCAAACACGGTTGAGATTGCCAATGCGACGATCGGGAACATCACGGTCGCATAGGCCGCCTTGGCCGATCCGACCCGCGCCACCATGACCAGATAGGTGGTAAAGCCCACGACCGATCCGATCACTGCCAGATAGAGCATCGCACCGATATAAACCGGGTCACTGGGCAGGATGATTGGCGTGCCGGTGGCAAAGATCAGCGCCAGCAGAAACAGCGCGCCATAGCACATGCCCCAGGCATTGGCCGTGATCGGCGTTAGCCCATTGGCTGAGTTCCGGCGCGACACCATGTTGCCGAAGGAAAACATCAGCGTGCCACAGCTGGCCAGGGCGATACCGATCCAGGCATCCTCGGCCCCGGCGCCTGACAGATCGCCGGCAAATAGCAGCGCCAGGCCGCTGAGCCCCAATAGCCCGGCCAGCAGGGTTTTACTGCTGACTCGATCGCCAAAGAAGATCCGTGCGTTGACCGCGTTGAAGATGGTCGCCAGCGAAAAGATGACTGAGATCACGCCTGATGCCAGATAGCCCGCGGCGACGTAGAAACACAGGAAGTTCAGGCTGAACAGGCAGAGCGCCTGTGCCAATACCCATTTCTGCTGCCGCGCGGCGGGGACCTGTAGCCGGCCCAGCAGCGCCAGCCCCAGAACAAACACCACACCAGCCGTCGCAAAGCGGTAGAAGACCGAAACCATCACCGGCACGTTACCCACCTGTAGGGCGATGGCAATCCAAGTGGTGCCCCAGATCAGCACGGTTGCGATATAAAGGATGGGGGTCATGACGGTCTCCGGTGTCTTTTTCGCCGGGATAGACGGGGCGGGGGGCGCGTGGATTGCACAATCTTGCGGTAATGGCGCGCGCTGGCCCGATTGGCCATTTCGCCGGGTCGCACGCCGCCGCTATAAGGGGCCAAGCCAAGCTGACCCTGCTAACCCGTGAGAGACCATGCCCCTTGATCAACCCTCTGTTGCCTCTTTCCTGACGGCGTCGCCGCAGGCGCAGCAGCGTGGGCATATCGATCTGGGCTTTGATCGGCAGGCGTCGCTTTGGCACAACAGCGATGATCGTGTCAGCTATGTCGCCCCTGAAGGGCACTGCCTGAGTTTTTATGCGCAGGGCGGTATGGGAACCCGCCGGATCGATGGCGCGCCGGTCCATGGTTGGGCTGGGGCCGTGTGTATTCTGCCCCATGGGATGGACAGCGAGTGGGAGATCACCGATCCCTTCGACTTTGTACATCTCTACCTCAGCGATGCCGAGTTGCGCCGCGCCTTTGCCGAAACGTTTGACTGTGACGCCCGGCTGATGGAACTGACGGATGAAACCTATTTTGACGCGCCTTGGCTGGCGGGGCATTTCCTGACCATCCAGCAGGCCACCCAGAGCGGCAATCCCGTGCAGGCCGAAGAGGCGGTGAGCGAGCTGGTGCATGGCATCTTTGCCGAAGGCATCGGCGTCACCCGCCGCAAACGACAACTGGTGGGGGGATTGGCACCACATCTGATGCGGCGGATCCGGGATTTTGTGCGGGCAGATCTGTCGGCGAAAGTGACCCTGTCAGATCTGGCGCAGCTTTGTGATCTGAGTGAGTTTCATCTGCAGCGCAGCTTCCGCGCCTCCTTGGGGCTGTCCCCCCATGAGTGGATCCAGCGGCAACGGCTGGAAGAGGCCAAGCGGCTGATCGCTGCGGGGGAACCTTTGGCCCAGATCGCCAGCAGTTGCGGTTTTTCCAGCCAGAGCCATCTGAGCCGCAGCTTCAAGGCGCAGATGGGGCTGACCCCAGGCGCCTATGGGCGCTTGATCTGAGCCGCGTGGAACGGGTCAGGCCTCCACACTGTCTTTTTTGACCGGCGTGTCCCCGAACATCGCGGTAAACTGACGTTCCAGTGCCAGATCCAGATCCGCCATGGTCACCGGCAGGCCAAGATCGACCAGGCTGGTGACGCCAAATTCGGTGATGCCGCAGGGCACGATCCCGTCAAAATGGCTGAGGTCAGGCTCAACATTGATCGAAATCCCGTGGAAGCTGACCCATTTGCGCAGGCGAATGCCGATGGCCGCGATCTTATCTTCGGCGGTCTGGCCGGTGATGGTTTTCGGTTTGTCCGGGCGTTCCACCCAAACCCCAACCCGGCCACAGCGGATTTCACCCTTCAGATTGAACTCATCCAGGGTGTTGATCACCCACTGTTCCAGCTGTTGAACAAACTTGCGCACGTCGTGGCCGCGCTTGCCCACGTTCAGCATCACATAGGCCACCCGCTGGCCGGGACCGTGATAGGTGTATTGCCCGCCGCGCTTGCTGGTGTGGACCGGAAAACGGTCAGGATCGGTCAGGTCATCGATCTTGGCCGAGGTCCCTGCGGTGTAAAGCGGCGGGTGTTCCACCAGCCAGATGCATTCCTCAGCCTCGCCTGCTGCGATGGCGCTGGCGCGGGCCTCCATGAAATCGACCGCCTCTTGGTAGTCTGTCAGCCCTTCGGTGGTGATCCATTCGACCATGTAACGATTCCGCAGATTTGGTGCCCTCTTAAGGATGTATTCGCCACATTTTATTGCTGCGAAGCCTTAAGGATGCAGTAGAGTGATTCCATTATTCAAAGAGTTATATGGAGGAAGGCTGATGTTTTCCAAGCCGATTAAGACCGCATTGGCGGCAAGTTTTGTTCTGACCACTGGCAGTGCGCCGGTGCTGGCTGATAACCTGGGCGCGGCGATTGTTGGCGGGTTGATCGGCGGCGCGATCATGAACGAAGCCAACAAGAACAAGCGCAAGACCTACAGCAGCTCCGCCAATACTGCCGCGCGGGCGCAGAACCGTGAAACCCAGACATCGCTGAATTATTTCGGCTTTCCCGCCGGCACCCCGGATGGGGTCATGGGCAAACGGTCGCGTCAGGCCGTGGCACAGTATCAGGCCTTCATGGGGTTCCCCGCCACTGGCAAACTCACCCAATATGAGCGTGACTTCCTGATCTCCTCCTACAGCCGTGCCCAGATCGGCGGTCCTCAGGTCATCAAGGCAATGCAGGGACCAAACGGTGTGCGCAGCCTGTTGCAGACCTGGCGCAACGAATCGCTCGGCGGCAGCACAACGATGGTCGGCATGTCCAACAGCTATGGCGGTCTGCCGGTTGAGGTGAGCCAAGCCATAGATGAGATTGCGGCCAGCTCTGACCCCAGCGCTGATCAGCTGATGCAGCGCACCGGTTTTATGCAGCTGGCCGATCTGAACGGTGATGGCAAAAACGACTACATTCTTGATACCGCTGTTTCTGGCAGCAACTTCTGGTGTGGTCCGTCAAACTGTACGGTGATGGTCTTCGCCTCCAGCCCGCAGGGCTATCAGCGCAGCGATTTTCTGGCTCGTGGCGTGACCACCGCCAGCTTCCAGTGTCAGCAGACCGTCTGCCGCATGGTTGATGCGCCCAGCACGACAATGGCGGCGACGCAGGTGCAGCCAGCGCAGCCCGCCCAGCCCGTGGCGCAGCAGCCGGTGACCCAGATGGCCGCTGCCACGGCAACCCAGCCCGCGGCCCCCTTGGGTGGCATTCAGGCCTTTAACCTGGCCGGTGATGATACGCCTGAGGCCTCATTGGCCAGCCATTGCAGCAAGATCAGCCTGATGACCAATTCAAACGGCGGTTTTGTCACGCTGGCCAATCTGCGCGATCCTGATCTGGCGCTGGGTGAGCAGTTCTGCCTGACCCGCACCTATGCGATCGGCAATGGCGAAAATCTGGTGGCCAAGGTGAAGGGCGCGACCGCCGCCCAGATCGATGCGCAATGTGATGCCTTTGGGCCCGCTGCGGCACCTTATATCGCGATGCTGACGCAGAAACCGGCGATGGAGGTTGTTGGCGAAGTGCAGAAGTTCGTGCTGGGCTCGTCGATGTCGCTGGAACAGCTGCAAAACACGGCACAGATCTGCCTCTACTCAGGCTATCGCCGGGACACGCTGGATGTGGCGCTGGGCTCGGCCATGCTGATGGTCGGCACCGGTCAAGCCCCCTATGCGGAACTGATCGGCCACCACCTGTCGCAGGGGTTCGGGGTTGAGACCAACTCGGATCTGGCGCGCGGCTGGTATGAACTGGCTGTTGCTGCCTTGGAAGCAGGCGCAGAACCGGCCTTTGCACCTGCCCAGCCAGAGCGCGTTGCGCTGATCAAAGCCGCCTCCGAAGGTCTGGGCGGTGCGATTGCAATGCCTGCCAGCTCCGAAGGTGGGCTGCCAAGTTTCAGCCTGGAATAAGCGCTTAACGCGCTGACTTTTCTGAACATGTATCGGCCCGGGGCATTGCCTCGGGCCGTGGTTTTTAGGGCGGGTTTCAGGGGCGCTACAAAATCAGCAGAAAGCGTCAATTGCCTCTTCACATCCCTGCACAGCTGATTTATACGCGGCCCCACTACCTGATCACGTGCGGTCGTGGCGGAATTGGTAGACGCGCAGCGTTGAGGTCGCTGTTCCTTAACCGGAGTGGAAGTTCGAGTCTTCTCGACCGCACCAAATCATCCCAAACATGATTTGATCTGATGATGGCCTGCCGCGGTGCGACAGGTCCAAATGTGGTGTAAGCTGCGTTAACCCAGCGTCTCGCGAAAGCGCATCAGAACGCGGTTCTCTTCGTCCATCAGCTGCAACAACGCACCGCTGCGCTCATAACGCACAACCCCCTGAACACCCGACAGCAAGGCCCGCTCCAACGCTTCACGCTCAGGGGGGCAGGCCATCAGCGTGCCCGCCATTTGCGCGGGGAAGCGCACCTCAGTGCCATCCAGCGTCAGGCTGCCGTTGAACCGGTTGCAGCCGCCAAAGAGGGAAAAGCTGCCGTCGGGGTTCACCGCCAGAGTTGGCGGATCACTGTCAACGCTGCTGCGCCCGTCCAGTTCGAACAGCGACCAACTGATCCCAACGATCGTATCGGGCATCGCAGTGTTGGCCTGCACCAAAAGGATCTCAGCCGTTGTGTCATCGGCAGTTTGCAACACCGGAATATGGTCAACACTGCGGAACATCACGGCGCCATCTGCCACGATCTGCGCGCTGAGCGCGTAGCTGAACCGGGTATCGACCACGTCAGTGTCATAGCTGAGTGAGACGATTTTGGGGGAACCCTGCATCGCATACACCTGCTGCGATAACCGCCAGGAGGGCGCATCTGCACGGGAGACATCCCTGAGCTCGACCACCAGTTGGGCGTTCGGCGGCAGCGCGATCCGTTCGCGGTAGGCTGCGGTGACCTCCAGGCTGGCATTTTCAGCCAAGGCAGGCAGCGTAATTGAGGTCAGGCTAAGGGCAAGGCTGGCCGTAAGGGCCTTGGGTGAAAACATGTGATGGCTCCTGATGAAACGGATGGACGTCAAATACCCGAGGACTTAGGGCCGCCTGACGGCAGAACAACCAACATCGGTCTTCCTCCGATCGCATTTGCCCACGTCCGCCGCGTCTAGAAATCCAGATCGTAGCGCAGCGACAGGCCATAGACCTCATAGGCCTCGGCACCGATCCCATCATAGAACCCCGACAGTTCCAGCCGCCCACCAGCCGCGCTCAGATGCGAAACCCCAAGTTCCACCCGGCCGCTGCCGCCTTCATAATCGGTATTGCTCGGAACGGATCCGCCGCCTTCAGACTGGAAAGCATAAGATCCCTGCAAGCCGCCCTGCAGGCTCCAGCCCGTCCGGCCGTCGCCCAGAGGGGTTTCAAAATCCAGCCCAAGGGCGATCTGCCCGTATTCTAACCGCTGTGCCGCAATCGGATTGCCCAGGCTATCGGTGTAGGCCTTTTGGTCATCGGTTGTGTAAGTGGCTGACAGGCTGGGGAAATAGGTGACCTTGCCGCGCTGAACTTCCCCGGTGACAGCCGTGTGCAACAACCACCGTTCGGTGTCGAACTGGTCGGTGTAGGTGCCGAAGGGGGAGATGTCATTTTCGCTCTGCCCGTAAAGCAGATAGGCCTCAAAGAACAACGGCTGTTCTGCCGCCCGCGCCGCCACATAGGGGCCAACCAGCCAACCGCGCCCTTCGATTGACAGCGGGCCATTGCGTTGCTCGATCTTATCAACTTGCAGCATTGCGCCCACCGCAACCCGGTCGTTGACCCAGGTGTGCCCACCAAACGCGCCGAACAGGTAATCCGCCTTGCGGTCCCCGGCAATGGAACGCGCGCCCTGCAGCTGAAACCACAGCGGCGCCCCGCTGCGTGAGTTCAGGGCGAAGTTCAGCTGCTCACTTTTGGAGGACAGCGTAAAGCCACCGGATGCACCACCAAACACAATCGGCCGCAGATCAGGCTGGTTGCCGATCAGAAGGTTCGCGCGGGTGTTGAGGAAGGTCGCGATTTCACGCTCGGTCTCCGCGGCGGTTTGATCCGCAACCGTGGTGCTGGCCGAGGCCTCATTCAGCGCGCCCGTGCTGGCGCTGCTCGCAATTCCTGCCGGGATGGAGATGCTGACGTCACCGCCGGTTGGCGTGATGGTGATCGTGTAGCTTGCGCCGCTGCCACTCAGCCCCGCGACGGTGCCATTGCTGACATTGACGTCTGCCGCCACAAAACCGGTGACCGGTTCACTGAATGTCGCTGTGACATCGAAATTTCCGCTGCCGGATAGCGTGCTTGGCGCACCGGACAGGACCACGGTTGGCGCCGCAGCGGCACTGCCACTGACCAAGATATCAAATGACGCCTCATCCGGATCGTTGTTGGCCAGGCTAAGGGTGAAACCATAGGCGCCACCGGCCGTAGGCGCGAAGTCGACCACAAGGGTGGTGCTGACCCCCGGCGCCAGCGTGGTGCTGGCGAGGGTCAGCACACTGACAGAGACATTGCTGCTGGCGGAGACGGCCGTGGCAACACTTGGCGTGGTCAATGTCAAAACATCCGTACCGCTATTGCTGATAGTATAGGTGATTTGGCTGGTCACCCCTTGGGCAGTGGCGGTGCTCACCGTGTCGGTTCCGCCGTCGGTCACAGCCCCGCTTTCTGACGAACTGACGCTGATCTCCGGGGCGCCGGTGGCAGTGCCGGAGACGGTGAAGTTGTAGGGGGTCTCATCCGCATCGCCATTGACCATGGCGAGATCGAAGGAGAAGGCTCCGGCCACGGTGGGCGTATACTGGACGGTGAAGGTTGTGCTGCCACCGCCCGCTGCCACACTGCTGCTGCCGGGGGCAGAGATGCTGCCGACCACCACATTGCTGGCTGCCGAGCTGGTTGCGGTGCTGAGCGAGAGCGCATCGGTGCCGGAATTGGTGACCGTATAGGTCACGGTGACCGGACTGCCGGCCGCGCGGCTGCCTTGTGCATCCGTCCCAGCATCCGCCACAGCACCGGAGACTGAGGAGCTGACGCTGATCTCAGGGGCGCCGGTGGCAGTGCCGGAGACGGTGACGTTGTAAGGGTTCTCATCCGCGTCGCCATTGACCATGGCGAGATCGAAGGAAAACGCGCCAGCCACGGTGGGTGTATACTGCACGGTGAAGGTGGTGCTGCCGCCACCCGCCGCCACGCTGCTGCTGCCCGGGGCGGAGATGCTGGCGACCACCACATTGCTGGCTGCCGAGCTGGTCGCGGTGCTGAGCGACAGCACATCGGTGCCGGAGTTTGTAACCGTATAGGTCACCGTGACCGGACTGCCCGCCGCGCGGCTGCCCTGGGCATCCGTCCCAGCATCCGCCACTGCACCCGAGACCGAGGAGCTGACGCTGATCTCCGGCGCGCCGGTCGCGGTGCCAGAGACGGTGATGTTGTAGGGGGTCTCATCCGCGTCGCCATTGACCATGGAGAGATCGAAGGAAAACGCCCCGGCCACGGTCGGCGTATACTGCACGGTGAAGGTTGTGCTGCCACCGCCCGCGGCCACACTGCTGCTGCCGGGGGCGGAGATGCTGCCGACGACCACATTGCTGGTCGCGGAACTGGTTGCGGTGCTGAGCGACAGCGCATCGGTGCCGGAATTGGTGACCGTATAGGTCACCGTGACCGGACTGCCCGCCGCGCGGCTGCCCTGGGCGTCTGCGTTGCCATCGTCCACGGGGCCGGAGACCGAGGAGCTGACGCTGATCTCAGGCGCGCCGGTCGCGGTGCCGGAGACGGTGATGTTGTAAGGGTTCTCATCCGCGTCGCCATTGACCATGGCGAGATCGAAGGAGAAGGCGCCGGCCACGGTGGGCATATACTGCACGGTGAATGTGGTGCTGCCACCCCCCGCCGCCACGCTGCTGCTGCCGGGGGCAGAGATGCTGCCGACCACCACATTGCTGGCTGCCGAGCTGGTTGCGGTGCTGAGGCTCAGCGCATCAGTGCCGGAGTTTGTAACCGTATAGGTCACCGTGACCGGGCTGCCCGCCGCGCGGCTGCCCTGTGCATCCGTCCCGGCATCCGCCACTGCGCCGGAGACCGAGGAACTGACGCTGATCTCCGGCGCGCCGGTGGCTGTGCCAGAGACGGTGATGTTGTAGGGGGTCTCATCCGCGTCGCCATTGACCATGGAGAGATCGAAGGAAAACGCCCCGGCCACGGTGGGTGTATACTGAACGGTGAAGGTGGTGCTGCCGCCACCCGCGGCCACACTGCTGCTGCCGGGGGCGGAGATGCTGCCGACGACCACATTGCTGGCCGCGGAGCTGGTCGCGGTGCTGAGCGAGAGCGCATCGGTGCCGGAATTGGTGACCGTATAGGTCACGGTGACCGGACTGCCGGCCGCGCGGCTGCCCTGGGCATCCGTCCCAGCATCCGCCACAGCGCCCGAGACCGAGGAGCTGACGCTGATCTCAGGGGCACCGGTGGCAGTGCCGGAGACGGTGATGTTGTAGGGGGTCTCATCCGCATCGCCATTGACCATGGCGATGAGCCTCCCCCAGTGAACTGGTCCGCCGCTATGTTTAGGAAACGGAGGACCACGCATGGCAAACAAGCGACCGAAGCCGGAAGAGATAGTTTCGAAGTTACGGCAAGTTGAGGTGTTGATG